>Ga0123355_10005111_pt1 | contig 19133 bp, 14 predicted proteins | sample TergutEmb28metaG_3_FD_89872 | JGI IMG/M metagenome (GOLD analysis project Ga0123355, IMG submission 89872) | Embiratermes neotenicus P1 segment gut microbial communities from Petit-Saut dam, French Guiana - Emb289 P1 | ecosystem: Host-associated > Arthropoda: Insects > Digestive system > Gut ... | reverse complement strand
AGGGAAGGAGACCACTGAGGAGACCTAGGCGTAGATGGGTGGATAATATTAGGATGGATATCCAGGAGGTGGGATGTGGGTATATGGACTGGATTGGGCTGGCCCAGGATAGAGACAGGTGGCAGACGCTTGTGAGTGCGGTAATGAACCTTTGGGTTCTGTGAAATGAGGGGAATTTCTTGACTAGCTGCAAACCCAGTTAGCTTCTGCACTCTGCACCATGGAGTGAGTGAGTGAGTGAGTGAGTGAGTGAGTGAGTGAGTGAGTGAGTGAGTGAGTGAGTGGGTGAGTGAGTGAGTGAGTGAGTGAGTAAGTAAGTAAGTAAGTAACTAAGTAAGTAAGTGTTGATGAAACAGGTCAACTACTGCTGCCTTCGTCAAATACTTGAGAAAAAATGGGAATACAATGAGACAATGCATCAGTTATTTGTAGACTTCAAGAAAGCTTACGATTCAGTTAGGAGGGAGGTCTTGTATAATATTCTCACTGAGTATGGTATCCCCCATGAAGCTGGTATGGCTAATAAAAATATGTCTGTCTGAAACGTATAGCAGTGTCCGGGTAGGCAAAGCAGTTGCTGACATGATTCCTATTAGGAATGGTTTGAAACAAGAAGATGCTCTATCACCATTGCTTTTCAACTTTGCTTTAGAATATGCCATTAAGAGGGTCCAGGTAAACCAGGATGGTTTGAAATTACTTGGTACACATCAGATTTTGGTTTATGCTGATAATGTTTACATTTTGGGCAGAAGCATACATACTGTGAAGAAAAACACATAAGCTTTAGTAGTTGCTAGTAAGGATATTGGACTAGAAGTAAATGCTACAAGAACTAAATACATGGTCATGTCTCAAGATCAGGATGCAGGATGAAGTCATAAGATAAAGCTTGATAATACTTCCTTTGAAATGGTGGAAGTGTTAAAATATTTGGGAACAACTTTAACAAATTAAAATCCTGTCAGGAAGAAATTAAGAGCAGACTGAAGTCAGGGAATGCTTACTATATCATTCAGGGAAGAATCTTTTGTCTTCCATTTTGCTATTCAAAAATATAAAGTTTAAGATACGCAGAACTATAATTTTGCCTGTTGTTTTGTATGGGTGTGAAACTTGGTCGCTCACATTCAGGGGGGAATGTACACTAAGGGTATTTGAGAATTGGGTGCTGAGTAGAATATTGGGGCCTAAGAGGGACGAGGTAACGTGAGTGAGAAAACCGCGTAATGAAGAGCTTAATGATCTGTACTCCTCACCAAATATTGTTCAGGTGATAAAATCGAGAAGAACAAGATGGACAGGGCATGTAGTATGTATGGGAGAGGGGGAAGGTGTATATAGGGTTTTGGTGGGGAAACCTGCAGAAAAGAGACCACTTGGAAGACCCAGGAGTAGATCATAGGATAATATTATGATGGATCTTCAGGAAGGGGATGGGGGGGGGCATGGACTTCATTAATCTGGCTCAGGATATGGACAGGTGGTGGGAACTTTTAAATGCAGTAATGAACCTTGAGGGTCCATAAAATGCAGGGAATTTCTTGACTAGCTGAGAACCGGTTAGCTCTGCTACATGGAATGAGTAAGTAAGTAAGTATCTGACTTCTAAATGGAGTAATGTTTTTTTAACCTACAAGGGCCATTCAGGTAAGATGGTTCTTTTATTTGTTCCATGACTAGTTCATACACATTTCTATATTGCCATGTTTCACAGAGTGTACCAACCCTCTGAACATGTACCTAAACTGTGGGACATAACTACCCACAAAAGTCAATCAACTTGCTTCATTTCATCTTACACACATGAAACCTATGCATCATTACAATAAAGCATACTTACAAACTGCCTGGAAATAATCATGTGGTTCACTGCGTAGGCCATGGCTGATTGCAAACACCTTCACTTCATAGCCTGCACCAGGGTATAAGTCCTCCAGTACTAGCTTGGACTCAGTAGTTATTGTGGTCACACTCTCCCCTGTCATGAGATTCCATTCAATTAGTTTCCACAATTACATGCTAATTTGGTATTGCACACATTTTTTAATGAAAGAAATTCAACTTGAGAGGTTACTTAATATTAAATGGCAATGTTTAGAACCCTAAAATCTCACACATGAAGGAACTATGGTCCTTTGAAACAACAGGAAATGATTGCCCAGTGATGCAGTGTCATATCCCAGAAGAAAGAAATCACCAGTCACACTTCTGTGAAAACATCAAAGTTCACAAACTCTAATGGATGAGGAGAAGACAGCTATGGCCTAGGTAAATGGAGTTAAGTGAGGAAACCAAATACTATTTTAACCCAAGCTGTTTTCTAGAAAGTCAGCATTCTCATGCAACACAAAACATGTTCTGTTGAGAATAAACATTACAGAGAACTTTGGCCAAATGAATGCCTATGGAACTAATCAGAGAAAAAATTCCTGTGATTTGTTTCATGACAGAAACTCCAAATCATTCAAAACCGTGTCCTACATTTACATAAATAATTTCTTGACACACTAGTAATTTCACTCATTTTTACCACAGAATGCTGGCGTTAAGCAGTCCATATTACAAAGAAAAGTGGTGGGGACTATTCTGTTTTCTAGAAGGATTTCACTTTTTAATCATCTCTCTTAGCTGGTTTTACAACAAATGAAGGGGCATCTCATACACTATTCCACTGATTCTGGTCCTTCACCCTATTTTCCACAATCTGCAAGAAAACTCAAGTGAGAATAATTTCTCCCTTCTAGAATAATGATTCTGATTACATACATGGTAAGAGACATATAAACCCACACTTGTATTACATTTTATCAAATAACAACAGTAACAACAACAAAATAGCAGCAGTGGCAGCCAAACAAAAAGCCAGCAAGCAAACAAGCAAGCAAGCCAACGGACTTCAGTAACAAAGTGTACAGTACCAATAACATGCTGATTTGAGCTCAATACCAGACTTAGTAAAATGGAAAGCATTGTTGAGTTCACCCCAAGTAAGGGTTAACTGATGACTTCTAGTAGTTATGACTGTATTAAAAAGGAGATTTCCAATCATCTTAGAGAAATATACTGCTCCAAGTCAACAGCCAGGATAGCACAGTTGGTATATGGATTAGGGTATGGGCTGGATGACCTGGGGTTGGAATCCTAGTAGTGGCAAGAAATTTTTCTTTTCTCAGAAACCTACAGACTACTTCCTGGGCTCACTCAGCAACCTACTCAATGGGTAATGGAGCTGTTTCCCAGAGGCAAAGCAGCCAGGTAATGAAGTTAACCACTCACCTATGTCTAGTGCCCAGGTTATGAATGGCTGGTGCTATGCCTCTGTTCCTGCATGTTTCCATGGCATGGACAGGGACAACTGTACTCTTACCTTTTTACTGCTAGTGGTGCTGGACAAAGTATAATATTTTGTACTTAAGTGTTAGTACGTGCCTATAAATATTAGCTAAACTATGTTTCCTCAATACTGTGGTCATAGGCTCACAGACACCAACACTACATTCAGTCTTCTAGTATAATGAAATTATGTCAACAGAGCTGCATGGGGAATATGTCAGTCACAGTGTTTGTAGTTGTGTGTGTTTCTCTGTTCACACAGACAACAAACTGCACAGCAATGTATTTGGTATAGTCTGTATTTTAAAATCCCACCTCCACGCTTCTTGGAGAAGGTGAGAAAATTGACAAAACCATTAAAAAAAAAAACAGACCATGCAAAAAATTTTAATTATAAAAGAAGATTCCCAATAGCAGGAGGAGTTTTGCTGCTGTAGTCAAAAAGAAAATCATATTATTTGCCTCAGAATAGATAGACATCCCAGAATTTGTGTGATAAGAGAGAAACAGGAATCTGTGATAAAAACTATGTAGGTAGATGGAGTTACAATGCAGTTATCATTTCAAGCATTGTGCATTCTGTTTATGTTTAAAAAGTGAAAGGATTGCGACAACATGCAAGACTTGACTCTGTTCTGCGTATCAAAAAATTTATGTCCCCTTACCTGTGTCATTACGTTTGTAAGTCACTTCAAATTTATCCTGCCGAGTCTGCACATCTGACTTCCATGAGATGTTGAGTCCATTCGGAATTGGCCTGAGATCTTCAATTATCGGGGATGAAGGTCCTTCAAATAAACCACCTTGTTACTCAAATGCTTCACTTTTCAATCATTAAGTCATAAGTACGTGAAATAAGGACTCTCAGAAAGTTACACCAGTAAAGACCAAGTGGTTAAAAATGATGCAAAATTATTCCTGTGTTTAATTCTCTCTTTCATTCTCTTCCAGTCGAGGTTTCCACTCTTGATGTATGAATTTCATACACAGAGAAATAGCTCATAATCCAGACTGTTTGGTACCATTTTCTGGTTTGTTTTCTTATGTATGTCAGCCACTCCCCAATATCTTTTCTTTAGATACCACTGAATTGAAAAATTCATGCAATACAGGATTAACAGAGATTACTTAAGAATAAGTTTCCCTTACACATTGTGTTGTTCTCATGCACAAAAATACAGAGGATTAAAAAGTATGTACCATGGTCTTCACTAAAATATCAATGGTAAGTACTTGTCACACAGGCAGTTTACTCACGAGTTGCCTGGTAGATTGATGTCTCATTGCTTTCCATGCCATTGCTGATTGCCTGCACAGAAATGGAGTAGTTCCTTCCAGACAGGAGAGATTCAAGTACCAGTGTGCCTGCCTTCTCCACAAACAACGAGTTGTTATCTCCATTGAAAGACTCCACCTCATGGTAACTCACCTGGTCATCACCAACATACATATTAGCATCAGCAGAACTCAATAACATGACATAAAACTCCCTAAAACATTACCCTTTTTGTTACTTATGCAGGAAATAAGAACAGAAAATGTGTCTTGTCTTCTCTGTGTATCTGTTCACATATTCAATCACATACATCAGTATTAACTACATAACTCCATGGAACAGTCCTTGAGAAGTTACAGGATCTCAGCCACTCAAGAAATGCCCCGTATCTTGTGGCACCCAACAGTTCATTACCATGTCCACAACAGCTCATTATGTGTCCCTATCTTAGGCTAGATGAATCCAGTCCACATCCTTCAATCTCATCTCTCTAAGATCCACTTTAATATTATCCTCCCACGCACAGGTCTTCCTGTTTGCCTTCAATCAATGCCTGTATGCATTTGACTTGTCTTTCATGTGTACAGAACACACCACCTACCTCATCGTCCTTAATTTGTCACCCTAATAATACTTGGCAAGGAGAACAAATCATGGAGCTCCTCATTATGTAATTTTCAACAGCCTCCTGTTACTTTATCCATCTTAAGTACAAATACCTTCCTCAGTATCATGTTCTCCAAAACTGTCAGTCTACGTCCTTTGTTCCTTCAGCAGACACTGCCAATGGGCTGCACAGGTCTCATACGTTTGATCTCGTATTCAATAAAATACAGGAATATAACAAATACTAATTTAATAACCTCTATAAAAACCAGCTACATGGAGTATGTGAAATATGTTCATCCAATCTTCATACACTGTACTCCAAAGTAATCTAAAATACCAACATAGTACCATGTGCACTTGAACAGTGGAGATAACACTAGCATCATACAACTTGGATTTGGAAGTTCTGTACATGTATGGTAACACATTTCTGAGAAATACAACACTCCCATTACAATCATTTTATAGGAAAATGATAACTGGATAAATATTTTACTTCGATGGTTGTAGTTAATCAATTATTTTAATCTGATAAGGAATTCAGCAAAGTGATATTTTATACACAAATCTGCAGTATTTTTGTACTTTGGCTCGTGATCACAGGAAATATAACCCATGTACAGATAATAAAATTCTGAGTTATATGCCACCAAACTTGTTACCTCTTTAAAAGCTGTCATACGGAAACCACAGATTAAATATTCTAAGATTTTGAAGCTTGTAAGGTCTAATACTTTGAAACCCTGAACAGCACCCCACGATTCAATGTGATTTAGTATTTTGAAACCCTTTCATTGTATAACCACTTCAGAATGAACATCTGGATAAAACAATATATCACAATACATGAGTGAAATCATATTTAGAAATTTCAGACTGTGTAGGGATATGCAGATGAGGAAGAAAACTTAAGTAGCTACTAGATGACGTTAAGAAAACGAGAAGATATGGGAAACTGAATGAGGAAGTACTTTATCTCACTCTCTGGAGAACTTGCTTTGGAAGAGACTATGGGGCTGTCTTAAGACAGACTATATGATGATGAGGCACCATGCATGTGACACAAAATGTCTCTACAAAGAAAGTGGTCTGGCAGATTATTTAATATATGATGTATTGTGGAATAGAGTGTAAGTGATGAATAATTAACTCCAAAGAATGTGGAACAAAGTGGTCTTGGCCTAACATGGGGCACTATTTCAGTATTTGTGTGGAGTTACTGAGGAGACAACAGTATCCCAGGGAAGACTTCAACTCACTGCCTCCACAATAGGCTATAATTCTGAAGTGATACTGCCTGAGCCAAATTGTTCGGTGTCTGGCTACAGAGAAATGAAACTAACAGTCACAGAATTTAAATGAAACATAAAATGAAATCCAAAAATTCACTTGTCACTGGCATTACTTTACTTGTCCACAGCAAGTAGAGTAATCTAATTCTGCCAATTCAAAAGAATTACTATTGAAGAACCTGCTTTATGATCAGTTAAGTGATAGGACAGTTCACACTGCATCTTGTGTGAATGTTTCTTAAGTCATTGTTCTGGGAAGTGATGTGCATAAGCCCTTCAGTTAGTTTACTTCACCTTGTAACCCTCTTGGAGGCTGCTGTTGTCTGGATGCCAGTCCAACTTCACAAATCCAGTCTTCTCATCCATTACTGCCTGTAAATCCTGTACTGGCAGGGGCTCTGCAACACAATCCTTAGTCACAACCGGATGGCTTACTACATACACAACAATCAAAATTCATATTGAAACAAACTCGCCAAGGGGAAAAAGAAAAAAAGACAAAAAAAAAGTTATTTTAAATAAAATCGAGATTTGTGAAAATGTACCAAACAAAATGAATACAGCATTGGAGACGGTTCATACAATTGACAAAAACAACAGCCAGACAGAGATTTAAACATAAACCTTTTGAAGATTCCTTTCTTCTTTGTTGTAACACGAGAAACTTGGTAAAACGGCTTGTAAAATGTTGGTACCTACCCAGAACACGACAGTGTCTCACCCTACAAGAAAACAATCTTCATAGTCACCACCATACTGTTTCATAAAAAAGTTGACATTCATATTTGTTGTGCGCTTACTTTCATTGATTTAACCCTCCATCACAGAGACAGAATTCTGAAGTGCACGATCAACCACATTACCTACCCATTTCTAGGCTGAACCGGGTCCGCTACCATCCACTCTTGTTGTTGAGTTGGAACTCAATAACGAGAGCGGATGGTAGCAGACCCGGTTGACCAGTGCCAGAAGCTGTGATTACAGATATATGAGCTCCTGATGACGATGATTATGATGGGTTTCAACACCCGAAACATGTAGAGCTGTCTACAGATATGTAATAAATTGAATACAGTTGCATCTTGTTGGACACTTATTTAATTTGATTCACGACGCATGGACCCACGAATTAAAAAAAAAAAAAAGATCAGCATTAGCACAAAGTTGTTTGGATTTGTAAACAATACTTCCTCTTTCTACGATTAATTCTAGGATTGTTTAAAGCAATACTGAATAACATGGCTGAAAAGTGCAGCACCCTGCGTTAGTCCCGCTGATAAAAATCACTGTTACTTGGATAAAATTAAGTATGTGTACACTTTACAAATTTCAACTTCTTTGGGAACAGAGTGTTTGGTTTGACAGTTTTGTTTCTTTAACTGAATACTTACTGAGTGTCACATTTCCTGTGGCTGGCCAACTGGTCACTTTGCCCGACACAGTCTTCACAACCACTTGATAGCTGCGGCCTGGCTCCAGGTTGTCTCTGAACTCCCACACTGTTGGCTCTCCACGCATGCGACTTACTGGAGCTTGACGACGGACACTGATCGAAACCTGATACTTGTCAAATTCGCTGTGGAATGGACATATGAAAAGTATGTGATTACAAAGACAAAAAATGTTCAAATGTTTGTGCCGGTCTCCCTGTTACCTCTTTCCTTGTTTAAACACGGTAAACAAATACAATGTGAATGATGCAGTTACTACATTAGTCATTATACAATCCTGCACCTACTGCTCCAGTTATAGGACAAGATGGAATCTGCAAAGCAATACAAATAACTGAACTGTCACAGCTTTAATGGCTTCTCTGACTGGGCTGGCCCACAAGACAAGTAAAATATATGGTTAACACAATACTTCTTACCATAAGTTGGAATTCCACTTAAACACAGTGATGCAGATTATGGCCAATAATAGGTATGTACAGCTTAACGTAGATTCTGAAGGACAATGGAGGTCTGATGGTCAAAATACTGCAAGAACCAATTTTGACTTCCAAAAAGGTGAAGAATAAAGAAGCATGCATAAAAATTTGCAAATAATCCAAACATTTTGACACCTAAGACCTTTGAAATTGGAGCCCAGTCTTCATATTAAACTACAATGTCTCTTCTCAAAAGCTGTAATACACCCATACAAGAGGTGGTCAGAAAATAACTTTGCATGTCATATGCTGCGTTTACCCCTATTTGAGGCAGGAATTTTTCCCTACTTCATCACATGAAAAATGGAAGTTCCCTTTGCACAAAGCAAACACAGTCCATACACATATTTTCCTGGGAAGTGAAGATTTTGAATAGATGTTTTATGTGCAGGGCTGTCTGATATTTGGGTAAATATGGCAATTCAGATATAAAGAATTCTGGAACATCTCACACACAGCCTCAGGGATTGTGATTTGATTAAGGAACTGAAGAACAATCACAAGGTGCAGATGTGACATGATGGTTTGTAGGACAGGACAAATAATTCTACCAATGGGGAACAGAGAAGCTGAACCCACAACAAAACAAACGCCTCAACTGTAGCAGAGACTATGTGGAATTAATGAGACAGCAGAACAATTAAATCTGAGCAGTCCTTATTATAGCTAAAAATAAAGAATCCAAAAAATATATAATGCAAACTTATATTCTGACCAGTTCATGCGTATTATATTTATATTTTAAGTGTCTAGATGGAGCTAGTATGTACAAAAAGAGAAATTATATGCTACCTGGTTCCTTTGGGGGGGTCCCAATGCACTCTGAATGAATTTGAGGTGACTGAGCTCTTGTCAAAAGTTACATTTAGTGGACGAAGGGGTACTGTTCGGTACTGAGCTGTTGTAGGTGCTGATATTTCATCTTCACTTAACGTTTGTACTGAAATGTTGTAAGCACGGCCTGAAAGAAGTACAAATCTTAGTAATGTGCTGTGAAACACACTTCCAATTAAAAAGAAAAAAACAGAAGAAAGAAAGAAAATGATGCAAAATTTTTTGAATGATTGGAAAGTTCAAGATAAAAGTTTAGAAGCTTTCCGAGTGGGTGTCACAAATGACAGTCTTGTGAGCTGTTACAGTGTGCATCATCATAAGTAGGTTCAAACATTTTGGAGAAACACGCTACCTCAACCTTCAGGGTGAAGGCCGCAACCTTCCTACATAAAAGACCAATTTCCTTTTCCCAGTAACTTTAGCATTTACTCAGAACATGGAGGTAGCAATTTCTTCCGAAATATCAAAATAAACTTATGATCCTACACAGTGTCATAACCCAAAAGACTACCAACTGACATTCATAATAGTCTAGTCCCCACTACCACTGCCCCTCCACTGCCCCACCATGTTGCTGCTGCAGCTTCCACTACTCCCATGACATCCACAACCTCCAACACCATCACCAAAACTGCTGTAGCCAGCTATACTACCAATATGCTGACACAATCACCACTTCACTGCCCTCTTGGGAAAACTTTTAATGTAGTATGGACTTCGGATAAATTTGTCAGAAGTAACATCAGTGTTTCATAGTCACATGTTTGCAATTATTGACTTCAAAACAATACTTTACATGTAACTTAAAGGTATGTTCTAAACAATTTTACATCCCTAACTCTGACTATTTTTCAGTCATAGCTGTCAAACTTTAAGCACAATTAAAAATTCTGCACAGGCTCCATGCATTTACATTCCACAAAAAAAGAAACTGTCTTAAAAACCAGCATGTTTTTTCAAGATATATTACAGGTATTATTACCCGTCTCACAAATTCATATGTGCATCATGTTGTCTACACGCACCATACTTATTGTTTGTTGACCCCATTAATTACTTTTACATCCGTTACAATCTGGTTCAACTGAGCAGCACTTCAGAGCCACTCAAATTTAGTTCACATCTGCAGTAGCATACAACTCCATTACACCCAACCCATGTTTTACACCCTTTGTTTTATGACATATTGCTTTAACACACCTTGCCTCACACCACTTCTTAATTTCCATTCGCTTTCTGTTTAACGCCTTTTGGCTGGGTGCGTTCTGTTGCGCATGCCCCTTACTTCTGATGGGAATACCATTTTCAGTTTATTATTTTTTGATTTAATGCAATTAGGGCATAAAACAAGTGAAGGGTGTACAAGTTTTGTACCTACACAGCAGTGCATGTGTTTATGTGAAGTTAGAAATGGGCAACCTCAATATTACACAAACTGTTGTTCCTAAAATTAGGTAAAAATTAGGTTAAATTAAAGCTACAATTAAAACGTTTTCCTACTTATGTTGTATTGTCATTTTTCTTCTAGTATGCTTGGCAACAACTAGCATAAATATGCTGTTCAGTTTTCTTTCTGTGGGTTATCATCATTCCCACAGTCTGCTGTCATACAATATACGTGTATGCTGTCCTATGATGTTGTTTAGTGCGTTGACAAGGTTTTGTGGAGTCATGTCTAAGCAAATAACAGATACAGAACAGCAAACTAGTGGTTATCCTTTGTATCGTCCCGACAGAATATGAACCAACATATACTGTGAAGCACCATCTCTTTGTCTATTGCTATTCAGTACTGTGAAACATACTAGTTTTGTGTGCAAATAACTTAGTGAATACAGCAAAAAGGTGACAGCAGTGATTTTATTTTCTTTATTCTTTCCCATATTTTCTTCCTTCTTTATTTCTGTATATATCTTCAACATCCTACACATGACATAACTTAAACACATCGCTACCAATCCCACCATCTCATGAACCATGTTTACTGCATGCCAATATCATTGCCATCCAGTCAGAGGCTGTTGCCACATGTACAAAGAAATCTAATTTTCTCATACAAGTCAGTCACTAATATAGAAACTTTACACGCGGCTTGTCTGTGTTTGAAGAAGTGCAACAATACAGACTATTTTTCACTTCCTTCCTTCCATTCCATTCTGAATGTAGTAAGTTTGCATATAAACATTTATTCTTAAAAAATGGCTGGCCAAGCAGGCTAAATCCTAGGTTAGAGCCATGGCAGTAAATTTATTAAGCAGATCTGTTGTCCAACCATTGAAACCATGTAACACTATAAATGTGCCTCAAAACTATGCTATTCCAGTTATGCAGGAAAGTCTCATTTTAAATAACACCAGAATAATGAAATCTCTGTAATGTAATTATTTGGGTGCCACCAATTTACCATATATCTCCATGTGACAATGCTTCACTTCAGCGAGTACCACCAAAATGAATATCTCAGTTGAATACAACAGAAATCTATCACACTAAGGAAATATATTAACAGCATAACAAAATTTGCCACATAATATCCTTGAACATTACAATGCACACTTTACAGAATCTGCCACTTCATGTGCAAAACAAGAAATATGGGAAAGAAAAAGGTGTTATGTAGGATGGTAAAGGTATGCTCCTTGCACTAAACTACAAGAAAGCACACAATGGTGCATGCAACCCACTACAATGTGTGGCAGAAATACCATGAACAAAAGAGTAAAATAAAACCCTATTCCTTGTAGCAACTGCAGTCCACGAGCGTCAGCCACACTGGTAGCAACACTTAAAGACACATTTATACTGGTTGATTTGATGACTTCAGCTGTACAATCAACACTGAAAACTGAAACTGTGTTTCAAAGTGATGAAGTGGCATGTGTCCCAGTTTTACTGAGGTAGACAACACACATTTACATTGGTTAATCTGTGTCGAACAACACAACATCCCATCACAATCAGCCAGCATTTCAATTTAACCGATAGTGAATGACCTTATCAAAACTGTCTAGTTCTGAAAGATAGACAGAAAATCAAGAACAGCACTGATTCCAATGCAGTATGACCGCAGAGAAAAAAAATCATACCACAAACAAAGTAGTGGAGTAGTGGATACAGCTGTACAAGCTACAGGTGGTTTATGGATATACATTCAAAGAACAATGTTCCAGTGAATGGACCGTTGATGTGTCAGTAAGGCCAATCCTTCATACAAACATTCAGCTCCACAGATTTCCAACATGAGGCTAAGTTTTAAGTGCTTCTTAATGACCAAAAGACACATTACTGACCACATACTGGATAGGAGTGAACTCTTCCAAGAACATGCCAAGAAAAATCACTAAAACAGGATGCACAGTATAAGTTTCAGTCTTCTTTATAAAATATACATGGAAAGTCTGTCTTTTTCGTTTTTTTACATGTATGTAACAATCATTCTAAAATTTCTAACCTGTTTCAGTATAATAAAATTGAATTATAACAAATATGATTTCATCACCCACACAAGTATGTTACACCAAGATTTAAACTGTATTAATTGCAAAGTGGTGGCCATTTCATGCATGCCTCTGAACTCAAAATTGTGGCTCTCACACATTAAAAATCACTGTCAGAAACACTAGCTGTAGTTGTCTTACCTGGTATAAGGCCTTTGAATGCAGCTTGGGCAGGACCTGGAGGCTCTCCTTCCTTCTCAACATACAGTGTACTATCCACTGCATCCATTGGATCAATAGACACTTTGTAGTGTGTGTATATGCCAGCAGGGTATGGAGGCTGCCACAGTACCAGTAATGTTGTCTCATTCCGAAACCACACGATGAATTTACCAGGTGTATTTGGTTCTGCACATGAAACACAGTTGTGACCATACTAAATACCATTACGTTCACTCATGTAATTTCCATAATTTTCTACACTATTTTTAACAATGAAATCAGGGGAAACATTGTGCAGATTTTTTTTCTTAAGAGGATCTTGGTGTTGCACAACAAAAACCGTAACACCTCTAAAATATTTACTCCTCTATTACGCAAAAAGAAAATAAATTAATGCAAAAGCACTCCACAGTGTAATTCTTTGACAAAAGCAAAGTCAGAAACAGTACACAACATACATCCTAAAACATTTAGTTGTTGAGATGTGTGTAACTGTCAAATAGCAGAGCATTTAGTGTTATTGTACTGCAGTACATGTAACAGGACTCTCTCACACTGTAGGCAACACAAAGCAGAAAGGGGAGGGGACTGGTTATGAAACCACATGTGCGAAAGGAATATCACTGAAGTATTCCTTCCTGGATAATAAATGTTATAACATGCTTCTTCTGTGTCTCCTGTTACAAACACAGGATATGCTGCCACCTCAAACAAACAATACAGGTGATATGTTTTCTTTCACTTATGAATGGGCTGATAGAAATACATCAAACTAGAAATTTGTGGTGTTGCTTAATAAGGAGCAAACATATCTGTTTTGCTTACTTGTTGTAAAATTCCTTGATGTATAGGCGACGCTTTCTTTCCCATCGTACTCTGTAAAGAGCTGCACCTGGTAGGATGCTCCAGGTGTGAGATTCTGAAGGGAATAGTATGTGTCCTCTACTGTAATTGGAACCACATTCACTGATGGCTCTGACAGGCTCAGTACCTGTAATGAACACAAAACATGCAACACCACACTTAGTACTACTGCCTATCTGTGTGTGTCGTGGGGGGCAAGGGGGGGGAGAGAAACAGACAGACAGAGACAGAAAGAGAGACAAAGATAAACTCTAAGCTCAACACAGGACAATTCTCAGGACAATTCTGATCACTGATGTGCAACAATCAAAATGTGTCAAGGATCTGACAATAAAATAAAGCATAAAACAGCAAAACAGATCTATGTTACATAATGATACACATATGAGAGCCTGCTCAGGGACATTGCCCTGAGGCTGGGGTACTACCCTCAAGAAAGATGCCTCACGTTGAATATATTTCCAGATGAAAAAACCGGTATTGCTGGTCACAGGACACATTTAACATTAAAGATTCCTCAGAAACCTGAAATAATTAGGAGGCATGAAATGCCAAAGCCGAAGTGCGGTTATGGCTTCATACAATGATGGATTGTCAACTGTCTATGATATGATGGAACAGAAGGACCAGTTATGATCGTTTATGGCATCAAGTGATGGTGTGAAGGGCAGAAGGTGTTCACAGCAATGCATTCAGAAGGAAAGCCCACGACTGGCCCTGTGTCAATTGAAAAAACCACGTCAGTTTATGATGAAATGAAAATAACTGAAATGTACACATTCGATTAGGGCTGGCTGCAAAATTTATGTACTGTCCGATAATCTGGAAGATATTATAATCTGGCACCTGTCCAGTACTGTGGGTGCAGAATTAAAGGAACTATACAGTACTTTAAATTGATCACACATTTTCAGATGTGATGAACATACTGTAACAAATTTCTTCTTATTATTCTGTCACCAAAAACACCCTGTAAACAATGCACAGAACTGTTTGCAGTGAACTGTTGTGTTATCTTTCTAAAGCAGGCACTAGTTTGCTCATGATCGGTCAGGTGTTAAAAATGATGTCAGAATATTTTGGTGCAAAATTATTATTTCAAAAGAAATGGCCCCAATAATAACTGCACACATAGCACACCAAATACAAATCTTAACATAAGTAAGGGCAGTGCCTGGATTGGTATAGGAAACCTGTTATTCTGACAGTTCTTGAACCTGTCTGCAGAAACCAAATTTCACCAATAAAACCCAATGTGAGTGGGGATTATTTTCCCATAATGCACTTCATGAAAGTACCAATTCACAGAATTCAGTCTGGCTTCAGAGTAAGTGTCATACAGATAGTAAGCCACAGCTGTTCAACCACAACGAATTCACATGCAGCAGTTTTGTTTGCATTCTGTGCTGATACACGCCCATTCACTGCGCAAGTCCGATCAGTGATTATGACATTTCTCCTTTCTGGCACTAACTTCATCTGGTTTTTTACAATTAGCCCATGACCCTTGCATGTTCTCTTCCTGCTTAGAATGGAACCTGTTGCTCAAAACTTTTCATGGAACTGTAAATTTTCACCACTTTGTAAAAGGGGTGTAATGAAAATTTCATCTCAGTTTCTGACACTTCTTGTAGGATTATATTTGAGGATGTATCATATAAAAACACTCAATGCTCTAATGGGATTCGCATAATGACCGTGGATGATACAAACAAGCCTGACCACCACTCTCCGACAACAAGCATGCAGCAAGTCAGAGTGAGCTGGGTTTAATAAGATATGCAGCCAATCTAAACTGACTAGCAATAGTCAACATACATAGTGGCCCTAAATAATTAAGCTTGAAGCAGTTAAATGATGAGGTGGGATCAGCTTCTAAAGTAAAATTCACCCTAGAGCAGATAATGAAAGCCCAGAGGGGGAGTAATGGTATAGCTCTACTCTTTCTTTAACAGTGGTGCAAGATGTGGGTGTGTGGTCAATGCACGGCCCTGTTCACTTTACTCCTAGAAAAGAGACAGAGTACCCATTGTACAGGAGGCTGGATGGGCCCCAGAGCCAGTATGGATGATTGCGGAAAATCTTGCCCACACCAGGATTTGATCCTCAGCCTGTCAAACCCTTAGTGAGTCGCTATACCAACTATGCTATTCTGGCCCACCTGGGAACAGTTACTGGCAGTAAAACTACTGAGGAATATTACATTCCAAATTCCCCAGTTAACTCATAGTCCCAGTCACTGCTTTGTGAGATGAGGTTCTCAGAGAAGTGACTAAGAATATATTGGATACTATGTACTTTCATATTTTGCATATACATTTCAGAGGAACTCTGCCTCAATTTTCAAGGTAGCACAAGGTTCCTTAAAACCTGTCTACATAGTGTAACATTCCAGAAGACTTCAAAGTAAAATGCCAAAATTCTGGGTTTGACATATGAATAACAGAATTTGTTCTGTATAGGTCAAAAATTATAAGAACAGAGGAGACATTAAGGGACGGGCATGCCTGCATAAAACCCTATGTTTTACCTTGAGTTTGAAGCTGGAATAGTGACCAAGTGGAGGAGGACTCCATGAAACTTGAGCACTCTTCCCACTGCGAACATTAACTGACAGGTTGGATGGTGGATCTGGAGCTGCAAATACAAAATAAAACCACTTTGCTTAGTTGTATCATTCAACAAAAACAAACTAAATACAACAATATAAAACATGGTCTACCTTTATCTTTAACTACAAACACAGTCCACCTTTACCTTTTTCACAGGCCAGAATGCTGTTCATTTACATACTGGTTTTGCCCTTGCACAGCACAGGTGTGACGTTTAGTCTATTATTTATTTACACCTCATGAAACATGTGAATGTTTTGTGATGAGTTACAGACAGAGAGGACAGGGAGAAGAAGAACCATGAAAAAGAAGAGAGAAGACAGACAACAGGTAAAGAGAGGTGAAAAGCAGGAAAGGAAAAAAAATTACTTCTTGTGGTATTAATACTATTTTGCATGTAATCAAATATTACTTTTCTTTCAGTGGTTTAAATTCGTGTGTATATTTCAAAGCCTTCACACAATGTGTTCAGTTTATGTAATGTTCCACAAATGAATGTTGGTAGGTTTATAATTCATAAACCTACCAACATTCAAAATTCAAAACATGTGATGTGAGCACAGAAAACAGTAATGCCATATTATCAATTATTTCACACTTAAATCTGGAAATTTAAATCAAGTCTTACATTTGTTCTTTCATTTGTGAGTTATAATGGCCCAGTTCATTTTACTTGATCAGCCTCACATCATCATTCATAAGGATTCGGTTTGTGCATTGTGTGCTTCCATTAGCAAGAACAATTGGTGAACAAGACATAAGCAAACGAGCTGTTTATCGTAATAATCTTACAGAATTTCCCTGAAGCTGAGAAAAACTATCTGAATAGGAGTCAGGAATACTAAATACATCACAGATTTCTGTTGTGTTGGTTCTCGTCGAAACTGATGTTACTCTCAGACATCAAACATTCTGTAATATAAAACGCACAGCCCTATCATGAAATTTATATTGGCATGCTGGCAACATAAAATTAGAAAAAATGTACCTATTAGTTTCGCCATATCTGGCCGTCTGCCCACATGCTAATACTCGAGAAGCCAAGAAAGTGTTTTATCGGAATCTGGTATTCCACTGTCACTGAAGTTTGAAACTAAGGAGTGTTAACTAAAGTTTTAAGGCATCCTAATGTCAGTTAAAATAGTGTTTGTCACATTATAGGTGGCCAGACTATGGGTCACAGTGACCTGTAAAGAGTGAAAATCTTTCACAATCTACCACAGTACATAACATATTAATATGAGGTCAACTAGGCAAAGCAAGGTAAAAGAGGATAATAACACCAAACATATAAAAGTACAGTTCTTTCATTTATTAACAAGATGGGCAATGTACACAGACCATAACCCTAAGGCATATTCATGCAACCATTATTGCAGTGCAAAATCATTAAGTATTACATATACTGATTGTGTGTTTATAGCATTAGTTATCTTGTATGAAATGCGCATAAGCCGTAGTATAAATATTGTCATCTGTGGCCTGTCTGGATCTACCATATGTTTCCACATTATCTCACAAATGGCACGATTTTCGGGGGGGAAAAAAGTCATTGATTATAAAATGTGTGTTTTGATTTCCTCTACAACTTCGGTCTGAAACATTTCTCATTCGAAGAAGAACTGAACGAAATATGAACATAAATGTGCATGGGTCTTCATGTAAAAAAAATACCCGTTATTCTTTTCATATTTTAATGAAACTTGAATTTACTCGACAGAGTATCAAAAAATATCAAATTTCATTAGAATCCGTCCAGTGGGAGCTGAATTTTCTTTATGCATTTTTTACGTGCCTGATGATGGCTTTCCACAAAAGCCGAAATATGTATGTCAAATAATGCAAATAGGCGTTGACCGACGGCCTGTACTTCCTCGTCCCGGAGCTATGAATGTTCGAAAGAAAGTCACCTGAAGAGAAAGACGACCTGAATTTGCTCAGCCTTCCTCAATATGCAGCAGAGCACCTAAACATTGGTGCCACTACTAAAACTGTCAAAATGGCTACAGGGCCATTGTAGCGAATTTAGCGGTTTAATGTCCGCCCAAACCTCAACGCCGATGACTATAATGCTGATCGTGTCTCAACACTTATGTGGTGTTCAATGCTGCTATCAATCTGGACACTCATCTTACTTAAGTAGCCATATGACTTAAACCTTGTATTTTTGCTCGTGATCCAAAATATTATAGCAACTCCAATGATAACAGACAATTTTAAATTCAGATTTAAGAAAACAATCACATTCGACGCCCTCACAATAAAAGAATAAATGTAACAAAACTTAACAGTGTATTTGTATTGCTACTGCAAGTGACGTAACAGTTAAAACACTTTATTATCCAACAGATGCACAAATATACTGTATAATTCGTAGATAAAATTAGAATTATTATAAAATATTTAAAATTGCTCCAACAAGTTTCGGATCACAAGGGATCCATCATCAGGGAGCTCTATACAGTGCTTGGCTAAAATTACAGTAATGGTTTTATCTCGTCCGTTAAGATGGACGTAGTCTGTGTTATGGCAGCATATTTGCCCGTGGTGCGTGTGTGTACTGCACAGTCTAGAGAGGCACTGTGTGTGTACTGCACAGTCTAGACCAGTGATGGGCAAACTTTTTAAAGAGGGGGCCAAAGGAAAGGAAAAAAACTTTAGGCGGGCCAATATAATTTATTAAAAAATAACAATGATACATTTTACAAAATTCTTGTATTT
>Ga0123355_10005109_pt1 | contig 19139 bp, 8 predicted proteins | sample TergutEmb28metaG_3_FD_89872 | JGI IMG/M metagenome (GOLD analysis project Ga0123355, IMG submission 89872) | Embiratermes neotenicus P1 segment gut microbial communities from Petit-Saut dam, French Guiana - Emb289 P1 | ecosystem: Host-associated > Arthropoda: Insects > Digestive system > Gut ... | reverse complement strand
GGAAAAAACGGAGAGTATATACCGTGTTTAAAATATTCAGTACCTATATTTGTTGAATAAATATATAAAATGCAACATTTAGAGGTTAGCGGTGCGGTACGACCACTATAGTCGTCGTTAGGCATCAAAAGGTTAAACGTTTCGTTGGACGGCAGTACTTTCTCACGCCGTTCTAATTCCCTTGGCTGTTTGGATTCTCCATAATAAAAAGTCAAGCATGCTAGGTATGAATAAAGATTTTTTAACACTGCTTGCTCAAAACAGACAGGTGCTGTTCTTATTGCTCCAGTTCAACTCTCAGAGTGCAGCAGCTAACATAGTTCTTCCTTCAAATTAAATAATATAGGAGAAACAGATGTGATATGAAGCAGTAAATGAGAGTGAAATATAATGTGAGGCACAACATGGTATCGTCCAGGTTTCATGTAATGTTACATCACCATGGCATTTCTAGCTATGATTTCCACAGAAAACTCTGCAGTTGGTTCATTTATATATATGTATCATATTATAGCTGGAGAGGTATACTGTGAAATTGGTTGTGTTGAATATTCATGCCATGAAATTAAAAAGGTTTTATGAAACAACTTGATTGATATTATTGGCAAAGTACTATGCTGCAATGCTGACCAAAGCATAGGTACTGCTTTACTTTGTAAGGACACCTGCCATATGGTATGGCTGTCATCCACTAATGCTCACACATTCACAAACCAGAATGTTATGTAAAGTAGATTTTCACAAAATATGCTTTACTGGAACCTCGTATCACCAGTTTGCTCTAGAATTTCAGACAGAAGCTGCAACTATGGAACATATTCCCCATGTTATGTTATAAAAAGTACCTTAGAAATGCTAAGAAAGTGGTCATTAAAACATAACTGCATGCAACTTTGTGTTTAATTTGTATTTTCCAAAAGTTATAATTAATATAAATACATGGCCATTTTAACAACATGGCTTGTGTTAATTAATTGCTAAATATCATCTCTTGTGAGGATGCTAGCTACCAGTCTTTTGTTCTGAATGGCAGGTACAATCAGTGTTTTGACTTGGAAGGAGAATCTGGTATTGTAGTGCGAGGGATTGGTACAGCTGTTACGTTAACAAAACTGCAAGAAGTTTCATCCCAGCCTCCACTTCCCCTTGATATTACAGCGGTGGATGAGTAAGTGCAGTTCTAATGTTTTATGTGCAGATATTTCTACTTTTGATTATTCTTATCAGTGCATCTTATTGCAGAATTCAGATAAGCCAGCTTTAGTATTTTATGTGTTTATTTTGACATCTGATTAAACTTGAAGATATGCACTTGAAAGCTTCAGTAAGGCTGTAAGATCTGACATGTCAGTTTAAACTTAGTGGATGTTGAGTTGGATACCATAACATTGATGTTGTAGGTTGTATTTGGCAGGTGTTCATTTTGAATCTTGGCTTCGTCATTGGCTATTCTGAAAGGTTTCTGTGACATTCCACTGCCTTTCCTTGCAGATTTTGTGATAGCTTCTTGAAATTGGTCACAGCCACGTCTGCAATCAGTTCCTCTTTCATTCATTACTTCTGTTGTTGAAATGGAAGTGTCATATAACCTGAGCCTTAATCATTTTATATCAGCACAACAGAGGATAGTTTGTTATTGTTAATAAATACGTGCAGTAAGCAGTGTTTCACTTCTATGCAGTGCATTGAATTCTCTTTAGTGTTTGAAAGTCATATTTGTCATCAATGTTATGGTTAATATTTTACCATTAAAAGTTAATCTTAATTACAGATAAAGATTCAGTTTGTACTACAAGTATACATACTCTCTGTTATAAAAACCAATCAGTTAATATTGTGTAGGGAAGTAGTCAGTGTTTGTTCTGGTATACACAAAAACACTGTGGGCAGCGTGTAGAATTTTTGAATGTTACGTGTATCATCTGGTGATAGAGGAAAGAAAATCATGTGCCTGGTATGCATTCTGAAAGTGATATTTTGTTGTCAGTGTGAGTTATCATCAGACTTAGGATAGATGTCGTAGTTTGGACAAGGTACCAGTGAATAAAGAAACACAGAGTACTGAATGTAGGAAGGGTTTTTGATAGCTGTTCTTTAACCTAGGTTACTTTGAGATGTTTTTAAGTCACTAACGAAAGACAACCCGTCGATGAAGTGGAACAGATTTAATTCTAAGAAAACACTCTGTGTTCATTGTGCTGGTTAATCTGAATTGTAGGTGCCATGAATTGCTAAATTTTTTTTTCTGTTTACATACTGAATATTTATTCTCCATAAACTTTAATATTTTTGTCCAACTGTGTCATGGATTGATTTGAAGTTATTCTGCAGTTACTTGAGAGTTAGGAATTTGAAACTGCTGCGTTTCTGCACATAGAATGTTAACTGAACATCATAATGAGGCAGTAAACAGCAGTAATGTTTGTACATTTTTCTCTAAAGATCATGTCTTAATCTCTGTCTCCATGGCTCTGACATGTTATGCTCTGTCCTTTTGATGCCATTCTCCATTATCAGTACAAATTTTTCTACTGTTATTAACAGCTGTAACATCAGTATTGAAGTCATAAAACCAGAATGTGTGACAGTGGGTCATGGTATGATATTGTTATATAAAAACCCCTCTGGGTAGTGTTGCCCATTTCTTACTCTGTTTCTGTCTGTCTTAGGTCTATTGAGGCAGGGTCATTTGATTTATTCATGATGGGGATTTCTGGGAAGTATGTTCTGCATTTTTGGTAACTGGTGTGGTTAGAAATGTCCTGGTGTTCACCCATTCATTGATGTGTCCATTTGATACCATAGTTTACCCCTAATATGGTGGCTGTCTAACATCCTTGTCCAGTGTTGGGCCCAAGAATAGGTGTGTGTGTGTGTGTTTGGAACATTGGTTCAGTATCTTACATATTGTCATATGTGGTATTGAGGCACAGGACTAACTTTTTTACAGTGTGGTATGTTTTTTATGATGTAATACAAATAGTAATGCTCTTGAACATTTTGAGGTTTGCACAGTGGGGAGACTGGTCCATGTAACCCCTGAGAAGGAAGGCTATATTCCCTTTAAATGTCAGTAAGAACTCACCCAATGATGCAGCTTTACATCCTGGAAAATGGGAATCCTCAGGTTTGCTGCTGTTTACAGGCCTATGAGATTTTTTCTGAGTGTTCTATCTATAGAAACAAATGTACATACATTACAACTCTATTATTAATAAATATTGTAACTATCAAAAAAGTACTTGAAGCACATAATATGGAGATCACTTATTAAGTAATGATAATTTATTACGGTGATTGAAAACAACACCATCTATGTCGCTGATCATTCCTAATTAAAACAACACACTTTAACAGTGAAGAAAGAAAACCAGTAATGGAAGATATCACACATATAGGAGTACAAAAATATTGATTATGACCAATATAAATGGTTAGGGAAGTTTTAGATGTAAAAACATCTCTTTGCAACTTGATATAGAAGCAAGATTAAGGCAAATTATACTGTGAATACCCTTGTCAGGAATTGAAGATGACTAATTAAAGCCAATACACGTTGCAAGAGCTAATGTCACAAGTTATTTAATGATGATGATGATGATGATGATGAAAGTCATGTTGACGGTGTTTAAGTTCAGCTTATTAATATAGGTAGATAACACAAGGGGATTCCAAACATTAACATCCAAATTATGTAAATATGTCATCAGTGTTTTTTTCTTAAAAAAGCATAGGTAAAGCTAAAGCTATCCCATTACAGGCCTGGCCAGCCTATTAGAGCTGCAGGAGGTTGAGGCTTCCAGAATTTGTAGACAGTTGGCCCATGAAGGTGCAAGGTTGTCAGCCCTATGCAATGGCCTCCTTTATCCTTAGGAGATACCCCTGGTACTCACTGCTGTTGGAGTAGGCTGAGTTGACCCCAGGGTCATAGTGCATCCGAGATGTTTAAGTCATTGAAAAATCCCAGTGACCCCACTGGGAACTGAACCTGTGACCTTCCGGTTTGTAGCATAGTGCCTCAGTCAGCTGCACCACCATGTACCGTATTGTTTCTTAGTACTGAGGAAGGAAGTTAGAGGGTTGCTCGGAAAGTAACGCACCTCTATGTTTTTCTGCATCAAAGTGTACTGCAGAGAAGTGGAACTTGCTCATGAAACCAGGAGATGTATTGGTTGTAAGTGAGGTGCTTTTGCTCATAACCCCGTTCCATCGAATCACATAAGCAGTTGAGAGAGCAGATTGTGTACCCATTGATACAGAAAGTGATGTGCTAAATGGAGCCACTTTTCCATTCCTTGATTATGTCTTTATACAAATTTGGGGCACATATGGGATTGATAACATCTTAAGAAGTGACAGTTGGAAATAGCAAGATCAAGTCTGAATGGATCCATGGCAACAGGGATTATGACATTTTTACAGTATCATGACTGCAGAATAACTATGATTGCTTTTAACTTGTTCCACTTTTTCTTGTTCAAGTATTGATATTTTTAATGTATTTGGGAATGTCTTTTCTATTTGCATTTTATGATTTTAAAGTGAGATATTCCAGTCTAAGGTCTGTGTAGGATTCATTATCATTGCTCAGATAATAGCATTTAACTCTCACATTTATTTTTCTTCAGCAGTTAAAGCTGTACTAATAAACATGGGAGGCAGAATTCAGGGTTAGAATTTTCATGCAATTTTCATGTAATGATGTTTGTATTATGCCCTTATGCCTGCTCTGGTGGTTTTATATTTAGCCATGTTTCATTGCTATACTAGGTACAGGGTACTGCCAATAGCACGTAAATGCTTACAATTGGTTAGTTTAGTCAGTTTATATCCAATTTATATCCATACCATCACTCCACTACCTGTTTACAAGCAGAGGTGAAATGACTGAACTTTCATCAGAAGTATCTGCAACACATCTGTCTGCTGTATATGCTCAGGCACATTGCATTTTATTTTAAAGGAACAATGTGTAGTGTAGTAAGTGAAATTGTATTTTGAAGGGCAGAATGCTGCAATTTTTTAGCAGTTTTCTTCTTTCATTTAGCTGTGGCATGTTAAACATGTAGCAGGTTAGTGTAGGGTTTGCTGGTGCATTCACCCAGTCACATTTTGAAATGGGCCTTGCATCTCGTTGGTATGTCATCATGGTTCAAATCACATGCCTTATCATTGTGGTGTCTGAGGAGCTGGGTCAAATTCAGACCTACTTTGGCAACAATCCCCTGTCTCCCACATTCTTACATGACTGTTAGCATAGGAAATCTAGACACTCTGTTACTGTTATGTGGGAACCTGGCAGAACAGTTAGTCTTTTAGTTCTGGGCAGCACACAGCAGGCACACAACCACCAGTAGTACAGAAGAAGTCTGTGGAGCTAAAGATCTTATGGTTTTTGGCAACTATTCTGGTTGTCATGGAAGTGACACTGCTCTACTATGTGTGTGAGGTGGGTTAGTGGTGTTAGGATGGCAAGATCAGAGAAGACTAATGGAACAGGGTAATTCAGTTCCTTGCAGAGAAGTAGAGACCCTAAACACTTATGTGTTATATTCTAACATTATTTAGAGTTGTTATTTGTATTTATGCACTTTGTGAGTAGCTTTTATAAGGGAGTATATAACAGTTTTGTATTAATCCTGTAACCAAGGTTATTTTACTGGCAAGGATACCAGCCAGTCTAAAAAAAAGTAAAAAAAGCGAAGTTCATCCTATAACAGGCCACGTAGGCCCAGAGGGGGAGTAGTGGTACAGCTCTACTCTTTCTTTAAGCTCGGCAATAGATGGAGTGAGTGGTGAACGGCACCGCCTGGCCACTTCATGCCTGGCAGAGAGACGCGATACCTGTTGTATAGGAGGGTGGGTGGGCCCCAGGGCTGGTCTGGACAGGTGCAGGATGTGTTGCGCCCACCAGGATTGGATTGCCAGTCCATCCAGCCTGTAGCGAGTTGCTGTACCAACTACACCATTCCAGCCCACCAAAAATCCTAAATGAGGTGTTTTGTGGTTTTTCTCATTTCCTCCAAGGAAGTGCCAGGGTAATACATTCTGTTTCCTCATGATCACATTCTTTCCATGTTCTTTCCAGTTTATCACTTTGTCACTTGTCCTACCATCAGCACTTTTGTCAGATAGTGGCAGCATTGTAAAATACACTGCAGAAAAGACCTTTTTGGTGGTTGTGCTTGATGGTAGCAGTTACCAAGTTCTCTTTAATGACACTGAACTTGGGACGACCATGAACCACACCAAGCTGTGTGGGCAGGCACAATTTACAGCCCATGGTCAGGCTTACAGTGGCTCCTGTTCTTCTTTGCAGTGACTCCTGCTGGCTTGTATTGCAACATTTTTCTTTTTGTGGTGATGGGTTGAGATATGGAAATATGTAACTTATATGTGAAGTTTGCAAAGACGTTATGCGTACAATACAAAGTGAGGCACTCAGTATGTCAGTAACTTCATCAGCTTCATTGTGCTGTTGAACTTGTATCTTTCTCAAGACTTTTACTTGTTACTACGGTTTAATACAGAACACTTTGTCATTTGTTGCTCTGATTACTTGCCATTGTTAATGCTTATTAAAATCAGTATTAATCATTCATAACAATACACACTTTGTATCATAATAATGGAAGTCAAAATCTGAGTCTGCCAACAGTCATTTGTGGCTTGCTGGGCAAATTGTGTGAGAATGTTCCACAATGAACAGCCTAGAAACATATTGTTACATTTCATGATCAAGGCAATGGCGATCTGAAAAAGGGGTGGGGGTAATACATTCTTAAAGCAGGACATAAACTCTTTGAAAAAATAAGTAAACTTTGGGTAATTTCAGGCTTCCACAGTGTTGTAAATGAGGTATTTATTCTTCTGGCATGTTACACTGCCTACTGTTCCAGAGGAACAAAGACCTCAAGTAAACTATTAATTGAAGTCTCAGGTCTTGTGAAATGTGATGCAGTTTCATTTGGTACCACCTTTACCTGTGAATAAGACAAGAACTACAACACTGTTCTGTGGGAAAATTTTTTGTGACAATTTAAGATTGTGAAGGGGTGAGAGGGTAACAGGTAAGTATGGTAAATGGTTGGTGAATTGAGGGGGAGCTTGCTGCCTTCAAGGTCTGTAAACAGTCTTCTGTGGACTGTTTACCAGTTGACATGGTGGGATATAACAAAAAGCATGGATCTTCATCAGCACCGCTGTGAGAACCTCATATCTCACAAACTCTCTATCACTTTTACCATTGTCTTATAAAAGAAACTTAATTTTATTTCAGTTCTTTGTTATAAAAGCAGAAATAGTGAGAGCATATGACTGTGTGTGTGTGTGTAGTTTTTTAAATGGTGGACATGCCATAGTGTAGAATCCTGATTTAAGGCTTCCTGATCTGATTGTTTAATGCATTTTGCATTTTTTGTGGTTTTTAGCCAAAGCCCCATGCGAATAATGCATAATTTTCTCCAGTTAGAGTTTCTTGTTTTAGTGTATTACTCACATTTATTGAATGAAGATCCAATTCCTACATGAACTCTACTTGTCATTGTGGTCCTGGTATTTACATTGTGTTGGTGTTTGGTCAGAGAGACGTTAGGTAAATGTGTCATCCTATAATCCTTGACAAAATGCATGTGGGCATAGTGAGTTGGAGTAATATGCCAATGTTATATGTCTTTTGTGTACTTTGTTTATCTCCACACGTAATTTTGGTATAACATGTAGTTCATATTTGAGAGAAGATTTTCTTATGTTGCAATTCATATATGAAATGATGTTTTTACATTATTTCTGTGCTCATATTGTGAATCTGTTGCTATTAAAATTAGAACAAACATGGGGACAATTGAAAAGCTGATTTTCAATAGCAAATTATGTGTGATTGCACAAGGGGAAGATAATGTAAATATGTAGTGCACAGAAATGGCTGTCATGGACCTGCACTGTTTTTTCAGTGCAGCTTGGCTATCAAATGACAAAATAATGGAAGGATAAAGGAAATGTGTGCATGATAAAAAAAAGTACAAAAAAAGGAAGAATATGAAACTTGCAGAACATGTATAAAAGGAGAAAATTGAAGTGGTTGCAGAAAATGATATGTGATAAAGTGCCCAGCAATGGGCCTGTCTCTTGTGAGAAGACCAGTAAATAAAAACTCAGATGGTTGGCTGCATATGTGTAATCTGAGGAATGACGTAGGATACAAGACCTCATTTGGAGTGTGTTGTAGTATGAGCCAAGAGTCTGTTGATCGCTAGAGTGATGAATCACTGCCTGCTGTTTTGTGTGGTATGAAGAGAAAAGCACTTTTAATGCAGATGAAACAGCACATTCTACTACTCATGCCAGGCAGTAGTTAGACTATTAGGTGGGAGACTTACAAATGCAAGAAGAAATTGAATGAATAACTAACAGTACTGCTGTGCTGCTGCCCAGAGTTTAGGCCTGCTGGAAAGATAGAGCCCCTTGTTATTTTCAGAATTGAGGGATTTTAAGTGTTAATTTTTTTGTGAGGTGAAAACAGATATTTAATGAACAATTTCTGTGACCTCAGTTTAAGCTGTTTCTTGATTTAAGGTAAGAAATATAATCCCTGTGGTGAACATTAAATGGAGATTTCACTGTAATTAGTCCATCCAGTCCCAGTGAATATCTGTTCATGCCTGTAGCCCTCCTCACTTAAGATTGTTTTTTTTTGTGATGAGGTATTAAGGAAGATTGTCTTTTTGTATGAGAGTGTTCTGATGATGTATGTGTCTTCATTTCTCCGTAGTTGATATTATATTTGTAGATTGTTCTTGATGTTAAGGTGGCAGATGTTTGATTATTTGTTTTACATCTGGATGGCACTGAATGTTTTGTTCGAGTGTTTAGCACTGCCACTTCATATTTTGGAAGTTCTGGGTTCAAATCTCAAAACAGAGGCTCACAATCCTGAGGTTTCTCTTAGTTTTCCTCAGGGCATTCAAGTAACTGCTGGGATAGTACCTTAAATTAGCCATGACTGCTTCCTTCCGTGTCTTTTCCTGACTCATTATTCTTTAATTATCCTATCATTCGACACTGTACAGTTTGAGTTACTGATGTCGACATGGAGTAAAAAATAATTAAACATTTAACAAGTCTCTTGAAATTGTTACATTAACAGAAGCATAGTCTGTTACAACTAATATTTCAAAATTGACATTATTTATGTCTTTTATGTCAAGTACTAGATGGTACAAGGTTTATGTACAAGAATATCTAAAGAAGGTAATTTTTTGGTTCATTACTTTGGTTTCCATTGCAGTTGTTAATACTTCTTTGTCAGTATTGTTTATTTTTCCTTTATAACCCTTGTACATTGATTCAAATCAGAAACACAGAAACAGAATGTGATCACACATATGTGTTGAACAGTTAAATTCATAGTTTCAAGGAAAATTACAATTACATTCTTGCAGAGCTGTTCACAGTCAATACCATGTTATAATTAAGAATGATCTGTTTATTCAGGTACACAGTTTAAATAAGTATCATTAGCACACTGTCTGTAATCAGTGCAGTGGATTAAAACATGTCTTCTGGTTTTTCTCTCTCTCTCCCTCCTTCCATTTCCTTGTCACTTTAGTGGCATGGTTTCAGCATCAGCTGTAGATGATAGATGCTTTGTAGAAAGCAGTGAGAGTGGCTTGCTGCAAGCCCTTGAGTTGTATGTGGCTCCTCCTTCACCCAAGCTTTGTGTTACCCCTCCAACACCTAATATTGTCTCTCCTACATCTCCTCCACTCTGTACTGAACTGTGTAAAGTGAGTCTTTCACCAACAACAGTTGGACCAGGGTTTTCAGGTGTTATAAAGCTGAAGCCTAAAAAGAAGCAGGCAAGGCATCCGGTGTTAGTTGTACCTCGATATTTAGCTGCAGGCACAAAAGTAGACCATTCACGGACACAGCATCACCTCATACCACGTCCAGACTATGGACGTCATTTCTCTCAGCCTGCTGCTGATCTGCGTAGCATTGCATCATCTTGTAAGAAAATGGGTCGATCCACACAGAGTTTAACAAGTACACTAGAAGAATCATCATTCAGAAATCTACTTCAACAAGAAGATATGCGTGCAGAGACACAGCATGGAAATAGGATTTCCAGGGGACTGAGAGCAATACGATTATTTCCCCCGAACAAATTATCCAAAAAACTGATAGCCCTCAAAACAAAATTGCAGTCTGAGTCTTCAGTGGATGAAGAAGCTCCTGAACTTAATAATGTGGATACAGGGGTTGGCAGGATTCGAACCCCATGTACTAAGAAGACACGGGTGAAATTTGAAAGGCGACACAGTAGGTCATCAAGTGAGTCAGTGGCAACTGCTATCATAAGATCGTTAATGGAGAGTAACATGACTGGTTTGGATCGAGTTGTTGAGGTTAGAGAGAGTCCAGGATCTTCTCCTAGTTCACCGTCAAGAAGGGAAAGTTATACTAGTATTGAACTTGCCAAACATGCTCCTGGATTGTCTGGTAAGATATCCGAATATGATAGCTCAGCAATTGGTCATGGTCCTTCTGATGTTCATATAACGGTCTCCGAGTCTTTTCTTCGCCTTCCATCGAATGATGATGGTCCAGAACTGAGATATGTTGATGGTCATCTTATTTCAAACACGTCTTCGAATGTGTCATCTACATCAGATTCGTCAACCTCAGAGGAGGATGCATCAGAAGATTATTCACTTGATGTTCCCATTATGGATAAGCCATTATCGCACTGTCCTTTTCCGTCTTCTGCAGTTACGTCTGAATTAAATGTAATGAGTACAGTCACTGAACATACTGATCCTGATAATATTGGTGAACTTAATTTGTCGTTAGTTGATGGTTATGAAGCTGGTATGACACCATGTGGTAATCCTCCAGTTACGGAACTAACTACAGCTGACAGCCCTCAGGCAGTAAATAGACTAGTTGGTACAACTGGCAGTAAGCAAAAGAGTGCCTGTTTTGATGCAAGTGAAACAGTATACCAGCAACCAAGTCAAGCCACTCACACTTCTACCTTTGTGAAGGATGGGAATCTGTTGTCAGTGCTGTCTCTGACTGGGGATGTACCTTCCTCTTCAATACAACGAAACATTGATTTAGAAGACGTGACTTCTTTTGGTAGCAGAACTGCTGACACCAGAACTAACTTTGCACAAAACTACAGTCTTTCTATACCAATTAATGACAGTAAAAAGATACAGGTTCCTTTAGCAGCTGCAGATGATAATGTGTCTTTTATGGTATCAACATCGAATTATAATTTAATGCCATTTATGCATACAGAAGAGATGAATCATACTAAAGAAAATGTAGATTTACAAGATTCTGGTGTTAAATATGACCATCCATCTGATGCATCACTGCCAGAATGTACTACCATCATTCAGGAAAGCACATCTGTTTGTAAGGAAACTGTGCAGAAGTTAGCAGTAAGCAGTCTCTCCAGTGTTTCCTCCTTGCCACACAATGAAACAGCTTCCATTGCTACTACAGATCCTGGAATCCCTCCTGATGTGTTGCCTAACCAAGAGAATTTTACATACATCTCTGCACCAGTTGAGGAAGGGTCCAACAACGGCCTGTCAGCTGGTGATAGTGTTTGTGTTAGCCCTGTTGTAAAGACAGATAGTAACAATAGTGCCTGTACATTAGATGTTGTACTTGATGTTTGTGGTAGTTGCAAGACTAATAGTGTGATTGGTATGCAGAACTCACCTGTTGGGAAGTTTAATGTCGTTGGTATGCTAAACATCCCCACATCACCCCTTCACAAGAGTCAAAGTGCAACCACTCTGTGTTCATGTCCCACTGCTACTATCAAGCATGATACTAATGATGAGCAAGCAAGCCCTTGCTGTGGTGGAGATTTGCAATTCCACAACATCAAGCATGGCCCCTGCTTCATCCCACCCAGCAGGCAGCAGCAGCTCTTTTCTGGTGGAGAGGAAGACAGACAACTGGCAGGTTCTCCTCTACAAACTGGACCTGTGTCTGCGGCTGGCTGTAAGATATCACCATCTCCAGCCAAGTTGTCCACCCTGCCTGGCATTCACCGGAGATCATCTGATTCAGATCTTAGCATCACACCTAAAGGTCAGTACATATTTAATTATTTGGTAAAATAAGCCTGATTGTACTCATTGCCTGATGTTGCTATGATGATTTAATTAAGGCAGATGAGCTGCGTGGGTCATGCACCATGCAAGGGAGATCATAAATGCATAGTGTATTTTTGATGGAAAACCCAGAAGGACAAGATCACTTGGGCAACCCTTGTGAGGATGGCAGGGTAATATTGAAATGAATATTTGAGAAATAGGATATGGGTAGAGATGGACTGACTTCCCTCGGCTGAAGTCTATTGGTGGGTTTTTGTAAGATGGTGATGATCCTTCAAGTTCCTTATAGAAGGAATTTTGGATCATCTTTTGAAGGAAGACCATGTACTGTGGAGTCAAATATAGTTCCTTAAAATTCTGCATTTAAGAGACATACTTCATGGTAGTTGCATTACAGACGATAGTGGAACTTTTGAAACTAAATATCGCTGCAGGAAGAGGGCAGTTCCAGGTTTCAGTAACTGACAGATTAACTACAAGGAGCAGCAAGCAAGTTTGGTGTAGTCACTTAATTAGGCAAGAAAATTTTTGCTCTGTGGAATGTTATGTTGCATTACCATGTTTCTGTCACTCTGGCATTATAACCTGTCCTCAGCCAGGTAAGTGTATTCCACATTGTCACATGGTGTTTCTCTTGAGATCCATGTTAGTGTTATTTTCCCATCTATGTTGAGATGTCAGACATGCTGAGATATTCATGCATTTATGATATTTTCTAGGCATGCTGCCAGTCATATGTTGACAGGTATTTCTATTTATTTTTTATATTACTGGCAGTACTCAAAGTAACTGTCAAGTTCTTTAAGTGCTAGCAGTTGCTACCATTAACTTAATAAATAAAATCAGTTACATTATCATTAAATATATTACCAGCTAGTCAAAACATGCAACCAACCATTAGGCCATGGGTTTAGTTTATAAGGTCAGTTCTCCAAATGATTTTGGGTTCAATCCAGACTGTTGCCACACAGAAATCCATCACTGTAACGGCAGTGGTTTCTTACTGCACCTCTAGATGTAGGTGAGTAGTCAGCTTCTTTGTCTGGTAACTTTATTTCCATGGAAAGGTCCTCTGGTACACATTAAATAGGAGCAAGGCTGGCTGTGGTGGTGAAGAGAGAAATCCCTATGTCCAACCTTAAACAGTCACTTTACTGACTGAGTCATTCCTTACCTGTTTTTCTTAACCTTTAAATGCAGTAACAAATACCCCACTGTTAGGCAACAAGGAAATTTATTGTTTTTAAGACATGCTGCATAATCTCTTTTTTATTTTTGCAAAAAAATTCTATATATTTCATAATTTTATTTTCTTTTGTTCAAATAATTCATTTTTCATAAAGTATGCACAAAAATTTAAATACCAACTAGGTCAGATAATGGTTAAATATGACATGATATATGTCAGTCACTTTTTCTTCTTCACTCGTCTTGAATCTTAAAGTCTAAGAGACAGTCTGTTGTCTTACCTAGTAATCTTCATTTTTAAATCAGAAACAACAGTGACAGTTCTGATCACATAATTTTCTGAGAGCATACATACATTCTGTTGGGGTGACTAGCCAGAGGTATGGGATTCAGTGCTTTTAGTGACCTTTGAAATGTTGAGGGACAGGTGGATTGATGTCCTGAAGCTGGCAAATGCTGTTATGCTGTTGGTTTTGTTTTGAACAGGCACACAGTCCATAGAACAATTTGAATTAGACTGACACTGTTTGCAAGTGAAACCAATTGCACTGGCTTCTTCTGAATGCTTTGGTAGTGGATACATGCTTGCGTAAATGATGCTGAGTGAAATCAAACAAAGGAAGTTCCAAATTGTTGGAAGTTTGTTCTAATTAAATAATGTTGATTAATGACTGATTGATTATTATCAATACAGGTTAGGGTCTTTAAATGTAATGAATGAATTAGAAGTCCTGTAACCTAAATTTAACACTTACTTTGGTAGGTTTTTCCAGTTTTCTAACTGCTTCCATACATTATCTTTGACATGTTTGTTGAACTAATTTGGATCGCTGAATTCAGATACCACAGGAACACTGTTCACTTGTAAAGCAACTTCTCATTCATGCTGAAGGTGTCTTATGTCTGGAAACCCATTCCTATTTTCTTCCAGTTCACATTAAAAACAGCTGAAGTATATTACTGTCCCTTTTTGCCTCCTTTCAGATCTCATTCATTCCACTTTGATGGCAATGATGCAAACCAAAAAAGGTGAAAAAAATGTATGTGCTAGAATTCTGACCAGTTCATTTGGTGTGCAGTCATTTAATTTCATGACGGTGTACATTGCGACTTCAAATAGTACCCCACTTCTTTAAATATTTCAGTAATAACTTCAAGCTAAATATTACCGTTTTGTTTTTTTATGTATTATACTTTTTAGAAATGTCTCTACCATCTTAATCACACATTAAGAGACCTGTATGTTGATACTAGCTGCATGATTGATGTAATATAATGACAATTACTTTCTAATCATATTTTGGTAAGTTTCAACTTTTGGTGTAAAGTTTCCTGAAGACGGTGTAAATGATGCCAAAATGTAGGCGCATTATATGATTATATTTTATGTGTCAGGTGTGCATTCATTGGTGTTATGAATGAATACATAGTAATGCTGCATGAAATGAAAAGTGTCACGAAAATAGGGGCAGCATTGTCATCCAAACACAGTGACAGACCTGTTATCCTACTCACACTGATCAGTTAGAAGACTGTTATGTGCTCTTGTGTTATGTTTCATTCAGAGAAACAGATTACTTGTGCTGGCTTTCCTAGCTTAGAGGGTTTATTTAATTGGTCCATGCAGGACACAGAGGGTGCATTAAGTGGTGAGATTTTTATTCAAACTGATCCTTATTGATATGGAAATAAATAGGTGAGTAATTTAATCATATCTGAAACATTTTCTTAAAAACAAATGCAGGTATCCCATAGATACCGATAACAATGTCTTGACCATATTGTTTAGTGGTATTGAAACCTTATGATGGAGGTTTTTGTTGATAACAGTTTTTAGTGTAGGTTCTTTACTTAATTTTATTTTGTTTTTTTCTTTCTGTTGGTAGGAAGCTGCAGGAAACGTAAGTAATACGTATAAATGTTGGCAGCGGATCACTGTGTTAGTGTCGGTATATCGGTGTTGCAGGTTTGTTTATATGTTTAATGTTTGTTTTTGTTTTGTGGCTATCTGCATAACAGCAAGAGTTCTTTACTTCTGGTAGCTCTGTGTTGATTTCAGAAACCATTCATTACGTGCTGTTGGATCTGTTGTTGTAAATTCAGTTCTGTGTTCATTGTTTTGTTCTCACATAGCAAGATGTGTAAAGCCTACGTAGATTTCTACGCGGTTTGCATAAGCATTTATTTTAAAATGCATGTTAGTCTTGATTATGCTTTATCAGATTTAAACCTGTCCATTGATTGAATGTTAGGAAGATCATCATGTATGGTTAATGTCTCAGCTTTGTGAGATTTGAAGTTCTTGGGGTGTTAGTGAATATGAATACTTATGTCTTCTGGGTTGTGATCCCGTACAGTTGGGGCATTAGCTGTCTGTTCTGTATACTTCTTTGTACGTCCTGTTGGTTGTCTCTGAGCTACATTTCTTCTCTTTACTCTGTCTTGAAAAGCGGCCCTCAGGGGGATCAGTATTGTTAAATGTATTTGTCCTTATTTTGCTCTCTCTGTGCTCGGTATCTCCCAATCCTCCCTCTTCCTACATTGTTACAACTGTTTCCCATGCTTGGTTTACTCCTGTACCCTGCATTTGGAGGCAGCAGGTCATCATATGGCGTCACATTCCAGAAGTCAGTAATTGTGAACATCTGCACATGTTTTACCACTGTATTCATCTGTTTCTTAGAGGCAACATATCAAAAGATAGTGGCCATTGTTTATGAACTGTTGTAAATTATGGAACTGTCTGGATTCTCTGATACCAGCCATGTGTTATATGTCGCCTGATTCTTCAATAGATGCATGTTCAAGTTAATTTATACTATGTACAGTACACGTTGTTTGTCTACTAATGATTACTGAAGGATATTTTCTGGCTTTAAAGTAAAACTAACAGCAGTTTGAATATTTGTAGTGTGCTGTTTGTAGCTTTTGTTGTTGAACATATTAGCAAATTTTGTATGTTATTTGACATATTTATGTCCCATTTGTCATGTCCCAAACATGGCATCTTTATCACATAGAAAGCTTGCTTTGATTGGGACATACTGCAATGACTTCTGTGCTTAACACAATGAAAGAGAGACTGTACATGTACATTTTTACCATTGTGAATCAGAGAGAAGAAATTGGTTTATTTATAAATCAGTTCTAGCAGTAACCCGCAAGCAGCAACGTGTCTGTCATTTCTTCCAGAGAAACTGCTTTGTAGCTGGATTTATGAATGTGTAGAGATGGAAAGAATGTGCAGGATTTGAGAGGGCTTGTAGGGATATAGGAGTGTCAGAATTTTTGCAACATGTGTGCAAGTTACCAAGTGAAATTAAATTGATCCTGTGGAGAATGCAAGTCTCAATCATGAAATGATGCGCACGCGCATGCACACACACACACACACATGCACACGTGTGTGTGTGTGTGTGTGTGTGTGTGTATGTGCGCGCGCGTGCCCCTGTACCCCTCCCCCCCACCACCACCACAGACATGCTTGTGTATGTAAGAAATGTGCTGGAAAAACCCCATCATGTCCCAACTGGATCTAGCTGACATCATGAGGCCATCTGCCACCACAAGCAGCTGTGTATGTTTTCAGTTACATTTACAGTTTTAAAAATGGCTTCACTCATTGAGTGACAACCAGTTGATTAATGAGCGTTATTGCTAAGTCAGTGAGTGCAGTTATATTTTAAAATAGTAATGTAACTAAATTTTTAAAGTTGTGTGTGTTTGGAAGACAGCTACCCATGGTTGGCTCAGTCTGGTTGAAACATATTGGGGTTTTGATAAGAAATTGATCAGATTTATGGAAATGTGTTTGATCATTGTAACTTGTGTTAATGATCAATAGTATGATGGTGTAGTGTGTCTATGTGCGTCTTGTGTAAGGTGACCCTTTTGGTGGCCATGTTAGTTATTCATCACAGCAGCACAAAAGGATGTATGTGCTTGCTGACACTGAGCAAGGCTGTTCACAGAAGCTAAATGGGGTTGGTAATGATAGAAAATGGAAGTGGCATATACATACTGCGAAATTTGTGCATACAGTTTATGTCGGTGTGATATCCTTCATTTCATTAACTGAAAACTGAAATTACAGATTTCTGTTTGAGCTGTTATTTTGCTATTAACAGAGATTAATATTTCTTCTTTAGGCGTGTTTGTGTAGTAGTGAAAAGTGCCAGTTAGCTTTGTCACACACCAGTACAACTCCCACTGGATGGATTTCCACAAAATTTGATGTTGGAAAATTATAGGAAAATCTTTCCAGAAAATCCAGATGTGGTTAAAATCAGACAAAATATCAGTCACTTTATGTGAAGACCTAAGTGTTTTTCATATTGTTGGCACCAATGTATGTAGTGCTCCATTTCGGTGCTTTCAGTATTTATTATGTTGATAGCAACATGTATGCCAATGGTACTATGGGAACACACTGTTGCTTTCGTGTTACAACAGTGTGTATGCCAAAGCACCACAATGTTGCGGTATATGCACATTGCATGTCTTGTTGGTACATGGCGTTAACTAACTGCTTTAACAATGTGGTAATGAAACCTAAGAGTTAAACACAACCAGTTCGCAGAGGCTGTCCTTGAACATGACCCCAGCTAGTCTATCAGTCTCTTATCCTCAAAATCTGAGATCCATTTCTCTCTTCATACTCCAGCTGAAGAAGTAAGGTGCTCCTCCCCAGGCTCTGTACACACCTACTCCTAAGCACATGTCCACCCCGTCTTTCACTTTCTGCCATATCTTATAAGAAGAGTGAAGTTGTTTTAGTAGTATTTGAACAATACATTATGTGATTCCAGTTTTTAATGCTGTATTAGATCATAAAAAACTTTGAGTGTATGCTTGAATGTGGGCTGTATTTAATGTTACAACCACCCAGGTTTTGGACTTTGCCCATTTTTCAGTGTTTAAAAACAAAGTGGAAGAAGGACTGCCTAAGAGCTTTGTGGTTTTGAGTGTAAGTTACTGTTATTAGAACCATACAGAAGAGACTGGTAATAAATGTGTTGGAATACTATGCAGGAATTAAATGGAGGCTACATAGAATAAACTCAACATTTCAGACATAGCAATGTAAAATTGTTTAGCAAATATGTGTCTTCTCAGCTATGAGTACAGGCAGAATCTAAGGTTAGGAATATCATTTCTTTTTATTTCATTATTGATCAGACTGTACACACACACTGAAAGTAATGAAATATTAAAATAACATTAAGTCTTTTGTATTTGTTTCCCCATTTTATTTTCAGGCAATAGTTTAACAGGAAGTGATCGTTCTTCAACCGTGGGTGGTCACATCCGACAGGGACCGTCTGTGGTTCGACCACCAATGAATCAAGAGAGCCTGGATATGATGGAATATCCATTCCTAACTATGTCTAAATATCCTCCAGGCTTCATATTGCACTTAGGTATTGTGCTTTTTAATGTTGTAATAAGTCATGAATGCCCTTGTTTGTCCTTGTTTAACATTTTCATTTCTTTGCTCATGCCATTGTATTTGAGAAGTATGTTCTCAGGACCACACAGTGGGCCAAGACTTTATACTTAGGTTATTAGGAAAGTAAGTATCATCTGCGCATATCTCTTGTGCATCCTCGAGACTGTCACTTTGCGCATGTGCAGTAACTTCCTCTATCAATTGAGAAGCCACAGAAACCATTTTGCGAAATGTGTGTTATGTTTATGTTTGTTCCTGTGCGTTAAACATGTTTAAGACAATTGAAGGGGCCGCCGACTGTGAAATACGGTCTGTAATTCGTTTTTTGAATGCTAGGAATATGCTACCAAGTGAGATTCATC
>Ga0123355_10005108_pt1 | contig 19139 bp, 18 predicted proteins | sample TergutEmb28metaG_3_FD_89872 | JGI IMG/M metagenome (GOLD analysis project Ga0123355, IMG submission 89872) | Embiratermes neotenicus P1 segment gut microbial communities from Petit-Saut dam, French Guiana - Emb289 P1 | ecosystem: Host-associated > Arthropoda: Insects > Digestive system > Gut ... | reverse complement strand
TCTTTGATATAATGGCATAGCTTTTCCATTTTTTCAATGTCGCCTTGATCACCCTTGCCCTCGGTTAACTTTTCTAATATCTCATAAAGGCGTTTATTGCCCACCCTACACGGCGTACACTTTCCGCAAGACTCGTCAACAGTAAACTCTAAGAAGAACTTAGCGATGTCAACCATGCAGTTATCCTCATCCAAAACAATTAAACCGCCGCTACCCATCATTGAGCCGATACTTGTAAGGCTGTCAAAATCAATAGGAATATCCATATGCGACGCCGGAATACATCCGCCCGACGGACCGCCTGTTTGAGCCGCCTTAAACTTTTTACCCTTAGGGCAACCCCCGCCGATTTCCTCAACGACAGTACGAAGTGTTGTACCCATAGGGATTTCGACAAGACCGATATTTTTAACTTTTCCGCCTAATGCGAATACCTTAGTGCCCTTGCTTTTTTCCGTTCCGATATTTCTAAACCACTCGGCTCCATTATTTATAATCTGCGTGATGTTAGCGATAGTTTCGACATTATTAATAAGGGTAGGCATCTCAAACATTCCCTTAACCGCGGGGAAAGGCGGTCTTTGACGGGGCTCACCGCGACGACCTTCTGCACTGGCTAAAAGTGCCGTCTCTTCTCCACACACAAAAGCACCCGCTCCAAGGCGGATTTCTATATCAAAAGCGTGTTTTAAACCCATGGCGTTTTTGCCGAGTATTCCGTATTGTTTAGCTTGTTTTAGCGCGATTCTCAAGCGATCAACGGCTATAGGATACTCGGCTCTCACATATACTACACCCTTTGTCGCACCGATTGCATACCCCGCAATCATCATAGCTTCAATAATGGAGTGCGGGTCACCCTCTAGGATTGACCTGTCCATAAATGCGCCGGGGTCACCTTCATCGGCATTAACGACAATATATTTTTGTTTTCCAACCGCATCGTGTGCGAATTGCCACTTAAGACCCGTGCCAAAACCGGCACCGCCGCGTCCCCTAAGACCGCTGTCCTTGATAATATCAATAACCTGTTGTTTTGGCATCGCCACTGCTTTAGGGTACGCCGTATAACCATCATACCCTATGTATTCGTCAATACATTCGGGGTCAATAAGTCCGCAAAGACGTAGCGCTACACGCATTTGGCTCTTATAAAAAGACGTGTCGGCAAAGGATTTAACCTCAATATCACCGCTACCCTCGGTGTGCAGTAGACGCTCAACGGGCTTACCCTTTACAAGATGCTCGGAAACAATCTCGGCAATGTCGGTTACCTTGACTTTCTCGTAAAAAGAACCCTCCGGATAAATCACCACTACGGGACCTAAAGCACATAAACCAAAGCAACCGGTTACAATAAGTCCGACTTCCTCGATTAGGTTGTTAACAGCAAGTTGTTTTTTTAACTCGGCAGTCAAAGCCTTACAACCGCCGCTGGTACAGCCGGTTCCGCCGCACACGAGTACATGAGAGTGTTTTCGCATTAATGTTTCTCCCTTTGAATAACACAAATCGCATAATATATGTTTTACGTTGATTATGTTCCGCTAACAAATTCCTTAACAATGTTATCCCCTACAATATGCTCATTGATAATTCGTACGGCAATATCGGGAGTCACATGGGCATAAGTAGTTTTTACATTGTCCTTAACCACATACACAATAGGTTCTAACGGACAATATCCGCCACAACCCGATTGAGCGATTTTAATATCAAGCAAATTAAGCTTAAACGCTTCCGCGTTAAATGCTCTAAGAACATCCTTAGCTCCGGCATTTATACCGCAAGTATCCATGCTGACTGTAATACTCGTCGCACTGTCCGAAACAATGCCCCGATTAGCTACCTGATTTTTAATGTCCTCGCGTATAGCTTGTAATTCTTGTAATGTTTTCATAATTATTTACCTAAATACTATTGAATAATTTCGCCAACAGTTATTACCATGATACTCTTAAATTTTCGATTTCTATCCCATTTCAAGCAGTAACATCTCTCCTATTCCATCTCATTATATTTCTTAACAATTCCCTTAACATCGTCAGTCTTAACGAAACTAATAACATCTTCATTAGAACCCGTCTTAACTGTCATAACAGGAGCCAAACCACAGCAACCTATGCAACGGGTTGCTTCAAGAGTAAATTTCATATCCTCGGTTGTTTCACTAGGTTCAATTTTAAGTTCGCGCTTAAAGCCATCCAAAATATCGCCCGCTCCAAGCACATAACAAGCCGTCCCCATACAAACACCAACCTTGTGCCTACCTTGCGGTTTTAAATAAAATTGTGAATAAAAAGTTGTAGCCCCGTAGACTTCTGCCGCAGAAATACCAAAAGTATCGGCAATTTTAGTCTGCACCTCTTTAGGCAGCCAACCATAAATCTCCTGCGCCGTTTGAAGCGCCATCATTACCGGTCCCTTGACACTTTTTAATTTCTCAAGCTCAATATCAAGCTTTTGAGCCTTTTGCTCTTCCGAAAGTTCTGCCATATGTAGTATTCCTCCGCTTTTGTGGCTTGTCCAACCTTATTACTGCTTATAGTATAAATCAAAAAAATCACTTTGTCAACAAAAAACTCATCAATTTACAATTTTTCCGCCCCTCACTTTCCAATTTTGGCACGGGGACGGTGGTGTTTCAAAAAATGGATTTTTGTCAATACGTCTTAATATCAATTTTTATTTTTTTGGAAACACCACCGTCCCCGTGCCAAAATTAACGCGAGAGTCGATATCTCAATGTTTCTCTTCCTATTCTTAATACATCCGCAACTTTACTAACATTCATTCCGCATCTATTTATCATTTCTTTCGCTATTATTTTTGACAAATTAATACTTTCCTTAACCTGCACCAAAGTCACATCGTACCGTTCAAGCAATTCTCCCAATACCACCTCCGCATCTTCATATTCTTTATCGTCATGCTCTAGCCAGTCCCACAACGCCAACTCCGCCATTATTGCTTTGATATTTTGGGGACTAGTGTCAAAGAAAGTGGAGGCTTCGTCAAAATCTACTATGCCTGTGCGCTTTATATAATTAGAATAACTTGACCAATTATAGTCTTCTGCTATATTAGCCAAGCCTGCTTTAGTCGGATTATTATGTATGTAAGCGAGGCAATTAGTCATATATTTAATACTTTCAACTACTTCACTTTTAAATCTACCCCTAAAAACATATCCTACCCTCTTATTGATTCTATTAAAATACATAGCATAATCGGCATTGACACGCTTAAAATATGCTGACAATTCTTGCGTGTTATTTGCTCCGAGAAGTATATGAGCGTGATTATCCATAACGCAAAACCCTAATATTTTGACAGGGTGCAATTCTTTGTATTTTTGAAGGCCTGCTAAATAATACCCCTTAGTATAATCGTTAGGAAAAACCTTCTCTTTGCCTATTCCTTGAACAATTATATGAAAAAACTTTCCGGCTATATCTTTTCTTGCTCTTCTCGGCATAACAAAATTTTTGTCCTCCTTGCAGTATTGCAACCAATGCGCACATTTTATTCTGCGTCATTTTTATACTATTTTAAGCATATATTTTATTACTCTGTTTTTAAGTAAGGAGCCCAATAATGAAAGACGATATATCTATAAGAGTAATAAACGAAGCCGAACATATTTTATCAACCAAAGCCACTGTAAGAGAAACGGCGATGGTTTTTGAAGTAAGTAAGTCTACCGTACATAAGGATATGAGTGAAAGACTGATGTATATTGATAAAGCACTTTTTGATGATATCAAAAAAATTCTTGAGTTCAACAAAGCCGAACGGCATATTAGAGGAGGCTCCGCTACAAAAGAAAAATATTTACGCAACAGGTGACCATTATATTATTAATCGTACAGCTTACTCACAGGTTCATCTTCAAAAATATTTTTTATAGCTTGTGAAAAAATTTTAGCAACAGAAACTTCCTTTATTTTTTCAATTTTCTTCTCTTCGGGCAGTTCAATTGTGTCTAACACATAAATTTTTTCAATATTTGATCTGTTTAGGCGACCTAATGCTTCTCCGCTTAACACAGGATGCGTACACGCACAAAAAACTTTGGTCGCACCTCCAATCTCAACTAACGCCTTCGCACTGTTAGTAATCGTACCCGCTGTATCTATCATATCATCAACAAGCAAACATACTTTACCTTTAACATCCCCCACGATATGCATTACTTCAGAGCAGTTTGGTGTCGGACGACGTTTGTCTACTATCGCTAGCGGACAATTGAGTTTTTGTGCCATTTGACGCGCTCTGTTTACACTGCCAACATCAGGCGATACAACAATTGCATTCCCGTTTAGTAAATTATCCCTTTTTAGCGCACGACATAAAACAGGCATGCCTAAAAGATGGTCAACCGGAATATCAAAGAAACCTTGGATTTGCGGCGCATGCAAGTCCATTGTAAGCACCCTGTCCGCACCGCTTTTCTCTATAAGGTTAGCAATAAGCTTAGCGGTAATCGGATCGCGTGCTTGCGCTTTGCGATCCTGCCTCGCGTATCCGAAATATGGCATAACGGCGGTAATCCTTGCAGCTGAAGCTCGCTTTAATGCATCAATAATTACCAACAGCTCCATAAAATTATCATTAACGGGATAGGATGTCGACTGTACAACAAAAGCGTCGGCCCCACGCACACTTTCACCTATTCTAATCTTACACTCGCCGTCAGAAAATTTTCCCGCTTCCAAATCACCAAGCTTTAAACCAAGTTTGTCCGCTATAGCAAATCCGAGTTTTTTACTGCCGTTACCCGCGAATAGTTGAATTTTGTTGCCGTGTACCGCTATCATTTGTTTTTCCTCCGCAATTTAATTATAGCATATAAATACAGCAAAGTCAATAAATATATTACATACAAAACAAAAGACCGATATGAATTTTGTAGCGGTCTTTTGTTTTGTATGTTTTTAACTATTTTAGACTTACCTCACCGTAATAAAGTGTATCAGTCTTTCCGTCATCACGCTCAATTATAAGTCCGCCGTCATCGTTTAGACTTATAACAGTCGCTTGATATTCTACTCCACCCGACATTACTAAAACACGTTTATTTAACAGTATTAATCTTTGACGATATTTTTCAAGAACATCTTTTGAGTCGAAATTGGTTAGAGTATTAAGAAGTTGTTTTTGAATAGTTTCTGCCATTTGTATTATCGTAACACCATTAGCTACATGCAACAAACTGCCAGCATTCGGCAAATCTGAGGGGAGTTTTTTTGTATGCAAGTTTAGCCCGATTCCTACCACCGCACTCTCCCCCACTATTTCGGTTAATATTCCCCCAATCTTTTTTCCTTCAAAAAAAATATCGTTAACCCATTTAATACCGGCATTGATTCCCAAAGTAGATTTAAGAGCGTCAGTCACAGTAACAGCGGCAATAACAGTCAGCTTTGTCATGGGGACGGTGGTGTTTCCAAATTGAGCAATTGTAAAATTCGCAGTTTTTTTTGAGGTTTTATTTTTGGAAACACCACCGTCCCTATGACAAAAATTGACAATTACACTCATATATACACCGCCTATGGGCGAATAAAAAACTCTGCCTTGCCTACCACGTCCGCTTCTTTGCATATTAGCGACAATAGTAGTACCGTGTTTAGCTCCTCTTGATGCCATTTTTTTGGCAATGTCATTGGTTGATGCCACAGATTTGTATTTGATAATTTTCATATTTACTCATTTACTCCGATTACCTTAGCATCTAATAATTGTAACAGTGTAAACCTTTGCTCCCTAAGTCTCCACCTGTCAAAAAACACTTTTTGCACTGCTGCCCAAACAAACACCCAGCTTGCAATAAGCAGTATTTCAGGCAAAATAAAAGCCGCACGCACGTCAATTAAAAAATACATAGGTATAAGCAAAGCAATCCCTGCGAGTATCAAAATTAGAGCCGAAAGCCATGCCTCTCGTCTTAACGCGTATAACTTGGATAACTCTCTATGACTCATTAGCTCAAAACTATCACAAAAGCTACCCAAAAATTTTTGAGGCATTTTTATTTCAACTTCATCTTCGTATGAAATATAGTAGCATTCATTTTTAATTCGTTCAAAACTATTAGCCAAAAGTTTACCGTCTTTAAAATCGTCTTTGGTGAGGACGAGTTCATTCTCGCGGATATTCTTGAATTTAACGTCCAAACGCCTCTCAAGATTGATGTATTTTTTCTTTTGTTCTCTTTTTAATCCCATAATATTATTGATATTCGTCTTTTAGCCATTCGTGTCATTTCGACCGGAACGCCAACTTAATTGTATAGATACTACCATTCATAGATACTACCATTCAATCGGTTTCTCATTCCAACCTTTCAAAAATTCATTTACTTTACTAAAATGCTTACATCCGAAAAAACCGTTGTATGCCGATAAGGGACTGGGATGCGCAGAGGTAAGCACTAGATGCTTATTCATATCAATAAGCGGGATTTTTGTCTTTGCAAAACCACCCCAAAGCAAAAAAACCAACGGGCTCTCCCTATCGCTAAGTTTTTTGATAACCGTATCAGTAAGAATCTCCCACCCTTGCCCTCTGTGACTGCCCGCTTGTCCTGCCCGCACAGTAAGTACAGTATTAAGGAGTAACACGCCTTGCTTTGCCCACCGTGTTAAATCTCCGCAATTTTTATCAATTTGACCTTGGCAGTCTGTTTCAATCTCCTTAAACATATTAATCAAACTAGGCGGAGGCGGACAACCAGCCTGTACACTAAAGCAAAGCCCGTGCGCCTGCCCCGCCCCATGATAAGGGTCTTGACCTAAAAGTACAACCTTACATTCCTCATAGCTAGTATGCTTAAACGCGTTAAAAATATCGTGCATTTTGGGATAAATTGTCCTGCTACGGTATTCATTAGCCAAAAATGCCCGTAGCTTTTGGTAATACTCATTACCCCACTCGTCCTTTAACATCTCATCCCAATCGTTACCTATGTTGACCATTATCCACCTCTACCGTTGTTTTTCTTTTGTGCTTTTTACTATTTTACTCTTGCTGCCAATATTATCTTCCAATTTAATCGCAAATTTTAACTAATTTATTATCCGTTAAATCGCATGAGGTCATATGATACTCCGTTCCGTAGATTTCGACGATTGGACTTATACGGATTTTGCCGTGGAGATGCCCGTACACAACTTTAGTGATACCTGCGTCCGTAATCATATCGGTAAGGACAGTGGGAGCTAAACGGTTACTAAAGGGCGGGTAATGGAACATCGCGATTACCTCGTCACCATTCTTCCGCTCCTTTCGCATAGCTTCAAGAGATAGTTTAAGCCGCTCTCCCTCTCGTTTATAAATCTTTATATCCTCGGGAGTTTCTTTCATCCCCTCTGGGAGAGCCCATCCGCGCGTTCCGCAAAAAAGATATTTTCCTATCCGCATACAGTCATTTTGGAGAGCATACATTTTTTGCGGCAAAAGTTCTCTTAAATTCTTGATAGATTTCCACCAATAGTCGTGATTCCCCCTAAGAATTATCTTATATCCGGGCATTTTACTAACCCATTCAATATCGGGCATAGCATCCTCAATATACATCGCCCAGCTTAAATCTCCGGATAAAAGCACAATATCGTCCTCGCCTACCCTTTCACACCAGTCCTTCTCAATCTTGTCCAAATATCCATCCCAATTACCGCCGAAAATATCCATAGGCTTAGGAGTCTTAAATGACAAATGTAAATCTGATATGGAAAAAACGCTCATATATACACATTATAGCACACATGAGCGAAAATGTAAAGTAATTTTTTTGCTTTTAGAGTACTGTAAAGAGATTTGTCAAAATTCTTCTTTACTTTCTATCTCTTCAAATACCTTGTTTAGTTCTGTCATAAAGTCGCTTTGTGTGGAAATTATTCTGTTTAAAGCTTCAGTTATGGGCATTCTTATATTATATTTTTTGGCTAGTTTAGCTACGGCAAAAGATGTGGGGACACCTTCTGCCAGACCGCTTTCAAAACTTTGACGGTTGACGTACGCTTCGCCCCATTTGCGGTTATGGCTGTGCTCGGAAAAAAGAGTAGTCTCGTAATCACCTAAGTGACATAATCCGTAAGCAGATAACTCATTACCGCCCAAGCCGTTAATTAGTCTTGCGACTTCTCTGGCTCCCCTTGCCATGAGCGGACCTTTGAGCATTTTAAGTCCGGCTCCGTCAAGCATTCCCGCAGCAATTCCCATAATGTTTTTTGTTGCAGCTCCGATTTCCGTACCTATTATATCACGTCCGTAATAAAATTTGATTAAATTAGACGCAAACTTATCGGCCAACTCTTCGGTTAGCTTGTTATTATAGCCATCAATGACCATTACGTTAGGCACCTTACGTAAAAAGTCTTGTATATGCCCTGGTCCCACCCATACGGCAATACTGTCCTTATCTATTCCCTCTTCTATAACAACTTGTGTTAGTCTCTTACCCGTGCTTTCTTCAATACCTTTCATGCATAGGACGAACTTTTTACCTTTAATATTATATTTAACAATTTCTTTGACAAAACCTCTAAGCCCCTGCGAACTTATCGAGATTATTATAATTTCAGCGCGCTCTACGCTATACTTAAGGTCGCAAGAAATTTCTATCTTATCGTCGATTTTCACCCATTCGTTACGACGGGTCTTACTAAGAACCTGGTAGCTATATTCGCTTTCTAACCCAAAATTAACAACCTCGTTACCCAAAATAACACTTTGATACCATGCCAAAAACGACCCCCAACGACCGCAACCCAGTACACTTATTTTCATCTTTAATACTCTATCCTTTTTAAGTCTTAAATTTTATCCTCTTGCCGAATAATTAGGACTTTCCTTAGTAATAGTAATATCGTGGGGATGACTTTCAATTAATCCCGCATTAGTAATTTTAATGAATTCGGCGCCTAATCTTAACTCGTCAATATTAGATTTTCCGCAGTAGCCCATTCCGGCTTTCAGACCGCCCATAAGCTGGTATACAACTTTGGATAACGGTCCTCTGTACGGGACACGCCCTTCAATACCTTCGGGCACGAGTTTCTCCGATTTGCTGGTTTCTTCTTGAAAATACCTATCCTTACTGCCCGCATCCATAGCACCTACGCTGCCCATACCGCGGTATGTTTTGTAATTGCGCCCTTGATATGTTTCTTGTACTCCGGGACTTTCGGTTGTACCCGCAAATAGACCGCCTATCATAACTGCTGTCGCACCCGCTCCGATAGCTTTTGGAATATCTCCGCTAAATTTGATTCCTCCGTCAGCAATTACTCTTTTACCTAATGTGTCCGCCTCTTCTGAGCAATCCATAATAGCCGTAAATTGAGGAACACCAATCCCTGCCACAACTCTTGTAGTGCAAATAGAACCGGGACCGATCCCGACCTTAACAACATCCGCTCCCTCGCCGATTAACGCTTTGGTCGCTTCCGCCGTCGCCACATTGCCGGCGATTATAGTAACCTTAGGCAGTTTTGACTTGATTTTTGCAACGGCTTCAAGCACACCCTTACTGTGTCCGTGTGCCGTATCAATGACTAAACAATCTACTTTAGCATTATATAACGCAGTCGCACGCTCCAAAAAATCTGCGCCCGCACCAATTGCCGCTCCGGCGAGCAATCGTCCGTCCTTATCCTTAGCAGAGTTAGGAAATTGCTGTGTTTTTTCTATATCCTTAATTGTTATAAGACCGATGAGTTTATTTTTTTCATCTACAAGCGGTAGTTTCTCAATACGGTACTTACCTAAAATTTCCTTGGCCTTTTCAAGATTAGTGCCTTTAGGCGCAGTATGAAGAGGCATCCTTGTCATCACACTTTCGATTGACTTATCAAAATTAGTCTCAAAACGCAAATCCCTGTTGGTCAATATTCCGACAAGAATACCGTTTTTTGTAATGGGAACACCGCTAATGCGATATTTTTTCATAAGTTTGAGCGCGTCACTAACCAACCTATCCGGCTCTAATGAAAACGGGTTAGTGATGACTCCGTGTTCACTCCGCTTAACACTGTCAACCTCATCGGCTTGAGCTTCAATCGACATATTTTTATGAATAATGCCCAACCCGCCCTCGCGCGCCATTGCTATGGCCAACCGGCTTTCGGTAACCGTATCCATAGCCGCGCTAATGAGCGGAATATTAAGCAAAATGTCCTTGCTTAGTCGACTCTTTAAATCAACCTGATTAGGCAAAACGTCACTTTTTGCCGGCACAAGCAAAACATCGTCAAAGGCAAGTCCCTCGCGAATTACTGTTCTTCTAAATTCTTTTGTTCCTTTTGCCATAAAAACCTCTTTAATCACAATTTAAATTACTCTTCAGCCCTAGCGGGAAGCATTGACGCTCTTTCCGCTTCGCTTTTTTTTATATTTTTAAGCGCTTTGGTCATTTTGTAATTTTCCAAATCAACCAAAGGATTACGCCATGCGTACGGTACATCGTCTCCTGCTCCGGCAATAACGACAGAACGACGCGGAGCAGATGCGGTGACGGTAGAAATATCTTCTTTTTTTTGTTTCTTAGCCATGAAAATAAGTATTATCCGATGCTTAATTTTGTTTGTAATAAATTTTCGCTATAAGATTTTGCAGGTTGTAGGTTTCATTTTTATTGCTCTAGTGAAATTTATTTTTATTCTTATTGAGTATAAACTCTAACTTTGGGATATCCTCTTCCTTTACCTTTGCGGGGGGCAAAGTTCCTTTTAAAGTTAAAAAAGTAAGTTTTTCGGTGCTTACAGTTAGACGGCTTTTTTTGTCTATAAGGTAATCGTGCAGATTATACCAATCATAAAACCTTCCGGCATTAGTAAGACCCTTGTCCATAATTACTCCGGCATTAATTATTCCCGTACCGGCTACCAAAGCTATGCTTATCCCTAAAAGAGTCATCGCCGAGAGCAAAACTATAGAGAACGCCCTGTTTAAACTATAATGATAATAAAGACTATTTATATCGGGACCATCAAAAATTTGCGAAAAGACAAAAACTATCAAAAGCGTTAAAACAGTAAGCGAAATATAGGTAGTAAGCTTACTTTGACGTAATTCTACAAGAGTAATGATACTACGTTGCCTAAGTCTAAGCCTAAGTCTTCTCAGTGCTATATAACAAAAAAACGCGCTAAAGCCGAAGAAAATCGTCGCAAGCGCAACCGACATTATGGAACCTGAAATGTTGTTAAGCGTTGGCATAGTACATGTTTTTAATATTTTAATTCCACCCCATAGACTTTCTCATAACATACTTTCCATGCCTCATAATTTTTGTCTCTCATTATTTCAGCATTTTTATATGCAGGGACTCCCTCTTCGGGGTAAATAAGCGGAAGGATGTTGATAGTAAATTTTTGCACGGGAAACCCATCGGCTCCGATAATATCGCTGTCTTCCAGCGTCTGAAAGCACGGGATTACGGGAGCGTTAAATTTAGCCGCAAACATAAACGCCCCCCTTTTAAGAGGACGCGGCTTCCTGTAATTCCACCACATTCCTTGCTCGGGATAAATAAGAATTTTTCTGCCTTTGCTCAAATGATATTTGACGCCCTTCATACATTCGGTGGTTAGCTTAAAATTTTCACCTTCGTTAATCGGTAAAGTATTACAATTACGAATAAAAAATCCTATTTTGCCGGGGTATGAATAATTGCCCTCGCGAACAATCTTAAACATGCGAAATTTTTTGCCATACCTTTTTTCCAGCCCGAGTTGTACTGGGTAACTATCAAATTGACTGATATGATTGCTTGTCACAATCGCACCGCCTTCAAACCCGTCAAGATTTTCAAGACCCGTGATTCCGTTAAAAATAACAGAGCCCGACTTAATCATACCCTCGAAAAAGCGTCTGCCGAAAAAATTAGCGAATTTGGCTTTTAACTTAGTACTGGGCTTGCGGCAACAAAAATCAACCGATGCGGGGTCAACAGGCGTCCACGGCGGATCAATCTCAACATCCTTGTCAAAAAGACCCAGCTTTTCATACTCGGCGATTTTTGCAAGCACCTCAAGTCTATCAGAAGCCTTTTCTATTATCGGAGAACCATTATTTTGTGTATCCATTTTTGTATACATTGGGCAAATTTATTTCATCAGCTTAATCTTACCCATAAAGTATTGACCCGCCCATGTTTCCTCAATCGGTCTGTCCCAATGGGAGATTGCCAGCTTTTGAAGATTTTCAAACATGCTTTGGTCAACAGCCTTCTTCTCTGCGCCATAAGTCCTTTTCTCCTCAAGCAATGCCTCGTATGCTTCTTTTGGAGCAAGTTTAGCGTGTTTCCAAAAAATATTCTCAAACGGAACATTATCATAACGCCAAGGACGGAAAATTAAGTTAAAATGAATGAGTTTAACATTTTCTTCGGTAAAGCCCGGTTTTTCAAGCGGAATCTTGTTCCATGTTTGAGGCAAGAATAATACTCGCCCTCTGAATAAACAATTAAGATAATCTTGATCTTGAATAACCTCAAATTTTACCTTACCCAAAATATCAAAAAATTTCGCTTCAAAAGCATCCTTGCGTAAAAGGTCAAGGTTCAATACCAACATTCCTGCATTAAAATACCATGGGAGCTTAAAGCCCATATAAATTTCGACATACTTAGTCCAAACTTCAAAAGAGTGGCAAGTTTCACAACAAGCAGCTGCGGCGTAATTGTTATCCAAATCATGGTTGTACAGTTCAGAAATATCTGCGTTAAGAATTATATCACTATCAAGATAAACAGCTTTATGGTATTCTGGAAAAAGAGTCGGAATAAAGACTCTAAAATACGTTGTCTTAGAGTAATAGTCGCGCACATGAAAGCCTGTCCCGCGCTCCGCGCACAACTTAGTCATGTCATGCACAACTACCTTAACGTTATCCTTAGTTAAATCTGCATAGGATTTTTTCCACTTATCGTTAAGGTTTTCACACAAAATATTAATGTGATATTCGTAGTCGGGGCTGGCTTGACTTGTAACCGACTGAATAGACGCATGCAGTAATGCGGCGTAATTGTCATCAACCGCATAAAAGATTGGAATGATGTTGTTTTTATTCATTGTTGTTTTTTCTCCTGTAGAGAGGTCATGTATGTATCAAACCTCTTCTGAATATTGTACCACATTCGAAGCGCTTTGACAATATATTTGTGAGCCGTTTTTTAAAAAACTGTTTTTTTCATATTTTTTATGGTCAAAAAATCCAACTAGTAGTCATCATTATTAATCAAAGACCCTTCCGGCGTACGATACGTACGTCTTTCCGATATCTTTCTGCTCTCCAAAACTTCCTCGACCGTATTAGCTAATTCATCTAATCTTCCCATTTGTCTATAGCTAAACTCTTCCGTTGCTGTCAAAATAATATGGTCGAGCAATTCAATCCCAACTCCTTTCAGCGCCGAAAACATATTCTTTGTCAACATGTCATCGCTAGAACTGGGCTTATTACTGCCGGCGGGATGATTATGTGCAAGTATAGCTTTTGACGCTCTACGGCGAAACGCTACCTCAACGGCATCTCTCGTATCTAATACAGCAAAGCCAGGCAAGCCTCTGGAAAGCCAATCGCCGGCAATAACCCTTTCGTTGATGTCAAGTGAAACAAGCAAAACCATCTCATCTTTTCGGCATGAAAAGTAGGGTCTAAGATATGCAACGGCATCTGAAAGACGAAGCAAATATACTGTTTCTTTATGGTTATATTCAATTTCGGCTCGACGGGCAAGCGGCATTATCATTGATATCAGCGAGGCGGCTCTTTGAGTTAAGCCGGCAACCTTTCTCAACTCATGCGGAGACGCGACTAAAACATCTCCTAATGAACCGAAAGCATCAATAAGATCATGCGCGAGTATGTTAGTATCCTTGTATGGTGTACCGTGATATAAAAGCATCTCAAGTATCTCGTGCGGTTGTAATGCCGTCATTTTAGGATCTTCAAAGTGCTTATCAAACATTCTTTGCCGACGTCCCGTGTGCGGATTTTTTTTGGCACTATTTCTTGAGTTAAGTAAGTTATTTTTGCCCAACGTTATATCCTCCTTTTTAACAATAAAAACTGAACGATGCTTAAAATGATATTTTTTTGTTTTACACAATATTAACACTCTCAATACTTTTCATTTTTAATTTATATGCGTCGCTCCATTCTTTCATTTGCTTTGCGTTACTCTGCGCTTCGGTACTAATGTTTTTTGCTCCGCTCAATCTTGCAATTTCCTCTATTATACCGTTTCTATCAAGCAACACAAGAGCTGTTGTAGTACGTCCGTTCTTTTCTCCTTTTTCTATACAGAAGTGAGTATCCGCCATTGACGCAATTTGCGGAAGGTGTGTAACGCACAGCACCTGATGTCCGCAAGCAATTTTTGCAAGTTTTTTGGCTACGGCTTGTCCGATTATTCCGCTTATTCCCGCGTCTACCTCATCAAAAATCAGCGTGCCTGTTTTATCCGAACCGCTTGTAATAACCTTAACCGCCAGCATAAAACGCGACAACTCACCACCTGAAATGGTTTTGATAAGAGGCTTTAACGGCTCTCCGGCATTTGGACTAATATAAAACTCGGGTGAATCATACCCGTCGGCTCTGACAAATTTGTAAGCATTTTCAACCTGCGGAGCAATCCCGAATTCAACTTTAAACACTGCCTTAGGCATTCCTAATTCGGCAAGTTCCGCCGTAACAAGTTCCTCAAACTTCAGTGCGCATTTCTTGCGTACATTGGATAATCTTTCGCATTCAACAACAAGCTTATCTATAAGTTCGTTCCTTTTATTCGTAAGTTTTTCTAAATGTCCGGCGGAATTTAAAAGCCCCTCAAGCTCGGCTTGCACCTTGGTTTTGAATTTTTGTATGGCTTCTAAACTACCGCCGTACTTACGTTTGAGATTGCTAATCAAGTCGAGGCGCCTTTCAATTTTATCATACTCGGCTTCCGAAAAGTCACCCTCCTCAAAACTGCTTAATGTGTAGTTTATATCCTTCAACTCCGTCTTGACCCCGTCCAGTCTCTCATATAGTTCCTCATATTCTTGACCCGCGCTTGTAATACGTCCGATTGCATTTAAAGCAGCCGCAACAGCCTCAATTGCCGTACGGCTTTCGCTCTCATACAAAACCTCTTTTGCCGTACTCAACGCAGTTGCTATTTTCTCAAAATTCAGATGCTTTTGCCTGACGCTAAGTAATGCATCCTCCTCACCCTCTTTAATCTTTGCGTCCTCTATCTCATTAAGCTGAAACTGAAAAATCTCAATATTCCGCTCGTTTTGCACGGCATCGGAATATTTGCTTATTTGATTAAGCGTGTCTTTATATTCTTTATATATAGCCGAAACTTTAGCGATAAGCGGTTCGACGCAAGACCTTGCATAATAGTCAGTAATTTTTAGGTGACTTCCGGACTTTAACAATACCTGATGTTCGTTTTGACCGTAAATATTAACAAGAAGCGATGTAGTATTTTTTAAAACCGCAGATGTACTAAGACATCCGTTAAGACGCACTTCATTACGACCGTCGACAAAAAATCTACGGCTGATAATCAACTCGTCCTCACATTCAACCCCTTGCTCACTTAAAGTCTGCCTCTCACTATCATTAAGGCGGAATATTCCCTCAACCAACCCCTCGTCCGCTCCGTGTCTAAGCAGACTCTTATCAAATCTTGCCCCAAGAAGCATATTAAGACTATCAATAATAATAGATTTACCGGCACCTGTCTCACCGCTAAGCACATTTAGCCTAGAACCAAAAATTACTTCAAGGTTGTCAATAAGCGCGATATTCCGAATTGTGAGCGAACTCAGCATGGTAATATTATATAGTATTTTGTGAATTTTGTCAAGCAAAATTCACATACTAAAAAACACAAATGTTCGCTTATTGAATATTAACAGCGTTATTTTGATAACCGCCAACCAATTCTATTTTTGGTACGGCTAACCGTATATTATGCTTATCAAACAGCAACTTAAATTCGCGGTTAAGGTCGCGCTCTAACTGCAAGCGTTCGACCTCATGACATTTTGCGATTATTCTTAAGACAACACCCTTTTCATTAAATTCGGCAAGACCTTTATAATGGGGACCGTCAGAAATAATTTCATACTTTTCGGCAATTTGAGGAATATAATCCATAATAATTTTTTCGACGCGCTCAATATTTTCGCCATATTCTATAGTAACGTCACATACGACGACACTGCGGTGCATGCTCATATTAACAAAGACCTTTAATTCGCTGTTGTTAAAAACTTTTACATTACCATTGACATGCCGTATCTTACTTGTTCTTATACCTATCTCTTCAACCTCTCCGCGGTAGTCATTATAGGAAATAATGTCTCCGACTTGTAAAGAATTTTCAAAAATCAAAAACACCCCTGTAAGCAAGTCGCTGACAAGCCCCTGCGCACCGAAACCGAGAGCGATACCTAACGCGGCAATTACAGCGGCAAGTATAGCGGTATCCAATTCCCAAACATTAAAGATTATGACAAGCACAATAATGTAGCCGACATATTTGACAAGGCTTGCCGCCAAGGTAACAAGAGTCTTGCGTCTTTTATTAGCTCCGCGCGCTAAAAGTTTGATAAAAAAGTGTGTGGCGGTGATGATGAGATACCCTAATGCGCAAGTAACAATAGTTTGGATAATCGGATGCCCGTTATTATTGATTATACTTTCCCTTGCAAAACGGGCAATCCAAAAGCTGTCGCTGACAAGTGCGTCGATAATAAAAGCGGCAATATACACCGCAAAAACTAAAGCACAAAAAACACCAAAAATTATAGCGTTTTTGACTTTCTTTCTTCGCTTTCTAAGCAAATGCTCCGCTTCATTTTTAGCACAATTAGTGTCAATTGCAGGCGAAAACAAATTTAATAGTTTAGCCTGCTTTTTACAATGTTTTTCAGATTTGATATCATGCCGTTGCATATCATCGTTCATAACTTTTGTATTATAACATAGATTTTTAGGCATGTCCAATGTTTTATAGCAATTTCTTTGAAAATCTTATATTGTGACACATTATCAATCTATGTGGGTCGGCTTATTTTGCGTCTTACTATTTCTAAATATTTTATGCCCAATAAACTTGCAAAAAAAATCAAAGCATGCTATACTATAGATTATGTTACGATTAATCGGCATAACAAAAGAATATACGATTGGCAAGCATCAAGCAGTTACCGCGCTTAGAGGTATTGACTTGGAATTCGGAAGAGAAGGATTTGTTAGTATTTTGGGTCCGTCGGGGTGCGGAAAAACGACGCTTCTTAATATTATAGGAGGGCTTAACAAATCTAGCGGCGGAGATTTAGTAATTGACGGCGTTTCTACAAAGGACTACCGTGACCGCGAATGGGACACCTACCGTAATCATACGGTGGGCTTTGTTTTTCAAAGCTATAATCTTATCCCTCACCTTACTGTACAAGAAAATGTCGCCATTTCACTTTCACTTAGAGGTATGGGCAAAGCTGAAAGAATGAAACATTCCGCCGAAGCTCTTATTGATGTAGGCTTAGGCGACCAACTTAAAAAACGTCCTAGTCAAATGTCTAACGGGCAAATGCAACGCGTAGCGATAGCAAGAGCCTTAGTCGGCAACCCGAAAATTATTCTTGCCGACGAACCTACTGGCGCGCTTGATTACGAAACCAGCCGGCAGGTGATGGATTTGCTTAAAGAAATTTCAAAAACCCGTCTTATAATAATGGTAACTCATAACCGCGAATTAGCCGACGAATACAGCGACAGAATAATTACTCTAAGAGACGGACAAGTGACAGAGGATAGAGAACAGGGGTTAGAGATTAGAGATAATCTTTCTAATCCGCCTCTAACCCCTGTTCTCTATCCCCTATTCTCTAAAAAAACCTCATTGAGGTTTTTTTCCGCACTGCGTCTTTCTTTCAAAAACCTCCTCACCAAAAAGGTGCGCACAATCCTCACCTCAATAGCGGGAAGTGTGGGAATTGTAGGCATCGGCTTAGTACTTGCTATTACAATGGCGACTAATGCGCAATTAATTGAAACCGAAGCAAATTTTTTAGCCGGCACTCCTCTCACTATCACCGATACGACAAATCAAATGATACCGGGCACAGGCAATTTTGACCCGCCGGTGCAAGGCGAATTCCCCGATTCTGATACCATGTATACATTTGACAGCCGTGACTTGATAGCCGAGTTTCACCTTAATTATTTTTCCGAAGACTTTATGGCTCATCTTGATTTGCTTGACCCGACGTTAATTTCTAATAAGAACTTTGCGCGCGGCATTGCCCTAACAGCTATAACTAGACGCGACGACGGAACATATGAGCGTTTTAGCGGAAGGCATTGGCTAGGGCCAATGGGAAGAATCGGCGGATCTTTTGTCGAATTACCGCAATCACCTGAGTTTGTGCTCAGACATCATGATTTATTACACGGTCGCTACCCTAACGCGTATAATGAGATGGTGCTTTTAGTTGACCGTTTTAACCGTATCGAACGAAACACACTTTTAACGTTAGGTTTTGACGAGCGGGCTTACACCTTTGCCGAAATACTTAACCGTAGTTTTAGAATTATTCATAACGATGATTTATTTATTAACATTGGTCCGACAGAAGCACCGCGATTCACGCCGGCATCTAATACACAAGCTAACAACCATATTTTGTATAATAGACCGACCAGTACAGAAATAACTATTGTCGGCATAATGCGCGAACGACGCGGTATTGCGCCTATGCTTCCGGCTATGGGACTTGCTTTTACACCTTATCTCATGGATATAATGCTGGAAAGCTCTTACAATTCGGCAGTAGCTAACGCACAAAGAGCAAACCCCGAATGGGATATGATTGCGGGAATTCCGTTTGACACCAGACCGGGTCACGGATTCTCTTCCTTTTCGTCAAGAATGCTTGAATTAGGCGGAACAACAGCGCCCCGCAGTATTCAAATATTTTATTCAAGCTTCGATGCAATTAATATAATATCCGATCATATAAATGCCTTTAATGAAGGACGGCCTCCCGATGAGCGGATATTTTTTCAAAACCCTACAGCGCCTATTATAGAGCTTATTGAAGAGGCTCTCGGTGTTATATCTGTTA
>Ga0123355_10005107_pt1 | contig 19141 bp, 22 predicted proteins | sample TergutEmb28metaG_3_FD_89872 | JGI IMG/M metagenome (GOLD analysis project Ga0123355, IMG submission 89872) | Embiratermes neotenicus P1 segment gut microbial communities from Petit-Saut dam, French Guiana - Emb289 P1 | ecosystem: Host-associated > Arthropoda: Insects > Digestive system > Gut ... | reverse complement strand
TGGTTTCGTGTCATTGCGTGTATTCGCTGACATTGCTGGTGCCGAAATTCTTGAGAACTACCCAGGTGCTGGTGAAGTAACTATCCGCGGTTTACACTCTGATGGTCAAAGAACTGTTACTGTAACTGTTAGAACTGGAAACAGATTCATTGGTGTTTATGTATCTGGTGGTACTCACCGTGCATGGGATATTGCTGAATTCTCTGGTCACTTAACAAACGTTCCTTACGGTCAAATCTCTACAATCAACTACCAAGACCGTTTGTATCTACCTTTCCGCGCTGTTGCTAACGCTTTTGGTTACGACTTACGCGTTGAGGGTCCAGTTGTTATCTTTGGTTAATATTTAACTAAATACTCACAACAAACTGACATACTCTGTCCATTTATGGGCAGGGTATGTTTTTTTAACTATATACTTCCAATATTTTGATATTTTACATGTATATATATATACATGTAAAATAACTCATTATTTACCATCGTTTTACATTTTATCGCTATCCTGTATAATGAGGGTCGTGAATTGTCCCTGAGGGGGGAAACTCACTATAAAAATTATTTGGAGGTTTTTAACAATGTCTGTTGAAAACAAAGCATCTCAATATTTCCATGAGTATTTTGCCACATGGATTGAAGTGTATAAAAATGGGGCTGTGCGCCCCGTAACTTATCAAAAATATGTAACTACACTGCAACGGCTCAAGGAACTTGCCCCAAGTCTAAAACTTTGCGAACTTGATAGGCAACGGTATCAACTGCTGATTAATGATTATGCTCGTTCACACGAAAAGCAGACCACTATGGATTTTCACAAACATTTAAAAAGTGCCATAATGGATGCTGTTGATGAGGGGATTCTACCATCAAACCCCACACGCAAGGTTGTCATAAAAGGCAAACCACCCGCTAATAAAAAATCAAAGTTTATTAGTCAGCATGAACTTCAAACCTTGCTGGGAAATCTTAACTTGCCCAAATCTCCAAATTGGGATTGGTTTATTTTGCTTATCGCTAAAACAGGCATTAGATTTTCAGAGGCATTAGCTTTAACTCCAAATGATTTTGATTTTGAAAGTCAAAGGCTAAAAATATCAAGAACATGGAACTATAAAAATATTGAGGGAGGTTTTGGGAAAACAAAGAATTTCTCGTCAATGCGCACGCTTTCAATAGACCCGCTATTATGTAAACAGTTTTCCAAACTAACAAAAGGTTTAGAAGCAGACAAACCAATTTTTGCAAAGGGTAGGGTTTTTAATTCCACGGTTAATAGCCGCCTCAGAACCCTTTGCAAAAAAGCAGATATACCCATAATTTCTGTACACAGTCTTAGACATACCCACGCTTCAGTTCTAATCTTTGCTGGTGTGTCTATCGCAAGCGTTGCCAAAAGACTGGGGCATTCTAGCATAACCACTACTCAAGAAACGTATCTGCATATCATTCAAGAATTGGAAAACCAAGATAATGATAAAATTGTGAAACACTTGTCAAAGCTAATATATAATCATATGAACTGAATATTTTAATGCCCCCACGTTTTCGTGGGGGCAGGCAACACCGCTTTATTGTTCATTTTTGCGGCAACATGCCGAATTTATCCTTCAAGTGCCATTTCTTCTGATATAGACGCAGGAATGTCTATTCCTGTAGCATAACAAAATGCAATAATTTGACCAATGTGCATACTTTCATGCCCTATTAGCATTGAAATGATTTGATGCACATTCCGTTTATCACCATAGTATTCCATGATTTCGTTACCCGTTAAGGATTCAAAGGCTTTTTCAAGCTGGGTATCAAGTTCGCCCATTCTCTCAATAATGCCCTTTGTTGGCATATTTATATATTTATATTCCTCCTCATAGGCTAACTTATCTGTACCTAAAGAGTTGACTATATCCCTTTGAAATAATGTTAATTCATAAGCCTGTAGGCGTATTGTGTTTAGTTTCTTTCTAGGCAGTTCTTTGTCAAGGTCTGCGTCGCTTAGTTCATTTAAAAACGCCAATGTAATGTTTCGTGTTTCTTTCCAGTCTGCCAAAAGTGCTTTTAATGATTCAATCATTTGTTACCTCCAAATTTTATTTTTTATGGTGCTGTAACGACTTCGATTTTTTCACCATCTACGGTAATGGCTTGCTTGTCGCTTAACTTTTTGTAGTTAAGATGGGCGTAATACTTGCGAATATACTCGTCATCATCGCCCCAATAATGGCTACCATAATGCACATACAAGTAAAAATCAATAAAGCCAAGTGCAGAATAGTCGCCATTCAAATGTGGACCAAACTTAGGGTCATCAACACCGTCTGCCACAATATCTTTCTGTGCTATAAGCGAACCAGCAGACGTACCCATATAAAGTTTGCCTTTTTCGATGTGCTGGGAAATTAATTTATCGATGCCTTTACGTTTTAACTCTTGCATTAAGAAAAACGTGCTTCCTCCGCATACAAATATAGCATCTGCGTTGGAGATACTCTTTTCAATCACGTCGTAAGGCGCACTTGAAATCTCTAAATCCTCAATAATGAAACCAAGGTTTATAAGTGCTTCTTTGTCCGTTTTATTGATGTAGTCAAGTGCTTCCCTATCTTTTTCTGACATCTCGTGCAACCCAGCAGTAGGGATAAATACAACCTTTTTTCCAGTTAAATCTTCCCTTGCAAAGCCAGGAAACTGACTTTCTACTCCTGCAAAATAAGACGCTAAAAACAATTTTTTCATTATATATTATCTCTCCCATCTTTGAATAATTATACAACATCCAACACGACAACAGTGTGTCTTGTTGGATGGCAACATGTTATTACTTTATCACAACCTTGAATTTTATGGAAGTTGAATGAGTATAAGCGAATCTCTGTCTTTGATGAGGTGTGTTGACTATAGAAATGAACAATAAAACAGAGTACTGATATTCGCTTTGAAAATCAATACTCTCTTTTATTGTTCGCTTCATAGGAGAACCTTTACAGTTCTGTTTGTATAATTATCATCCCAAGTTGTTGTGTATGGGGTTATTTTCCGTAAAAAATTCTTTTACTATCTAAATAATCACGTACATAATTGAGAGCTTCCCCAAATCGCTGAAAATGCACTACTTCGCGCTCCCGAAGGAATTTAATAGGGTCTGCAACATCAGGATCATCTATTAAATCCAAAAGATATTCGTAAGTGGAACGCGCCTTTTGTTCTGCTGCTCATTCATAAGAACAACATTTTTGACGCTTACTTTGATTCTAAAAACTTTTAGATGTGGGTGAACTTACTAAAGCGGCTAGATATCCAAAGAATATGGCAACGGTAACTCCACCTGCCATAGCAGTAAACCCGCCTGTAATTACCCCAATTAACCCACGTTCATCAACTGCTTTCTTTACGCCTTGCGCTAGAAGATTACCGAACCCAAAGAGTGGTACGGTTGCTCCTGCTCCAGCAAAATCAACGAGATGTTCATACCATCCTAACCCGCCCAAAATACATCCAATAACTACAAATGCTACAAGTATACGCGCAGGGGTTAGTTTTGTAAGGTCAATTAGCAACTGCCCAATTACACAAATTGCCCCCCCAACAACAAATGCCCAAAATATATTCATATTAACATCCTTTCTTTATAATTGAGGATCACCCCAATCGCTACATAAAGGAGTGAACCGCCACTGCGTGGGCAATAGCGGGAATTGTTTCACCTTGTTGAATTGCAACCACATTATGCAGTGAACCAGTTGGCACAAACAGCATTCGCTTTATTTTGCCTGCTTTTAAATTTTGAAAATAATACCCTGCAAATGTGGCGGCAGAACATCCACAACCGCTTCCGCCTGCCTCAACTCCTTGTGCTTTGCGGTCATAAATCTGAAGCCCACAATCATTGTGTTGTTTGCTTATATCATATCCTGAGTCATTCATAAGTTGTATTAACAGGGTTTTTCCCACTTCGCCTAAGTCTCCAGTAATAATAGCATCATAGTGATCTGGTGAAATATTCAAATCATTGAAATGGTTTGTAATCACTTCTGCTGCTGCTGGTGCCATTGCCGCCCCCATATTGTTTGCATCGGTTATACCCATATCAATTACAGTACCAGTAGTGACAGAGGTAATAAAAGGTCCATCTCCTGTTTTGGAGAGAACAACCGCACCATCGCCTGTAACTGTCCATGAGGACGTAGGGGGACGCTGAGTTCCCAACTCTAGGGGAAATCGGAAAGTTTTTTCTGCTCCACAATAATGACTTGAAGCAGAAGCTACTACATGTTCGGCAAATCCACCGTCAATTATCATTGACCCAAGGGACATTGCTTCACCCATTGCAGAACAAGCCCCAAACAACCCAAAAAACGGTCTGCCCAAAGAACGTACACCATAATTAGAGCCACTACCTTGATTTAGCAAATCGCCCGCTAGGATATATTGAATTTCATCCATTTTTAGTTTTGCTTTTTCAACAACGAGATTGATTGTCCGTCGCACCATTTCGCTTTCTGCTTGTTCCCATGTTTCTTCACCAAAAAGTACATCTGATGATATTTCATCAAAATACTCTGCCAAAGGTCCTTCTCCTTCTTTAGGACCAACAATAGCCGCCGCCGCTTTTATTGTTGGGGGGGTGGAAAATTTTACACTAGCTACTCCCATATGTTTGCTCATATTTTAAGTCCTTTCAGTTGGGCAAAGCCCTCCTTCTTTTATTCGCCGTTCCTCTCATCTTACAAAATAATAAATCAATCCCACTATCACTGAAGTTATTGTTCCATAGACTAAAACAGGTCCAGCGATAATAAACATCTTTGCGCCAACACCCAAGACTAGACCTTCTTTTCTGTGTTCTATTGCAGGGGCTGTTATTGCGTTAGCAAATCCTGTTATCGGGACAATTGAACCAGCACCTGCAAATTCACCAATTTTACTGTATAACCTAAGTGCTGTAAGTAAAATTGCGACTACAATAAGGGTGGAAGCGGTTACTAGCCCCGCATTATCGCGAGTCATGCCCATAGCATTCATGAAAAAACCATGCAAAATTTCACCAATTACACAAATCACTCCGCCCACCAAAAACGCCTTCACGCAATTTAGAAATGTTGTACTTGGTGGTGATGCGTATTTTACCATTTCACTGTATGTTGCTTTATCTTGTGTTGTCTGTTTCATCTTTTTTCCTCCTTTTAAGACATGGGGTTCACCCCAAAACCCCACGACTCTAATGCTCAAAGAACCCAGGTATTAAAAAGTAAAGCAATGCGCCAACTGTTTTACCAATAGCAATAGCCAATACAAAGTAAAACATGCCTTTTTGTATGCGCCCACGACGCATTAAAATTGGAATTACATTTAATACCTCTGCTAAAGCCATAGCCAAACAACCAAAAAAAATACCACTTGATAAACTAAGGATTACTACAGGGATTGTTCCAATGGGTAAATGAAATTGAATAACACCTGTTAAAGTACCAAAAATACCACCCACCATAATTGCTGTTTCGTATGTTTTTACATTACCAACAGTATTAGTTTTTTGTGCCAAACGTGGAACAACACCTATAACTGTTATGAAAGCGAAAACAGCACCCGCTGTAACAAGCCCAGAGCTAAACCCAAGCAATATTGACATTATATGCCTAAGAATTATCATCACCTTCTTGTTGCTGGCTTAGGATGTCAATTACTGTGTCTGTAACATCTCTATCATACAATTCCATCTCAACTTCTACGGGTGTAGGGTCATCTGTAATTTTCTTACCCATAAAGTGATTGTAAAAAACAATAATTCCTACAGCCAAACCAATAGAGTAGGGGATATTAATAATGAGGGGGTTAGTTTTTTCTTCGCCATAAAATATGCTGTAATATTTTTCAAAAACCTTGGAAAGTTGCCCATCTGTGTGAAAACTCATTATTGCCGTTGACGAGCCAATCATTAGAACAATAGCTATAAATAATATTTTAAGCCATTTTAGTACTGCCTTGTCGTGGCTTTTTTTTGATACATGTTGCACCCAAGTGTCCATTTCGCCAACATTGTTTATTGTGGCATCTGGATAGACTTTTGTGATTACTGTTATGATATCCGTAACACTAACTAGATAATTCGTTTTATTCTCCTTATTATTTTTAATGCTTTGCAATTTCATTTTATTTATTTTTTTTACTTCATTTTTGGATGCTATTACTTCTGCCACATCACCTATTGTAATTTCTGTTTGGTTAAATAAATTGGTTTTTCTCTTGGGCTTGATATAAATGTTCATAAAAATACCCCTTAATAAACGTACCACCAAATGTTCTATCTGGTTCGGGTTCATTTTCACTAGCAAGCACTGCCGCAATTAACAACATTGCTACTACCAGCACAATTATTATTATCCATGTACGCCGTTTAATGCATTTAATCATAAAAAAAACACTCCTTTTTCTGGATAATAAGATTATCCACTAAAATGAAGTGTTTGAAACATGTATTAAACACTATGTTTAGTAAACAGAACATTCACTTGGTTTTTCTCTTATTTTTTATCACGAATAGTACCAAGTTTTTTATCTTTTCGAGTTTTACGACCATCAGGATTTCTAATTGTACCTTTAGGAACGCCCAATTTCTCCTCAAGTGAGCCTACAGTAATATCTTTGCGAATTTTTCGAGCCATTAATTATCCCTCCTAACAATAAGATGATATGCGTATTATATCTGAATTTGAATATTATCACAAGTTTATTTACTGCCACTCGATTGTACTGGGGGGTTTTGATGAAATATCATAAACAACACGACTAACATCCTCGATTTCGCTGGTAATCCTATTTGACAAATGTTCAAGTATTTTATGTGGAATATGTGTATATGAACAGGTCATATAATCTTGAGTATTAACAGCTCTGATTGCAATTACATAGTCGTAAGTACGAACGCCATTTTTTACTCCAACAGAAAGAGTATCTGTTAGAACAGCAAAATACTGGCTTGGGCGTTGATCTTCTGGTAAGACATCTAATTCTTGGCGGACAATAAAATCTGCTTGACGTAATACATCCAGCTTTTTGCTAGTAATATCTCCCATAATACGCACAGCCAAACCTGGTCCTGGGAATGGCTGGCGGTTTATTAATGCCTCTGGCAAGCCTAGGAGTAACCCAGCAGTACGCACTTCATCTTTATATAACTCTGATAGAGGCTCAACAAGTGCGTTAAATCCTAAACGTTCTGGTAAGCCCCCAACATTATGATGACTTTTAATATTTGCACTACCTGCCTTACCAGATTCTACAATATCAGAACAAATAGTCCCTTGTGCAAGAAATGGAATTATAATTTCAGCAAGTTTTTTTGATTCTTCTTCAAAAATACGGATAAATTCCTCACCAATTATTTTACGTTTTAACTCTGGTTCTACAACGCCTGCAAGTTTTTCAAGAAAACGCTCTTGAGCATTTATGCGAATGAATTTCAAATCCTTTTTAGAAAATACATCTTCAATTTCATTGCCTTCATTAAGGCGCATTAACCCATGGTCTACAAAAATACAAATAACCTGTTCAGGAATCGCTTCTGCAAGTAATGCCGCACATACAGAAGAATCCACACCACCAGATAGAGCAAGCAAGACATTTTCTTTGCCAACTGTACTCTTTATTTGCTCAATTTGTTGTTTGATATAAACCTCTATCAATTCTTTACTTCTCATATTTCCACCTTCCCATCAAATACTTTAACACAATCACCTGTCATAAATACTGTTTCTTCTGTGTACCTAATAATCAGTGTCCCGCCACGTAATTCAACGGTTATATCTTCATCCATATTACAATACCCCATTAGTACAGCGGCAACTGCCACTGCACATGCACCTGTTCCGCAGGACATTGTTTCACCTGCGCCACGTTCCCACACGCGCATTCTAAGGTGATTACGATTTATTACTTCGGCAACTTCAAGACTTACTCTTTCTGGAAAGAGTGGTGACTTTTCAAATTGCGGACCGATTAAATGCAAATCAAAATGGTCAATATCATCATGGAATATTACTGCATGTGGGTTACCTACAGATACACAAGTTATCTCATATTTTTGGTTACTAATCGTTACAGTGCGCCCAACAATAACCTCGCCTGAAAGATTTACGGGAATTTCTTCAGGTCTTGTAAAAGCAGGACCTAAATCTACACATACGGCCACTACCTTACCGTTGCCATCCAAAATTAATTCCAATTCACTAATGCCACTCACTGTTTCTATACCAAATTTGGTATCCTTAATTATTCTATTGTCATACAAAAATTTACCAGCACATCCGATTGCATTACCTGACATAGTCGCTTTAGTTCCATCCGCTGTAAACATATCCAACCTTGCTTCAACCTTAGTGGATGGTGAAATAACCACAACACCATCACCACCAATGCCCTTGTTTCTGTCACAAAGTATAGGTGCGAGTTGTTCAGGTGATTTGATTGCTAAGGTAAAGCCATTAAAATAAATATAATCATTGCCACAGCCATGCATTTTAGTAAACCATAACTTGTTTGTCGAAAAAAAATCTTCAAGGTTTTTTCCACAAACATCACAAATTAAATCTTGATATTTTGCAGTTATATTTACCATTGCCTTCCCCTTCTTTCCTTTACGTATCCCACATATCGCATGAAAAAGGTACTATAATTAAACTGTATAGTCAATAGGCGAACATCATCAAATGTTTGTACATACAGTCCAAAATATCATAAGTCCTGTCAAGAGGCAAAACCATGAAACATATCATGAACAATTTAGTGAAAAATATAATTATTGTATTATTTGCCTTAGCGTGATACACTGAGCTAGATAATATTAGCTGCATTGAACAGGAAGGAGGAGATATCACTGGATGATTTCAACAAAGGTACCACTACTATTGTAGATTCTGTGCCAGAATATGAAAATATTTTTCTTGAGGAAGAAGAACCAGATGTAAAAAGTAGACTTAAAGAAGATGCCATAGGATGGTTAAAAGTTGTTGTGTTTGCAGTGTTATTTGCAGTAGTTATCAATAATTTTGTTATTGTAAATGCCTCTGTACCCACAGGCTCAATGGAAGGTACTATTCGGGTAAACGACAGAATTATAGCATTTCGATTGTCATATCTATTTTCTGAACCTGATACCTATGATATTATAGTGTTTAGAGGTCCAGATAATAGTTCTGTTCTATATGTAAAAAGAATTGTTGGTGTGCCAGGCGATGAAATAATCGTTGTAAATGGGCATGTTTATGCAAATGGCATCATTCAACGACATGATTTTACTCAGGGCGAACTGTTTGGCAACTTTGGTCCATATCTTGTGCCAGAAGGGCATTTTTTCGTGTTGGGTGATAATCGTGGTAATTCTGTAGATTCAAGGCATTGGCAAAATACCTTTGTTGCACAAGAACAAATTTTGGGGCAGGTTGTTTTTAGATACTTCCCAGGTTTTAGAAATTTGGCAAATACGTGAATTACGAAGCCCCGCTACTACAGCGCGAATGGATCGCGCTTCGGTTTCCTTCGGGAAGCGGCGAAACTACTTTATTATATAGGAGTGTATATTTTATGAAAATTACCAAAGACATGATTATTAAAGATATTTTAGACATTGACCGCGGATTAGGTGTTATTTTAAGAAATCACGGCATGAATTGTGTTGGTTGTCCTTCTGGACACGCGCAACGTGATACTTTAGAAAATGCAACGAGCGGACACGGTGTAAATATTGATGAACTAATTGAAGAAATGAATGCTTACCTTGCAAATGCTGTATAACTAACCAGGGGATGGATATATGAAACCTAAAATTGATGGCTCGTCTAGGCGAGCTATTTTTATAAGTGCGATTGCCTTTATGGGTTTGGCGCACATATTATTTTTAAATCAATTTATTAAAGGGCTGTTATTTGCGATTGTGCAAATAATCATGTTAATCAATATACCTTGGGTAATTGGTAATATTCAAGGATTAATTACCCTTGGTGAAGCTGCTCCTCATTTGGCAGTAAGATACCGCCCCCATTCAATGAATATGATGATTGATGGGATTATTGCCATTGTAGTAGTGGCACTGTTTGTGTGTATATTTATAATTTCTGTACGAAGCGCATTAAAGTCATACCGCGAATATTGCGCGCAAGGTGGTGTTTTACACAATGCTACACGTAATCCATTTAAAACCTTTACAAACAGTTTAAATAATTCATTTCCGATTTTGGCATTAGCACCTTCAGTTTTATTGGTAGTATTTTTGATTGTAGTCCCGTTGGTGTTTGCCACATTAGTAGCTTTTACAAATTATTCGTTTCCACAGAATCTGCCCCCTGCCAACACTGTAGACTGGGTTGGGCTTGATAATTTCCGCAATATGTTTAGTGGTCAAAATCTATGGAGTGGCGCATTATTGCGTGTTACAGGTTGGACGCTTGCATGGGCGTTTTTTGCAACAGCCACATGTTACTTTGGTGGTTTGTTTATGGCAGTGATTATGAGGGAATTTAAGGTTAAATTTGCCCCAGTGTTCCGCACGATTTTTATTTTGCCCTATGCAGTTCCCGCAATTATATCAATGATTGTTTGGAGAAACTTGCTTAATGGTAGTTTTGGCGCAATCAATCGTACACTAATGCATTTTGGAATTATTCAAGAAATGATTCCATGGCTTACTTCTTTGTGGCTAACCCGCTTTACCTTGGTTTTGGTAAATTTGTGGGCTGGTTTTCCATACTTTATGTTATTGGCTCTAGGTTCTATGACAGCAATAAATGAAGACCTTTTTGATGCCGCCAGAATAGATGGTGCAAATAAATTTAACGTATTCAGGCATATAACTCTCCCGCTGGTTGCATTCCAAACCATGCCCTTGATTATTATGAGTTTTACACATAACATTAATAATTTTGGCGCGATTTTCTTCTTAGCTGGTGGACATCCTACTGTTTTAGATACTCCGCTAACATCCGCTACAGGTGTTGATATACTTATATCTTGGATTTACCGCCTTACTATGGAGTCTATGCGATATAATATGGCTTCTGTGTTGGCTGTTATGATTTTTGTACTTCTTGCTCCTTTTGCAATATTCCAATTCCGCCGTACAAAGGCATTTAAGGAGGGTGAACTGTGAGTAATGACTCTCGTAATGCAAAAATTGCAAAGAATATTAGCCTTGGAATTGTAATGGTATTCTTGGTTATTATTTCACTGGTGGTGCTTTACCCACTTGTATTTGTATTTAGTGCGGCATTTTCACCTGGCAGTTCCATTGCCTCTTTGAGTATTGTGCCTTTTGGGGATGGTTTTACAATAGAGCATTTTAGATTTTTGTGGCTGGAAAGTAATTATCCTCTATGGTTTAGGAATACATTTAGAGTAGCAATCTCCACATCATTGGGTACAGTAATACTTGCCTCACTTAGCGCATACGCATTTTCGCGTTTTCGTTTTGCGCTTAAAAAGACTCTGATGATGTCACTCCTTGTTTTGCAGATTTTTCCTGCATTTGTAGGCATGGTTGCTATATTTGTAATCATGGTACGTATTGATATGTTTGATAATTTAAACGGTTTGGTGCTGGTTTACTTGGCTATGAATATTCCGTTTAATACATGGCTGGTTAAAGGATATTTGGATACCATCCCACGGAGCGTGGACGAGGCGGCGCGCATTGATGGTGCAAGCCATTTTCGCATATTCTTGATGATTATTTTGCCTATTGCAAAACCTATTTTAACGTTCTTGGCTATTACTACTTTTACAGCACCTTGGATGGATTTTATTATTCCAAACTTGTTATTACGTTCCTCAGAAAATCAAACTCTTGCGCTGGGGCTGTTTACATTTGTATTAGATGATACCCGCAATGAATTTACACGTTTTGCAGCAGGTTCTGTAATGGTTGCAATTCCTTTTATTGTCGCATTTGTTGCCACACAAAAAATGTTGATTGCCTCTTTAAGTGGTGCGGTTAAAGAATAAAAGTAAACCATTTGTATAGTACTTCGTATATAAAGGTAGACTTATACTCTACAACGGGTATATAATACAGCATGGTGGGGCAGAGTCCCATTATAAAAAAGCGACTATGTCGCTTCCCAGAGGAAGCGGAAGCGCGATTCATTCGCGCTGTAGTGGCGGGGTTTGGGGCAGCGCCCCATTGAGCAACGAAAAAAGTGGCGTAGCCACTTTCCGAAGGAAGTGTAGCTGGGATTTCCCCAGCGGAACAGCGGGGGCTTGGGGGCAAAGCCCATATTATAAAAATAGGAGGATTATTGAATGAATCGAAAAAATGAATTCAATCGCCAAACAGAGCATAACAATCCATATGCTACATCACACGTGCAGGATGAATACTACAATCCATATGCATCACATGATGTGAATGTTGACGACATGGCAGTTAATGCCTATGTAGCAAGAGTTTTTGGCTGGATGTTTATTGGGTTACTTGTAACCGCTTTAACCACTGGCGGAATTGTAGTTGGAATGAATATATCTTTTGCATTTGCCGATTTTGTGTGGATGTTAATAACTACACCTTTGATGTGGGTTGTATTTGTTGGTCAAGTTATAATCGCAACTACACTTAACACAAGGGTAGCAAAAATGAATCCCACTACTGCAAAAATGATGTATGTTTTGTATGCAATATCCGTTGGTTTTACAGTTGGTATTATCTCTGTGATTATATCCCTCAATGCAGGTGGTAATCTTAATTTATTGGCTATGGCATTTGGTGTCACTGCTGTTAGTTTTGGGGTCATGGCAGTGTATGGGCTTGCTACAAATCAAGACTTGTCACGTTTCTCAAACCTTTTCAAAATGGCATTAATCGGTTTCTTTATTGCTTGGTTTGCTAACATGTTTTTTGGCGGTGGAATGTTTGATTTGGTAGTTACAGTATTTGGTCTAATTCTATTCTTGGGCTTAACTGCATACCACACTAATACGATTAAAAACTACTTTGCACAAATTGCCTTAAATCCAGACGCGGCTTCTTCTATGGGTGCAAGAATTGACCAACAAGCATTAGCAAGTAATATTGCAATTGTTGGTGCATTAATGTTATATGTTTCATTTATAAACATGTTTGTTATGATTTTGCGTTTACTATCAAGAAAATAAGGGAAATTAAATTGCTTGTAAAAAAGGCTAATGATTTACATTAGCCTTTTTTACTTGAGAGGGATGATTTAAAAATGTGTTAAGCTCGTAATTTATTGAAAAGACTCCGCTAGTTGAATCAATTCATCTTGGCTTAGAGATTCAGTACTTATTGAATACATCACATTATTGTTATACATAAGCAAGCCAGAATCTGCAACTGCACCAGTCATTCCATTTATGGTGACATCACGTTGATTTCCTCCAAACACTGGAATACCCCAATCTTCTTCCCAACCAGAAAGCATAACTTGAATAGTGTCATCACCATTAGTAAGCATAAAAAACATATTGTAGGCGGCACGTTGTTCTACATCGGTGTGGATTAATGGGTTTACTGGGAAAGTTGCACGATAGAACTCAAAACCTTCTGGTAAAGTGGTTGGCAACAGTATGCTATCATGTGCTAGTAGTGCAAGGGCTTCATCTAAGTTGTCAAAATGCAATTCATCACGAATAACCCAAGTTTCACCATCAACTTCTGCAATTATTGGACCCCCGCCGCCATCTCGGTCTATATCTATTCCAAAAAGCACCCCATCAGATGATTCATATATAGAAATATTACGTACATATTCTTCACCCGTAATTATTACTACATCCCGTCGAATCCAGTTTGGTGTAGCAACTACTGCAATGGTGGTGACTGACAATAACACAGCAACAATAGCAACAAGTGCCATTGGTTTTCTTACTCTTTTCATATTAGTTTTCTCCTGTTTTGAAATTTTATTTTTTGTGATAGTGTAAGTGTAAACCTTTTGGGAATCACTTGAGGCAGAAAAATCTATATTTCTGCACATATTTAAAAACTCCTTATCATTCATGGTTTTCCTCCATAAATTGGCGCAGCTTTTTTAATGCGCGGTGTGTTATTACCCCAACATTAGATTCGCTTATATTTAGAATGTAGGCGATTTCGCTATGCTTTAGGTCTGTGGCAAATTTCATGGACAATATTTGTCTTTCTTTATCTTTTAATTTTGTCATTGCCACCATAAGCACGCGATTTTCTTCACCCATTACAACCACTTCTTCGGGTTGCCTGCTTGGAGAAATAAACTCTATAATACTATCCAATGTAACAAAATGTTTACGCATTTTGCGACGCAAATAATCTATACTTGTATTCTTGGCTATGCTAATAAGCCATGCCTCCATTGATAGATTAGGGTTGTATTTCTTCCAATTGCGTATGGTTTTTTCAAAGACTGTACTGACAAGTTCCTCTACATCATGATGATTGTTTATACGAAAAGCAATGTAATTATACACATTTTTATAGTATTTGTGATATATTTCTTCTAAGACCTCATTGTCATACATACTGTCTTCTTCTTTTTCTCTTTTATTTTTGCAAATCAAAACTGCATCCAAAACAAAATAGCTCCTCTCTTTCTTTTTGTGGTGCTTGGTGATAATGTAATGCTTGCAAGTCATACATTATGGTATACGCACATTAAAAGATTTCATTACATATATTAACGAGCTGTTAAAATTTGCATAATCATCGTAAACTTGGTATAATGAAAAAGTCAACTTAAAGATAGAAGGAAGATTAAAAAGTGGCTATGCCACTTTTTAATCTTCCTTCATTTTGTATGAATAAGTTCCTGGCTGTGTATAGGTGATTTTGCTGAAAACAATATCACCATTTGCTGTATTAGTACCTGTGGCTACAACATCATCACCTTCAAGAACAGAGAAATGGAATTCTCCACCCTTTGTTGGTTTGCCAAAAGAACATTTTGTACCAGTTATAATCACTTCAACAGAAGATAAGATAGGTCTATTTGTAATCACATTTACATTTCCGTTGTAATCAAGGTCGTCATAATTTTTATATCCTGTCCCAGCTAATAAAACTTTAAGATTGACGAGTTCGTTTACATTGTCAATTCTAAAAACCATTGGTGCAACGGGTTTTATATTACTTCCAAGGGGGACTTCTTCAACCAAGAGATACTCACCTTGCCCAAGGGTAAAAGAAGCAGTTCCATTGATTGTTGTAGTTGCTTCCCTTGTTTTGGGGATGGTTAAATTCGTCTGTGTTAAAATAAACTTAACCCCTTGTATAGGCATACTATCTCTATCTATTTTGTGAATACGAAGCTCTGTCTGTTTCCCGCTTCCACCACTTGCATCTTCCATCTTAACCCATAAATGTATATTGTCGATACTGGTTTTTTGACCATTATATTCAAAAGTAGCCGCGTTGATATAGTTAAAAAAACCGTTATTCAAAATGGCTTCTGTTGCTTTTGTATCATAATAAATCCAATAACCATAGGGTAAATTTTTTGCGGGTACATTAAAAAACATCGTGCTATTATCTGCACCTACTAAATCTACTGTGGCATTTGTTTCATCAAAACAAAAATCACCCATTTGTAGCTTAAAATGCTCTATCTTCCTGTCATCCATTGGGTCAGAGAATGGTGCGTCAGAGTTATTTACATAATCAAATATTAAAATATCGTCTGCTGTGCTTTTATCTAATAGTTGTCCTTCATTGTGCATTTGTGTTAAAAATTCATCTATAGTAAGCCCACGATAACCCTCAAAGAAGAGGGTATTTAAATATCTGTCGATTGGTTCATTTGGTGCTGGAACTAGAAAATTGCTGTCTACTAATACACGGAAAGCACCTTTACCCCACCAGTTATTATTTTCCTCTCTGCCTAGCACTCTAATAATGCGAAGGGATTCTTTTAAATAACTATGGGAGCTGCAAATTACACCATCATGCATTCCAATTGTCAAATAATCATTTACAACTACATTAAGGTAATGAAATGGGGAATCAATAGGATATCCAAATTTTTGGGCATATGGTTCAAGATATGGCTCATTAGCACTTTGATAGCGTTCGCCTGTTGGGTTTTTATTGGAGTAATCCAAAGAATTTGCCGTAGTAAAATAACGCGTTCCGTTATTTCCTCTCAAATCTCTCCATGTTAAATTCTGATATCCAACATATAAATTCCAACGCATTAACTCAAAATTAGTTATATCATTATCGGGATATTCTGGAGCGTCCCCTAAGTTACCACTGTGCGCGCCATATCGCCAACCTTTTGCAATTACTGAACCTGCATAGTCTAATTGCTCAGGTATAGTACCCCCACCAGGCTTAACATCTACGTTTTTATATATTTTAACGCCGTTTATGATTATCTCAATATCACGATTTGTGCCAGGTTCTGGGACTTCCTTTTTATATTGAATATACACAGAGGCATCCAACCAGCCTGTTATATTGTCTGGTTGCTCACCACCAAAATAATTATTGTATCCATCATCAAATAAAACTTCCAAATAATAATTTCCATTTGAATCATTGTGGTAGGTGCGAGTACCCACCTTTCCGATTGGTTCATCTCCATAAATGTTTGCAACCAAATTTCCATATCCCAATACATTGAGTATATCGTTGGCGGCGTTGTCAATCTCAATCTGGATGATATCACCAGATTGAATGCCACCAACGCCACCAGCATATTCAACATGCAACTTTACAAACATCATGTTGTTTACTGTATCTATAGGTATTCCGTCAACTGTCAGTTCAAAAAGTGTTACTGTTATAAGTTTCGCCATATTCAAAATCCTCCTTAATTACGATGATTACCACAACTACTACACCAAGCGTTGCCGCACCCATTCTTTTCATTCTTGTGATTATTTGATGAGGTTGATGAATCATTGTGTAAAGAATCATTAAATAAGTTATCCCACCACGCAAGCACATGGGGTGAAGATTTTGCAAACTCCATAAATTCTGGTTTTTGTGGTGGAACGAATAGGAACATTGGGAAAGGTAGACGGTTAAAGAATTTGCATAGGTCAACGGGTGGTGGGGGAGGAGGCGGTGGCGGGTCGCACTTGCTTTTATTCACAAATGTGGGAAAACCATCAGGATAGTCTAAGGACGCAACAAGTAAACCTTCCCCATTATCCGCTACTGTAACAATTACGCGATAAGTTCGGCTGTCCGTTTCCCACTGTCTATTAGAGGGTGTAAGCTCTTTCATTGTATATGAATATACACCAGGAGATGTGAATTCAAGCACGGGGAAGTTTATATTATTTTTCATCTAAGATTACCCCTTTGTAAATTTAAATTAGATTACTGGATCTGGTGCGTCGTTTTTTACAGTTGAAATTAAAGTGCCTTCATGATCATATAAACCAAATTCAAATCGACCTGCTGGAAGAGGTGCGCCAACTGCTGTTTTACAGCCGTGTATTTTCACTCGCGCTGGAGCTGGTTTATAGTGGTTTGTAAAAGACGGATATCCATCTGGATAACTAACAGTAGCAATCAAATGACCGTGTCCATCGTCTACGACGGTTACAATTACATTTTTGATGCTTTTGTCTGTTTGCCAACCACCACCAGAGGCAGTTAATTCTTTTAAGGTATATTCATAACTGCCAGTCTCATCATAGATTAATTCAGGAAATTCAAATTTGCCACAAGCTGTATTATGATGTTTGTTTGCAAATATTGGTACACCATCAGGATAAGTTATAAGTGCGCGTAGTTCATCGTCATGTTTGCCAGTGGCAATAATCTCAATTTCAATAGGCCATTCTGTAGTATCTTTATCCCACTCTGGAGGGGCTACAGTTTCTTTTACTGTATAATTAAACTTCCCTACATCAGTAAAATGTACGTTTGAGAAGGTGATAAGCCCGTTTGCATCGTTTTTGGTTGTGTGTAGTTCTGTGCCATCTTGTTTGAAAATACCAAATGAGAACTCATTACCAACTAAATGTGCGCCAATTGCCAATTTAGTCATTTTAAGGGTAACATTAATAGGTGTATATTGTCCGTTTGACATAAAAATACATCTCCCTAATTTGGGCAGCTACATGCCCAATGATTAAAATATGTAATATCATAATATGCTTGTTTAGGGCGTGTTGTCACAGCTTTAAAAAAGCGATATAGAAAAACCTCCAGCTTATGGAAATATCACAAGTTGGAGGTTTTTATGCTTTTTAAACAAACATCTTTTGTAAATATGCCGCCTTCAGTTGTTTAAGTTGCTCTACTTTTTGGTTTTGGGTGGTGATTTGGTTGTCTAAGTTATAGAAGAAACTTCCTATTGCAGTTTGTTCGGGAAGGGTAGGTAGTTGTAAAATCACTTCTTTTAAATCGGCATTGCTTATATGAACAATAGATTTGCCTTGGGCCCGCTTAGTCAATTCCTTTTGCTGACTGCCATTTGAAATAGTGATAGCTAAAAAAACAGGATATACTACAGCATTTGGTTTAACTACATTTATATCACCACCAAGGATTATACCCGCTTTAGAAACAACGGAAGCACGTGAAATATCTTCTGATGTTTCCCCAGATGATGGAACAATTACTTCTCCACCTTGGCTGATGACAGATTTTTCTTTAATTTCTGCAAAGGTATCTACATCCTCAATCACAGTTTCATATTTGGTGTAGAGTCTGCCATACAAAATGATTGGTGTACCCTTGGTAGTCAAATCGCTCTTTGAATAACCATTGCCTTTTGAAAACTCCGCAATATCCCCCAATTTACGCTGTACCCATAGCTCTGTAAAGCCATCAAACCGCACCCTTGGCACAGTTTCCCCAGCTTGCGGAAACATTTGTTGTAGATATCCTTTTTTTAACTTTCTCAACCCGTCCAACTTTTGTTTATGAAGGATTATATTTTCGTCAAGAGTACGAAAGAATTCACCTATGGCGGCTTGTTCTTCAATTTCAGGTATTTGGATTGATATATTTTGAATTTCGCCCAAATTTATTTTTTTAGGAAATGCAACATGTAGCGTTTTCTCCCACAATTCTTTTTGGACCGCAGGCGAGTGTATAGATGCTGCCAAAAAGTCGGAATCAGCATTTTTGGGCTTCAGCAAAGCCAAACTCACGTAATAAGCCAGTTTCTCATGTGTACGAATAACATTTGCCGTTCCAATATCA
>Ga0123355_10005106_pt1 | contig 19143 bp, 17 predicted proteins | sample TergutEmb28metaG_3_FD_89872 | JGI IMG/M metagenome (GOLD analysis project Ga0123355, IMG submission 89872) | Embiratermes neotenicus P1 segment gut microbial communities from Petit-Saut dam, French Guiana - Emb289 P1 | ecosystem: Host-associated > Arthropoda: Insects > Digestive system > Gut ... | reverse complement strand
GCTTAAGCTTGTTAAGGTCATTGCTAAAATGTTATTCCCTCAAGCTTGCGCGGCTTTCGCCTTACAGCGTGTGATTTTAGTGATGGATAAAAAAACATCCATCACTAAAATCACACAGAAATGGGGGGATTGTCTATGGCACAAAGGAAAAAAGACATAAAAGGAGAGATAACTATGCAAAATGTAAGAAAAGTAACGGAAGACATCTATTGGCTAGGTGTAAATGATGAAGACTTGCAGATTTTTGAGGAGTTTATTCCGATCCCAGAGGGGGTTGCATATAACTCCTATTTGCTTGTGGATGAAAAAACGGTGTTATTTGATACTGCTGATATAAGAGTTGCTGATGAATTTTTGAGCAATGTTAAGCAGGCTTTGGATGGCAAAACCTTAGATTATTTGGTAGTCCAACATATGGAGCCTGATCATTCATGCTGTATTAAGCATATACTGGAAATCTATCCAAAGGTTACTGTTATTGGTAATAAAAAGACTTTCCAATTTATGCGTCAATTTGGGGTAGATATTAAAAATGAAAATATTAAAGAAGTTGTTGAGGGTGATACTATAAGTTTCGGCAAGCATACAATCGCCTTTGCGTTTGCTCCAATGGTTCACTGGCCGGAGGTTATGGTTAGTTATGACAAGACAAGTGGTGTGCTATTCTCAGCGGATGCTTTTGGTTCCTTTGGTAAGGTTAAAGAAAAACTTTTCAGCGATGAGGTTGATTATGATAAAGATTGGCTTGAACAAGCAAGAAGATACTATACAAATATTGTTGGTAAATATGGTGCCCCTGTGCAAAGTTTGTTAAAAAAGGCAGGTACGCTTGATATAAAAATGTTTTTGCCTCTTCATGGACTTATATGGCGTGAAAATTTAGGGTATTTTTTAGACAAGTATAATAAGTGGAGTACTTATGAGCCAGAAGAAAAAGGGGTTCTCATCGTATATGCTTCGATGTATGGCAACACAGAAAAAGCGGTTGGTGTTTTTGAAGGGATGTTGAAAGAAAAAGGTGTTAACAATATTGCAACATATAATATATCTAACACAGATGTATCATATCTAATATCGGAAACATTTAGATTAAGTCATGTGGTGATTGCTTGTCCTACCTATAATACGAACATATTCCCGCTTATGCACGAATATCTCATGCGCCTTGCGACTCTGAATTTAAAAAACCGAACATTTGGTATCATCGAAAACAGCACATGGGCGCCAGTGGCTGGAGATATTATTCATAAATATTTGACTGAAGAATTAAAAGGAATGACGGTGCTTGAGGAACGGGTAAGAATTGTTTCAGCTTTAAATGAGGCGAATGATCCGGAGATGGAAGGTCTTGTAGAATCGCTTGTGCAGTCGTTAGAGCTGTAGTGTATATAAAATGTATTGGAGGGGTATGAAATGTCGATATTAGACAATGAAATTAAACAACAGTTAATGCAGTATCTGCCGATGTTGGAGTCAGATATTGTTTTAGGGGTGAATGCTGGTGATGATGAGAATGGACGGAAAGTTCGTGATTTGGTAAATGAAATTGCTGGGTTATCAGAGCGCATTGAGGTTTGCGATGTGGCTGATGTTAAAGCGCCGGGATTTTCGATAGGCAAAGCAGGTGAAGATGCTCGTGTTGCATTTGCTGGGTTACCACTTGGGCATGAGTTTACGTCATTAGTTATGGCACTTCTTCAAGTGAGTGGTCGTGCTCCTAAGGTTGAAGAAGGGGTAGTTAAGCGGATTTCAGAAATCAGTGAGGAGCTGGTGTTTGAAACTTATGTTAGCTTATCTTGTCACAACTGTCCTGATGTGGTGCAAGCTTTAAATATTATCGCTATTTTGAATCCTCATGTTAAGCATACAATGATTGAAGGTGGATGGTTTCAAGATGAGATTGAGGAAAAGAGTATTATGGGGGTGCCTACTGTCCTGAAAGGGGGAGAGCCTTTTGCTAACGGTCGTTTAGAAATCAGTGAAGTTTTAAATATGATTTTAGGCGAGGTAAGTGCTGATGAGTTTAACAGTAAGGAGAACTTTGATGTGTTGGTAATTGGGGGTGGACCTGCTGGTAGTAGTGCTGCTGTTTATGCGGCGAGAAAGGGGATTCGGACGGGGATTGTAGCTGAGCGTTTTGGTGGCCAGCCGCTGGATACGTTGGGGATTGAGAATTTAATTGGAACGAGGTATGTAGAGGGACCGAAGCTTGTGGCGCAACTTGAAGAGCATGTGAATGAATATGATGTTGATATTATGAAGGCGACGAAGGCTGTGAGACTTGAGCGTAAGGATAAGGTGGAAATAACGTTGTCTAATGGTGCTGTTTTGCGGTCGAAAACAGTTGTTCTAGCAACAGGAGCACGATGGCGAGATTTAAATGTGCCAGGTGAGGCGCAGTTTAAGGCAAAAGGGATTGCTTATTGTCCACACTGTGATGGCCCGTTGTTTAAAGGAAAGCGAGTTGCTGTAGTTGGTGGTGGGAATTCTGGCATTGAGGCAGCAATTGATCTTGCGGGGGTTGTGGAGCATGTGACGGTGGTTGAGTTTGCTGATGCGTTGCTTGCTGATACAGTTTTGCAAGATAAGCTTTACTCGCTTTCAAATGTTGATGTTATTTTGAATGCTGCAACTACTGAAATTTTTGGTGATAAAGCTGTCCAAGGTTTGACGTACACAGATCGTGCGACGGGAGAGTCGCATACACTGGATGTGGAAGGAATTTTTATCTTAATTGGTCTTGTTCCGAACACAGATTGGCTGAAAGGGTCAGTGGAAATGGATCAGCGTGGTCAAATCCTTGTTGATGGCCATGGCGCTACTAATGTGGAGGGTGTATTTGCTGCCGGAGATTGTACAAATTGTATTTATAAGCAAATTATTATTTCAATGGGAAGTGGGGCAACAGCAGCTTTAGGGGCATTTGATTATATTATTCGGAATTGATAGTTCCTAAATCCTAGTAAAGTCTCTGATTGGTAAAAACACCGATATTTGAGGCTTTTCTTTTTAAAAAAAGCTGAAATGTTACAAAAAAAACAGAGTTTTATGATTTTTTGCTCGTTATTTGGATAGATAACTTAACGATAATGATTTTCAAAAGAAAATCGTATTGATTTTTTTAGCAAAATGTGGTATAATATTAGTATATCTTATATGAGAAAGTAGGTGGGGCATATGCAGCAACGTCAAACTATTCAAAAGCAAATTATTATCGAAACTTTGGATAAGTTTAAACACGTTAAGGGACATTTATCCATTGATGAGATTTATTGTGCAATTAAAGAGAGTTACGCTTCTATTAGTAAGACGACTGTTTATCGTAACGTTAGGCAATTAGCTGAATCTGGAGTGATCATGAAAATTATTCTTGAAGATGGAATTGAGCGTTATGATTTAAATACCCATGATCATTATCATTTTACTTGTAAGTCTTGTGGTAATATTTATGATGTTGAACTAGAGGGGTTACTTGATTTTTCGGGAGCGATAACTAAAAGTTACGGGTTTACTACTGAGAGGATTAATTTATCCTTTTCTGGTATTTGTGATTCATGTGTGCTAGAGGTTGGAGGTTAGAGGTTGGATTTAGTGGAAAGAGTCTATATTTTAGACGCTTATGTGTTGTAGACTAGAACTGACTTTCTTCCTCTGCTCTCCAGAATCTGGCGGCTAGTTTCCTGAAGCTAAAAATATTAGCAAAATATCCAAAGAAAATGATAGCAAAGAAATCAGTGGTTTGTTATAATAAGAAATGGGATTTAATCCTGTTTTTTTTTAAGAGTAAAAAGTAAGGGCATTAATGTAAATGCTGGAGGTAGATGTACAGATGGTAAAACCAGTTTTGAAAATTAATGATTTAAGAGCTTCAGTTGAGGATAAGGAAATTTTAAAAGGTGTTAATTTGGAGATAAAAGGCGGAGAGGTTCACGCGATTATGGGTCCAAATGGTACTGGGAAGTCCACATTATCACAAGTTGTTATGGGTCATCCTAAGTATGAGGTGCAAAGTGGCGAGGTTACTATGAATGGCGAGGATATTTTGGCAATGGATGTAGATGAGCGTGCCTGTGCGGGGTTATTTTTAGCGATGCAATATCCGGCGGAAATTCCAGGGGTAACGAATTCTGATTTTTTGCGCATGTCGAAAAGAGCTCAACTTGCTGAAGGTGAGAAAGAGCAGTCGTTAATGAAATTTATTCGTGAGTTAGATAAGGCAATCGAAACGTTAAATATGAATCCTAATATGGCGCATCGTTATTTAAATGAAGGCTTTTCAGGTGGCGAAAAAAAGCGTAATGAAATCTTACAAATGCTAATGTTAAAGCCAAAAATTGCTATTTTAGATGAAATCGATTCAGGTCTTGATGTTGATGCGCTGCGAATCGTTAGTGAAGCAGTCAATGGGATGAGAGGCGAGGACTTTGGTTGTTTAATTATTACCCATTATCAGCGCATTTTAGAATATATTAAACCGGATTTTGTTCATGTGATGGTTCATGGTCGGATCGTAAAATCAGGCGATATTACCTTAATGGAAAAAATTGATGCTGAAGGCTATGATTGGGTTAAAGAAGAATGCGGCATTTGCGATGAATGTGGACTCCTAGATGAAGAATTAGGTCTAGATGTAAAACCAGATCGCCCAGTAAGATTAGATGCTTGTGCAACGAAAGAAATATTAGGATTGTAAAGATCCTTAAATAGCTTATTCTTCGAAGAAAAGGAGTATTAGTAATGATTGATAAATTACCTCTTGCAGAAAAAACAAATATTAAAAACTGGGCATTCGATGAGCTTGTTTTAAAAGACGTTTCCGAGCCAACCCTTTGTGGCACAGGTGTTCATCCTTTGGAAAACCAAATTATCCTTGTTGACGGAGCAATTGTCCATAATACAGCACCATCAAATATCAAGGTCGAAGCTAGCGGCTTAGGAGAGCTACTTCCAGTTCCGAATCAGCTGATCGCCGATAATGGGATGAGGCGCAATAGTCAGCTAGTTATTACTGTGCCGAAAAATACCCATGTAAGTGAGACAATCTCCCTAATAGTTGTTGCCAAAGAAAGATCTTTAGTCCATAAAACGGAAGTAGTTCTTGAAACCGGAGCTGAACTTGATCTTGTTGAGAATTTTATCGGCGTTGGAAATTTTAATACTAATATTGTGTCAACATATGAGCTTGCGGCAAACACGAATTTAACTGTGAATACGGTGAGCAATATGGCTGCTGGTACGGTTGTCTATCATCATAAATATGCCCAAATGGAGAATGATGCAGCTATTGATACGACGAATTTTATGGTTAATGATGCAAATATGGTTTTTGAGGATTTTACCCATTTAATTGGACGGGGCGCGACGGCTGATGTGAAAACGGTCGCAGTTGCAAGTGGCGAGCAAAAGCAAAATATTACCGTCCGCACAATGAATATTGCTGATCACACTACCTGTAATATTGTTAATTATGGGATTGTAAAAGATAATGCCCATTTGGCGTTTAATGGTATCGGTAAGATTCAAAAAGCTGCAAAAGAAAGTGATAATCAACAAGAGACGAGACTTTTGAATTTATCAAAAACAGCTGAAGCAATTGCCAATCCGTTTTTACTTATTGATGAAGGTGATATTACAGCTGGACATGCTGCGAGTATTGGGCAGTTAGATGAAGAGCAAATTTATTATTTGATGAGTCGTGGAGTGAGTCGGGAAGAAGCTGGGAAGATGATTGTGTCAGGGTTTTTAGCTCCTTTCATTGATAGGATAGATGATGAAGAGATGAAAGCGACTTTGGTGGCGAGGGTTCAGGAGAAGTTGGGGTAGCACGACTTCAGACTTACAATTAATGGGAGGAAAACAAAATGTCATTAGATGTCCAAAAAATCCGTGAGGATTTCGAAATATTAAACCACACGATGAATGGGAAGCCTCTTGTTTATTTAGACAGTGCAGCAACGGCTTTGAAGCCAAAGTCAGTCCTTGATGCAATGGATCTTTACCATAAAAAGGCAAACGCAAATGTCCATCGTGGTGTATATAAAATTGCAAACGATGCGACGGAGATGTATGAAAGCGCGCGCAAGACAGTTGCCGAATTTATTAATGCGACCAGTGAGCGTGAGATTGTCTTTACAAAAGGGGCAACATCAGCTCTGAACTTGGTCGCCATGAGTTACGGGCTTCACAATCTAAAACCGGGCGACGAAATCATAACGACAGAGCTGGAACATCACAGCAGCTTCCTGCCGTGGCAAAATGTTGCGAAAGTAACTGGTGCAACACTGAAATTTATTCCATTAACTGAAGAAGGAAGCATTACAACCGAAAATTTTAAAGCTGTTTTAACCGCTAATACTAAGGTCGTCGCGCTAACCCATGTATCAAATGTCATGGGCTATATCTCACCAATTAAAGAAATCTGTGAGCTGGCACATCATAAAAACGCAGTTGTCGTTGTCGATGCCGCTCAATCCGCACCGCATTTAGAAATAGATGTACAGGATTTAGGTTGTGACTTCTTAGCATTGACGGGACACAAGCTTTACGGACCGACTGGTATTGGGGTGCTATATGGTAAATTTGACCTTTTAAATGCCATGGAGCCGGCCGAGTTTGGTGGCGAAATGATTGATATAGTCGAGAAAGCTGGCTCAACATTTAAGGATGCCCCATTTAGGTTTGAAGCGGGAACACCGCCAATTGCGGGGGCGATTGGACTTGCTGCTGCTATTGATTATATTAGAAATTTAGGTTGGGATAATGTGCGTCAGCACGAGTTAGAATTGCGTGATTATGCCATCAGGCAGCTGTCTGAGGTTGGCGGGTTAGAAATATTTAATAAGGCAACGGATGTTGGGATTATTAGTTTCAATGTTGATATGGTTCATCCCCACGATATGGCGACTGTTTATGATGTGAATGGTATCTGCGTTCGAGCCGGACATCATTGTGCTCAACTATTGATGAAATGGTTAAGGCAGCCTGCCACACTGCGAGCAACTTTTTCTATCTACAATACAAAAGAAGAAGTTGATGCGTTGGTTCGTGCGACAATAGAAGGAAAGGAGACCTTTGGAGATGTCTTCTAATTTACAAAATTTATATCGACAAGTGATTATGGATCATTATAAAAATCCGCGGAATAAAGGGTTGATCCCCGATGCAGGTTATTATGATGTGCACTTAAAAAATCCAACATGTGGTGATGATGTAACAGTTTCTGTTAAAGCGGCTGACGAAATGGTTGAAGATATCCGCCATGAAGGTGTTGGTTGTGCGATTTGTTGCTCATCGGCATCAGTGATGTCAGAAGTTTTAGTTGATAAAACCTTTGATGATGCACTCCATATCGCTAACAACTTTTACGAAATTGTTAAGGGTGAAGATATTGATGATGATCTGGATGAAGAGGATATGGGCGATGCAGTAGTCTACTCTGGTGTATCACAATTTCCGGCACGGATTAAATGTGCAACTATTGCTTGGAAAGCTTTTGAGCAAGCAGTAGAGGAGATAAGGGATGGCACGGAGTAATATGCAAGAAATTTGGGATGGATACAATGAACAAGAGGAATTGTTAGAAATTGATTTAATTCGAGGCGAGGAAATTCCCGAAGGTGTTTTTCATCTAGCTGCTTCAGTTATTATTAAGCATGTAGATGGAAGCTATCTTTTGATGCAGCGAGATTTTAGTAAATCCTTTCCTGGATTTTTTGAAGCGACAGCTAGTGGTGCAGTTTTGAAAGGTGAAACGCCGTCCATTGCAGCAATTCGTGAAGCTAAAGAAGAAACGGGAGTTGTAATTGGAATACCAATTCTGCTAAATAAAATGATAATAAGAAGGCATCAGCTGATTCTTTATTTTTATCTTGCTGAGACAGAATGTGCTAAAACATCTGTTAAGTTGCAGCAAGGTGAAACAATTGCTTATAAATGGGTTGATAGACAAGGTTTTTTAGATTTTATGGCATCAGATGAAGTCTATCCAGAGCAACGTGTTGCAATTGATAACTATTTAAAATCAATATAGACAATGAACAAGGAGGCAATTTAACATGACGGGTGAAGCAGTTGGGGAAATGAATGAACAAATGAGTGATGTCGTTACTGACTATAAATATGGATTTGTTACTGAGCATGAAAATATTAAAGATACGGGGAAAGGTTTGACAGAGGATATCATTCGTGAGATTTCTGCTACTAAGGATGAGCCTGAATGGATGTTAGAATTTCGTTTAAAGGCTTATGCTGAGTTTTTGCGGCAACCGATGCCGACCTTTGGACCTGATTTGTCTGATGAGGTTGATTTTGAAGCGTATACGTACTATATTAAACCATCTGATCGCGCAGCTGCAAATTGGGATGATGTTCCGGAAAATATTAAAGATACATTTGATAAGTTAGGAATTCCTGAAGCAGAAGCTAAGTATTTATCAGGTGTGTCAACCCAATATGAGTCGGAAGTTGTCTATCACAATAATCAAAAAGAACTTGAAGAACAAGGGGTTATCTTTTTAGATACTGACTCAGCGTTAAAAGAGTATCCTGATTTATTTAAGGCGTATTTTAATAAAGTAGTGCCATACACCGACAATAAATTTGCCGCGCTTAACGGATCCGTTTGGTCTGGAGGGTCGTTCATATATGTTCCTAAAGGTGTTAAATTGAGTAAACCGTTGCAGTCGTATTTCCGTATTAACTCAGAAAGTATGGGGCAGTTTGAGCGGACGTTAATTATCGTTGATGATGGGGCAGATGTGCATTATGTTGAGGGTTGTACAGCGCCGATTTATTCAGCTAACTCGCTCCATTCGGCAGTTGTTGAGATTTATATTAAGAATGGTGGACGTTGCCGCTATACGACTATTCAAAACTGGTCAAATAATATTTTGAATCTCGTTACCAAGCGGGCATTATGTGAAGATCACGCTCATATGGAATGGATTGATGGGAATATCGGTTCCAAAATTACAATGAAATATCCAGCATGTATTTTAAAAGGCGATTATGCAACCGGTACGACAATTTCCATCGCTTTTGCTGGGGCTGGGCAAATCCAGGATGCAGGAGCTAAGATGATTCATTTGGGTCGCAATACCTCGTCGACAATCGTATCAAAGTCATTGTCTAGGCAAGGTGGAAATGTAACTTATCGCGGAATTGTCGAGCACAGCAAAAAGGCAACTGGTGCAAAGTCTAATATTGAATGCGATACCATTATTTTAGATGACCTGTCGAAATCGGATACGATTCCTTACAATGTAGCTAAGAATGGGGATATTATAGTTCAGCATGAAGCGAAAGTTTCGAAAGTCTCAGAGGAGCAGCTGTTTTATTTAATGAGTCGTGGGCTTTCAGAAGAACAAGCGACGGAGATGATTATTATGGGCTTCATTGAACCATTCGCGAAAGAGCTTCCAATGGAGTATGCGGTTGAGTTGAATCAATTGTTGAAGTTAGAGATGGAAGGGTCGATTGGGTAAAATTTGAAGGGGCTGTAGTGAAATGGTTAGGTGACCTCAGACCATTCCGCCGCCCTTTTTTCGTTTGACATAAATCGAGCTATAGAATTTAAAACGACAAGGTGATAAATTTTTGACTACACATGAGGGAGAGGGCTCAGTGTCATGAAATGCTGATTTCAGCGAGAAAAGTGACATAAAAGTGTCAGGTGTTTCGAGATATTCATAAAAAACTGACACTTTGCTAGCTCAGTGTCACTAAATGCTGATTTCGGCGAAAAAAGTGACACAAAAGTGTCAGGTGTTACGAGATATTCATAAAAAAACTGACACTTTGCAGGCTCAGTGTCACTAAATGCCGATTTCGGCGAAAAAAGTGACACAAAAGTGTCACTAATTTCGAGATATTCGCAAAAAACTGACACTTTGCAGGCTCAGTGTCACTAAATGCTGATTTCAGCGAAAAAAGTGACACAAAAGTGTCACTAATTTCGAGATATTCGCAAAAAACTGACACTTTGCAGGCACAGTGTCACTAAATGCTGATTTCAGCGAAAAAAGTGACACAAAAGTGTCACTAATTTCGTGATATTCATAAAAAACTGACACTTTGCAGGCTCAGTGTCACTAAATCCCGATTTCATCGAAAAAAGTGACATAAAAGTGTCACTAATTTCGAGATATTCGTAAAAAACTGACACTTTGCTAGCTCAGTGTCACTAAATGCCGATTTCATCGAAAAAAGTGACACAAGAATGTCATTAATTTCGTGATATTCGCAAAAAAGTGACACTTTGCTAGCTCAGTGTCACTAAATGCTGATTTCAGCGAAAAAAGTGACACAAAAGTGTCACTAATTTCGAGATATTCGCAAAAAACTGACACTTTGCTAGCTCAGTGTCACTAAATGCCGATTTCAACGAAAAAAGTGACACAAAAGTGTCACTAATTTCGAGATATTCGCAAAAAACTGACACTTTGCTAGCTCAGTGTCACTAAATGCCGATTTCATCGAAAAAAGTGACATAAAAATGTCACTAATTTCGAGATATTCGCAAAAAACTGACACTTCGAGAGCTTGATCTGTAAGGAACGTGAAAATAATAAGTAGCGGGAATTCCCAGCTTTAATTTCCCAACAGCCCTTTTGCATGGAGGATTAACCACCAAGATATGCTTTTTTTACAATGTCATTATCTAGTAGTTCGCTACCAGCACCTGATGTGATAATTTTACCTGTTTCTAAAACATAGCCTTTATCGGCAATCCCGAGTGCCATTCGCGCATTTTGCTCTACGAGCAAAATAGTCGTGCCGGCATCATTCAATTCTTTTATAATGGCAAAAATTTGTTCAACCAACAACGGTGCTAGCCCCATCGATGGTTCATCCAACATTAATAATGTTGGATTGCTCATCAAAGACCTCCCCATTGCTAGCATTTGCTGTTCACCACCTGATAACGTTCCTGCTACTTGTTTGTAACGTTCTTTAAGGCGTGGAAACTTCTCATAGATGTTTTCAATCCGCTCAGACATTAATTTCTTAGGTTGTGTATAGCTTCCCATTTCTAAATTTTCTTGAACGGACATAGACAAGAAGATGCGCCTTCCTTCTGGCACATGAGCTAGACCTAGTTTTACAATTTGGTGAGGTGCTGCTTTTGAAATATCTTGACTTGAAAACGTAATTGAACCCGTCTTACTATGTAAAAGGCCAGAGATTGTTTTTAGAATTGTTGATTTTCCTGCTCCATTTGCCCCAATTAATGAAATAATTTCACCTTTTGGAACTTTAAATGATACATCTTTAACTGCATAGATATTACCGTAATATGAGTTCATATTATTGATTTTAAGCATGTGCAACATCCCCCTTTCCTAGATAAGCTTCGATGACTTGTGGGTCATTATTAATTTCTTCAGGGGTTCCTTGCGCAATGATACGCCCATAATTAAGCACCGTAATCTCTTCACAAATGTTCATGACCAGTTGCATGTCATGTTCAATTAAAACAATTGCAATTTGAAATTTGTTTTTAATTTCACGGATGATATCCATTAACTCCTCAGTCTCAGACGGATTCATGCCAGCTGCTGGTTCATCCAATAAGAGAACAGTGGGATTGGTTGCTAAAGCTCTTACGATTTCTAATTTTCGTTGATAACCATAAGGAAGTGATCCCGCTTTATAATTTGCCATCTCTTCCATTTTAAAGATTGATAATAGATTAAGACTACGCTCTTTCGCTGTCTGCTCATCCCGCCAGTAATGAGGCAAACGCAAAACTGATTCTGCCAAGTTGTAGTCGATTTCATTATGAATTCCAATCTTAACGTTTTCAAGCACTGTCAGGTCTTTAAACAGGCGGATGTTTTGAAATGTTCTCGCAATTCCGAGTTTGTTAGCTTTGACAGTATTTATCTGCCGAGTATCTTGCCCATTTAGATAGATGGTCCCTCGTGTGGGTTGATACACTTTTGTTAACATATTAAAAGTTGTCGTTTTTCCGGCACCATTCGGACCAATTAAGCCAGATATTTTATTTGGATAAACAGAAAAGTTGAAGGCTTCTACAGCAGTTAAACCACCAAAATCAATCCCGAGATCCTGGCATCGTAGCACAGGTTCATTTCCGAAATTTTGTTTTGGCACGACTGCTTTTTCCGAAATACTAAATGTTAATTTCGGTGGAGCTTCTTTTGTAGCTGCAGGTCGAAATAACCGATTGTAGATCTTTTCTAGTAGTCGGCTCATTGAAAAATCATATGTACCCATTAAACCAGAAGGTTTGAAAATCATGATAATAATTAACATCAGTGAATAGATAATCATGCGGTATTCGTTAAATTGTTGCAGGATCAATGGAAGGCTTGTTAAAACAGCTGCCGAAATAAGTGAACCAATCATCGACCCCATACCACCTAGAACAACAATAATTAAAATATTAATAGATGCCATAAAATCAAAACTACCAGGTGTTAAAATTCCTTGATTACCAGCAAAAAGGGCACCAGCAATGCCAGCAAAGAACGCCGAAATAGCAAAAGCAAGTACTTTATAGTAGGTTGTACTAACACCACAAGATTCTGCCGCAATCTCATTTCCTTTAATGGATAAAATTGCCCGCCCATGACGTGATTTCATAACCATATGAATAATCATACACGTTAGCACAACACATATGTAAACAATTAAAAAATTTGAATATCTGGGAATGCCACGCAAACCTGGTGTTCCACCTGTAATTTCTGGTAAATTTATAATGACCACACGAATGATTTCTCCAAAACCAAGGGTGATGATGGCCAAATAATCTCCTCGCAACCTAAGAGCTGGAATTCCGATTAAAATACCGACAAAGCTCGCGATAATACCAGCAATTAACAAACCGACAACTAACGAGGCATTACCTGATAAAAAATCACTGCGCCAAAAGATAGCGGCTGAATAAGCACCAACTGCCATAAAGCCCGCATGCCCCAGTGGAAGTTGCCCCAAGTAGCCTGTTACCACGTTCAAAGACACAGCAAGGATCATAAAAATTCCAGCTTGCAAGACAATGCTCGTTTGTGCTCGATTTAAAAACCCCGTTGAGATGGCTAAATGACCAATGACTAACAAAAGAACAATCAACACAAAATTAATTAAGTAACGTATTGGCATTGGAATAGTAAGTTTCTCTTTCATTTAAAACACCCCACTTAAACTTTTTCCATTAAGTTTTTACCCATAAATCCGGTTGGTCTGAGGAGTAAAACTAAGATTAAGATAATAAATACAACACCATCAGCCCATGAAGATAAACCGACAGCTGTTACTAGAACTTCTGCGAATGCAACGGCAAAGCCACCGAGGACAGCTCCTGGAATAGAACCAATACCGCCGAGAACGGCGGCAATAAAAGCTTTCAAACCTAGCAGTGCCCCCATAGTTGGTGTGATTAATGGGTAACGTGTTGCAAATAAAATTGCTCCAATACCTGCGAGTGCAGCTCCAACAGCAAATGTGAACGAGATGACATGATTGATATTAACACCCATTAAAGAAGCAACTTCTATATCTTCGCTTACAGCCCGCATGGCACGTCCGAGTTTAGTTTTTTGAACCAAGAATGTCAAGCCAATCATTGAAACTACAGATACGACAATGGTCACAATTGTGATATAACTAATGTAAATATTTCCGAAAGAAACAGCTCCTGATGGTAGGATTAGCGTGCCTGGAAATGATCGCCCTGATGCCGAAAAATAATATTGTGCAAGGTTTTGTAAAAGTAGGGAAATCCCGATTGCTGTAATGAGGACTGAAATTCTCGGAGCTTGCCTAAGTGGGCGATAAGCCAAACGTTCAATTAGCATTGATAAGATCACACATCCAATTATGGCAAAAACAATCGCAAATATTGGATTCAACCCGCTAAGTAATGTAAAGAGCGCAATATATCCACCGACCATAATAATGTCACCATGAGCAAAGTTAAGTAATTTGATGATACTGTATACCATACTATAGCCGAGTGCAACTAAGGCGTAAATGGAACCTAGTTGTAGGGCATTGAGTAACTGGGAAAAAAATAACATAAACGACTCCTCCTACCTTTATGATTTAAAAGTAGATCTGTCGGATAAAATATCAAACAGATCTACAAACCTAAGTTTATTCTTAAATAGTGTTGCCCCTAGTATGAACCCCAAAAAGTGGCAACTCCATCTTCTATTTCTAAAATTAATAGGGGCTTTTGGGGGTTGTTATATTCATCAAACGTAATCCTTCCTGTGACAGTTTCCATGTCAGTAGCAGCCAAGGCATCAATGACAGCTTCTCGATATTCAAGTGTTGCTCGCTCTAAGCCATGCTCTTCTACTTCTAAAATCGCAGCGAACAAAACCATCGCCGCATCGTATGCTTGAGCCGCAAACATATTTGGGTCTTCGCCATGTTTTTCACGATAAGCTGCTAAAAATTCTTGTACTCTTTCAGAAGGATAATCATTTGAGTAGCCACTTGCATAAAATGCTCCTTCAAGTAAAGATGGATCAGCGATGATGTTTAATACTGAGTCCCAACCATCACCACCAATAAGCGTTGACTCAACACCTGCTGAGGCTGCTTGACCAGCAATTAACGCAACATCTTCGTAATAAACCGGCACAAACAAGACATCTGGGTTAGCGGCCGCAATGTTTGTTAGTTGGCTCTGGAATTCAACAGCTCCAGCAGCGAAACCTTCTGTTGCCACCATTTCAAGCCCGAGAGCCTCGGCTTGTTCCACAAATGCATTAGTCAGACCAGTTGAATAATCATCTCCTGTGTTAAATAAGACTCCAGCAGTTGTTGCACCAAGTTCATGGTAAGCGAAATTTGCGAGCTTGTAACCTTGATAAGGATCAATGTATGCTGTTCTAAACATATTCGTAAATACTTGTCCTGTTTCACTGTCGTATGTCACACCTAGATGGGTAGCTGATGCTGAAATCATTGGCATACTATCCATATATGCTTCTGGAACAATTGCCATGGTAACACCAGATGTAACACTTCCGATAATAGCTGAAACTCCTTGATCATACAGACTATGGTAACCTGTGAGACCAAGTGCCGGATCGCCTTCCTCATCAAAGGAAATAATCTCGATTTGGAGATTGCCACGGGCATTAAACTCTTCTACGTATAACATTAGTCCATTGTTAACCGAGTTACCAAATTGAGCAACTGGTCCAGTTAATGGGGCTAGTACGCCAATTTTAACAACACCATTTTCTGCAGTTGCACTATCCCCACCATTATCTTCTTCTGCATTTGTATTATTCCCTGTACTCGCCTCATCCCCACAAGCAACCAAGAATAATGATAAAACCACCAACAATTTAACGACCATTACAAATTTACTGAATTGTTTCATTTTCTCCACTCCTCATTGTGTAAGCACCTGGTGCTTCTTTTTTTTGAAACTTTCTTCATTAAAATTGAATCTGTTTTCGTTAAAAGTGGGAGATAAGAATACGATTAGGAAATTACATATGTTATGCTCGAATTCCTATCCCCCTTAATAATGATGATCCTCCATCTAGACAATAGTTTTAGTTTTCTCACCATACACACATCCCTTCCAAAAAAAAGTATATTGTTGGACATTTTATCACAATCTTGTGGAAAAGTACAATTTTTTTTTCAAGAAAACGTCTTCCGTAAGATTGAATTGCTCGATAAACGCTTCCAAATAGATAATCAAAAGAATGTTGCTGAAATAAAAAAACGACTTTCATAATATGAAGTCGATTTTTTACTTTAATAATTATTTCTTAATCCAACCAATAGCAGCAGCACCCGGACCAGCATGTACTGATACTACCAGTGAAAGTAATAATTCAATAATTTTGATGCCGGGATAGATTGTTAAAATTTCAGACTTTATTTGAGCGGCAGCATCAGGGTTTTCCATGTGCAAAATACCGACTTCATCTTTTGTTGGATCAAGCTTAGCGTTTTTAGCTTCATTAATTAAGAAGCCAATGGCTTTTTTGAACGTACGGACTTTTCCAGCAGCAGCAAGACTACCTTCTGCTGTTAAAACGATAATCGGTTTAATGCTTAATAAGCTACCTAAAGAAGCAGAAATTGCTGATATACGACCGCCTTTTTTAAGATTAGTAATATCATTGATTGCGGTAACTAAGGCGACGTCCTTTTGTAATCTTTCTAACTCTGTGATTATTTCAGCAACTGGCTTACCAGCTTTAGCTAATTTAGCGGCTTCGAGTGCTAATGCACCTTGAGGATATGCAACAGTTCTTGTGTCGAATACATGAATTTTGCTAGCATCGACCATTTCAGCAGCACTCATTGCTGATGCATAAGAACCACTTAATGCACCTGAGATTGTTAAATGAATAATTTCCTCATAACCTTCAGCAAATATCTCTTCATAAATTTCAATTGTTGCACCTGGTGATGGCTGAGATGTTGTTGGTAAATTTTTCTGTGCAGCTGATAATTCAATGAATTTAGCAGGTGATATTTCCTTAAACTCTTGGTATGATTCACTATCAAAAACAATTGATAAATAACTCGTGTAAATATTGTGTTCTTTGACTAATGCTTCTGTTAAGCATCCTGTTGAATCTGATACAATAGCAATTCTCTTTGACATAGTTCTCACTCCTATTCTACTAAATAGTCTGATTAGGCAATAGTAAAATTACCAATCCCCCTATTTTCAAATGGGAAAAATAAAAACTCCTCATTGATCTTGCATCGATACTATATTAAACCAAACTACTTGTTTTTAATCCAACTAACTGCAACCGCACCTTGTCCAACGTGAGCGGCTACAACAAGTGATAATGGCAACTCATGTATTTTAACATTTGGATATAATTTCTCTATTGCAGTTTTTAAAATAACTGCTTCTTCTGGATTTTCCATATTAAGAACACAGATTTCATAATTTTCATCAAGATTCGCATTTTTGACTGTTTCAATTAAAAATTCAATAGCTTTTTTAAATGTACGAACTTTTCCAGCAGCGACAATCTTCCCTTCTGCCGTTAAATGTACAATAGGCTTAATTTGCAGCAAGCCACCGATTACGGCTTCAGCATTTGTTAAGCGTCCGCCTTTTTTTAAGTTTTCTAGATTTTTAATAGCAGCAGTTAAATTGGTATGTTTTCTCATTCCTTCAAGTACTGAAATAATTTCGGTAGAATTTTTTCCATCTTTTGCCATTTTTGACGCTTCAATTGCTAAAGCACCTTGTGGAAAGACAAGAATCCTTGAATCAAAAATATGAATCTTTTCAGAGTTAACCATTTCCGCTGCACTTACTGCTGATGAATATGACCCACTAATTTCGCTTGAAATCGTAACGTGAATAATTTCTTTATATCCATCTGCAAATAGTTTTTCATATAGTTCAACTGTATGACCAATTGCGGGTTGGCTTGTTGTTGGCAATTCTTTATGAGAACTTGATAATTCTAAAAATTTAGTAGGTGTGATCTCTTTAAACTCTTGATAAGAGTCGTTTCCAAAAATGATCATTAAATAACTTGTATAAATATTGTATTCCTTTAATAACTCTTCTGTGAGAGAAGCTGTTGAATCTGTTACTATGGCTATTTCATTTGACATGTTTTAACCCCTATTCCTTTATAGTTTGTTTGTATTACGCAGTTTTAATCCAAGTAATAGCGACTGTACCCTCACCGACATGAGCAGAAACTACAAGTGAAAGTGGCAATATATGAATGGTATTATTTGGATAAAGTTTGGCAACTGCATTTTTCACAGTTGTTGCATCTTCTAAGTTTATTACATGGATGATTCCAATTTCATAAGACTCATCTAAGTTAGCCTCTTTTGCTGTGTCAATTAAAAGCTGAAGTGCTTTTTTAAATGTACGCACTTTAGCTACTGCTTCTAATTTGCCTTCGACTGACATAGAAATTATTGGTTTTACTTGAAGCATATTACCAATTACTGCACTTGCATTAGATAAACGTCCACCTTTCCTTAGATTTTCTAGTGTTTTTACTGTAGCACTTACGTGCATAGTTTTTTGAACTTCTTTAAGCTTTGAGATAATTTCCGTTGCGCTCTTTCCCGCCTTTGCGAATTTAGCAGCAAGGACTGCTAATTCTCCTTGTGGAAAGGAAACTGTTTTTGAATCAAATACATGAATTTTTTCAGCATTTACTATTTCAGCAGCATTCATTGCTGATTGATAAGCACCACTTAATCCGCTTGAGATGGTAATATGAATAATTTCATCATATCCTTTACTAAGAAGGTTTTCGTAAGATTCAAGAGTTAAACCTGGAGCAGGCTGAGAAGTGGTAGGCAACTCTTCTTGTGCGGATGATAATTCAATAAACTTAGCTGGTGTAAGTTCTTTAAATTCTTGATAAGAATCATTGCCAAAAATAATCATGAGATAACTAGTGTAAATGTTATATCCTCTCAACATTTCTTCTGATAGGCCTGCTGAAGAATCTGAGATTACAGCAATTTTCTTAGACATAATTTTCAACTCCAATACAATAAAAGGTTTGTTTTGCAAATATTTTGACAAATCAAACTATCGTAAATATTTTATCACCTTAACACCAAACTGTCAAGCATATTACCATAAATTTTACCAGTTATTAGCCATTAGGGCAAGGATTTAGGTAGACAAATTTTGTTAAGTATAATAAAATTAGTCGTACGCGGAGACGAGAATGCAAAAAGGACTGAAAAAAATGACGCTTACATTAGAATACATGACCGAAATAAAGGATAGTAACCTATCATTAGGTGATTTTTTAAAACAACAAAATTTATCAAAAAAAGCAATTATTGCACTTAAGTATCGAGGTGGAAAAATTTGTGTTAATGGAAAAGAGCGAACGACAAGATTCATTCTTCATGCTAAAGATGCTGTGACAGTTACCTTTCCAGATGAGCCAGTTAGCAACTTGCTTTTGCCGATTAAAATGAATATCAACATCGTTTACGAAGATGACTTTTTATTGGTGGTTGACAAAAAAGCGGGTTTGCCAGTTATACCAACGGGAGATCATGGAACTGCTCTTGCAAATGGGATTTTAGCGTATTATCAGCAAATCGGGTTAAAGTCAACGGTACATTTTGTGAACAGATTGGATAAAGGCACATCGGGCTTACTGTTGGTCGCGAAATATC
>Ga0123355_10005105_pt1 | contig 19144 bp, 14 predicted proteins | sample TergutEmb28metaG_3_FD_89872 | JGI IMG/M metagenome (GOLD analysis project Ga0123355, IMG submission 89872) | Embiratermes neotenicus P1 segment gut microbial communities from Petit-Saut dam, French Guiana - Emb289 P1 | ecosystem: Host-associated > Arthropoda: Insects > Digestive system > Gut ... | reverse complement strand
TGTAAAAAAGGCATAAAAATAGAAAAAACCTCCCAAATGCGCACCTTTTCGGTACGACATATGGGAGGTCTTATATGGTGCCGAAGGTCGGACTCGAACCGACACGGGGTTGCCCCCACCGGATTTTGAGTCCGGCGCGTCTGCCATTTCACCACTTCGGCAAGAAATTGGCACAAGATTATTATAGGTGAGATTGATGAAAAATGCAACTACTATTTTTATTAGATGCGGACAGTTAATAGTAAATGTCTTTATGATTACCTAGTAAAAACAGGCAACTAATATCTGCCCTTACAGCTAAATAAACTATAAATATTTTTAATCATTTTATAATATATTCTATATCATACCTCTAAAAAATGGGCATCGGTTAGTGAGAAGACTTTTTTTACTGTTGTTTTTTTATTTAATATATTGTTTGTAGCTTCGGCATAAACTGCTAGCTGTTTAGAATATATCTCTTTTCTATTAGTGTCGATTTTGCCTGTTTTATAGTCGATTATTTCACAACTGTTTTTATCTATAATAAGTAAATCTATAATGCCTTGTACCATTGCACCACTGTCGTTTTTGTATAAAAATTGTAATTCTCTATGAATTTCTCTACCGTTTATTGCTTTAATCAATTTTTCTGTTGCAATTTTTAGTTTTTTATATGATAGCAATTTTGAAAAGTCTGTAAATCGTTTTTCGAATTTTCCCCAATTACCTTCTATACTTACATTAAAATCGTAAACTTCGAAAAACTTATGATAAGCATTTCCAACTTCTATACCTTGTTTATTGATTGCTATATTACTTTTTTCTAATCGTTCCATTCGTGCTAATTCTGTCACACTAATTTTTAACGGTATTTTAGCGTAAGGATATACAAAACTTTCTAATTTCTTTTTAGTCTCGGCTGCATTAAAAATTATTTTTGAATTATCTGCAGATTCTTTCTTTTTTTCTAAACTCTTTTTATTTTCTGCATTATTTGTAGCAAATTCAAAACATTCGCTAGGTGAAAAAATTACTGTTCCCATTTGTTTTTCGATAATCGGATACAACCACTGTAAAGAATTTTGTACATTTGCCGTACTTTCTTCTTTAATGTCCTTACTCTTTTTATCCTTTGTTGCAAAAAGAGCAACTTGATACTCTGCACGAGTTATCGCTACATATAACAACCTCAACTCTTCTTCCAGTGCTTTAAACTTAGCCTTCTCGCTTATCCACTGCCACAAACTTGTGTTTTTACTTTCTCCATTAAAAATATCAAAATGTTTTAACGCAACACCAAAATCGCTATCGCACAATATTGCATCGTAAAAGCCTTGCTTATTAAACCTATGAGATAAATTACCCAGTATAACAAACGGAAACTCTAAACCTTTGCTAGAATGAACTGTCATTATTCTAACTGCGCTATTATTATGTATTGTCTTTTGTCCGACAAGCGCTAAGTTTTCCAGTTGAATAAGCTGTGCCTTAAAATTAAGCGAATTATCTATATTGCAGATACTATCTAAAAATAAAGCTAACTCTTTAGCGATTTTTTGATTTTCATTAAAGTGAATTCCGTTATTTAAAATTTTATTAAAAACTGAATTTTTAGCAATAATCTCACCCGCTAACTGTTCTATAGACATACAATTTTTTAGGATACGGATTTTATTTAACTCTTTAAAAAAAATGTTTAATTTGTTATAAAGCTTTTTATTAAATATAGATTGAACTTCTGCATCGAAATCTAAAATCTCTTTAACCGCCACAAAAAACTCTTTTCTTGCTTTTTTGCCATTTTGCATTTCTCTTGCAGTTAATCTGATTTCTAATAATTCCTCGTCGCTGAAACCTCCTAAAAACGGCGATTTCAATACGCTTGCCAGTACAATATCGTCCAGAGAATTATCTACAAGTTTTAAATAATTTACAAGGTCTAACACCGCTAAATTATCTATAAAGTTGCTTTCTTGCTGAGCACTAAACGGAATGCCGCTAGTTTCGAGTGCCAAGCATAATTTTTTAGCAAATGCACCCATAGAGCGAAGAAGGATAACAATGTCGCCGAATTCTACTTTGCGCTCTTGTTTATCTTTAGTTGTAATTTTTTTATTTAATAATACTAAAATATGCCTTACTATTAAAGCAATTTCAGCATCGCTGTCGGATAAGTTTTCACTTTGCCGCTTATGATTCATAACGCTGTAAATGCTAGGCAATTCCTCACCTTCGCTAACTACAATATTGTTTTCGTTACTAACTATATCATCTTTATTATCTTTTTCTACAATACTGCATATCACACTCGGCTTAAACCTCTCGCCCAATCCGCTTTCGCCAAAAGTTCCGTCTAAACTATAATCAATCCCGCCAAAATCTTTAGTCATTAGTTTAGTAAACACATTATCGCAAAATTTTAGAATACCCGTATCGGAGCGGTAATTTTTTTTAAGTAAAATTTCTAAAGAATCTTCATCTTTTTTTGCTTTTTCTAAATGCTTTATAAAAATGGACGGATCGGATAATCTAAACTGATAAATAGACTGCTTTACATCGCCCACAAAAAATTTGTTTGCATTTATAAGTGAAAATATTGAATCTTGCAAAGGGTCAATATCTTGCACTTCGTCTACAAAAATATAGTTATAACGACTACAAATCATCTCGTTAGTTTCGGAGTTTAATAAAATTTTATGTGCTTCGTGCGCTACATCTCTAAAATCCAATTTTGCTTTTTTCGATTTGTAGTTATTGTATTTTTGGGCTACACCCTTGCAAAAACTAATAATAACCTCTAAGTTTCCTTTTGTTAAACTAGGTTCCATGGGATTTTCTTTAGAATATGATAATCTATATTTTTTTATATGATTTTCTATTTCCAGCAAATATTTTTTGTGCTTCTCTATAGCTTTTACGCTTTTATCTAACCACTTTTCCGCTTGCGGTTGCACCACCATCATATCGTAAACTTTTTTTATAAGCTGAATAAAATACTTATTACTCCTTTTAGGAGATAGAATTTCGTAAAGTTCTAAAAAAACCGCTTCACTTTTTAATAACCGCTCTTCGATTTCTTCGTTTATTGATAACGCTAATAATATTTCTGCCTCATTAGGTTCTATTGCTTCGAAATAGGGGTCTATATCGCTATAATAAAAATATTCTTTAACTAGCTTAGCGCAAAAACTATCAATCGTGCAAATGCTGGCTAAACTTAGATTGTTTAATGCTTCTTTAACCCACAAAACATTTGCATTTTCTTTACGCTTTTTTAGCAGTTTATCAAGAAGTTTACTTTTCATATCGCTGGCCGAAGTTTTTGTAAAAGTGCAAATAAGCATATTATCAAGTTTTATCCCACTTTCTAATAGTCTTAAAATGCGCTCTATTATAACGGTTGTCTTACCGCTTCCGGCACTAGCGGACACAAATATATTTTTAACATCTGCTATTATTGCTTTTTGCTGCCCTTCGTTAAAATTACTATAGCGGTTATTTGTTGTATTTTTTACTATCATTTAATTATTAACCCCTTCTATTATTTCAAAAAAGTTTTTATGTGTTAGGTTTACCTGCTCTCTTTTTAGATTGCTATTGTTTTCTATTCCGCACATTGCGCCATATTTACAATAATTACAAGCACCGCTACCGCTCTTAGAGTTAGGACTAGGAGCAATGTAGCCTAAAGCAATTTCTACTAAAGCTTTTTGTAAAACTTTAGTAGAATAATCTAATATAACACCGATATCATAAGCACTTCTACAGCTTTTAGCATAAGTTCCGCTTATGGCATAAGGACTTTTAGTATTGCGTTTTGCTTTTATAATTGTACTTTTATAACCTGGCTCGGTTAAAGCAATATCAAAAGCATTTGTAACTAAATCATCGCTTCTATAAACGCCCAGCAATCTCGGCTTATCATCTGCATCACCAAAGCCGTGAGATAACAGAAAATAAAAAAAACCTGCTGTTTGATAACCTGTTTTTTCTAAAACTTTAGCATAAAGCGGAAGTTGTAATTTAGTTCCGTAATATAAATCATTGTATATAAAATCCGCTTTGCCTGTTTTATAATCTATAACTCTGGCAAATTTAACATTCGAATTAGCATCTTTAAATACGTCAACTCTATCAATTTTACCCTCTAACATAACTTCTTTCTCATTAACTCTAAATACTAATCCCTCTAAAATCAAATGAGTTTTTTCGTCTCTATAGTGTTTGCCAAACTTTACTTCTACACCGTCGTTATAAAAACTGCCCGCTAAAAATGAATTTGCTATAGCTTTAGATAAAGTTACACTTTCTTCTAGAATGCGTTTTGCCATATATTCGTTGCGTTTTAAAAGTAACTTATATTCCGTTTTAAGAAGCTCGCTTGCAATCTCTCGCATTACCTTTTCGGGATTATTATAATCGCCGATTTTTACAAATTCTTCTGCTGCTTTATGTAAAAAAATGCCGATATCAGTAGGTTCTATAGCTCCTGTTTTTCTCTCGACTAATCCTAAAATACTTTCTGTAAAGTGCTTATAAGGACAAAGAAAATACCGCTCTACACGGCTTATAGATACAAGTCCTCTTTTAAAAAACACTTCACCAACTTGAGGCAATAGGTTATTACAAACACGGGTATTAGAATTTATAATAGTAGCCGCATTATTGCTTTTATCCCTTAAAACGCAACTTTCGCCCTTTAAAAACATAGTATTACTATCTAAATCATTTTTTGTTAAATATCGCACCTTTTTATCGCCTTTTTCTAAGCGGTCTATAATATCAATAGAAAGGTTAGAAATTCGCTCATCTCCGCTACTGCCGTATGCCAAAAATAACCTTTTTGAACTTTCAAAAAGCCTGACTATTTCTTCTAAATTATAGCAGTTTCGTTCTTGGCTGCTTGGCTCAAATTTTATCTTTTTGCCATTTAGATATTCTATATCCGTTGTCCCGATTAATTCTGTGTCCGCTACTAACTTAGGAATTTTTCCGTCTTCAAATTCTAAAGAATAAACCGTATTAAACCTGCCGCCCCTAAAGCTATCCGGCTCGCCTACAACTACGGAATCACTGAATTTAGGCAGTAAGGATAAACTAATACTTTGCAACCCTTCTTTATAAAGAGTATATAAAACGTGCAGTTTTTGTTTATTTTCTATTACTTGCACTAGACACTTAGCACACTCTATAAACTTACCTAGAATCGTGTTTAGATCTAATTCCAATGCTATAGATAACTCGCCGGTTGTAGCACCAATATTATAATCTTCAAAAAACTTCTCTATAAATTTAACAAAAACTTCTGCTGTATTTATTGCATTAAAACTTTTTTTAAAACGCTCAATATACTCTAATAATTTTACTCTAACATTCTCCGCTGCTAAAATATAACCATCTTCTTTTTGTTCCTCGTTAACTTTTTCTAAAAATGAATAACAAAAACCTATAAAATTTATACGATGCTCCAGAACAAAATTTTCAAACGCATCACTCTCCGCTGTTGTTAAGTTTAAATAAATGTTTTTAGACAAAGCTATCATATCCGCTTGTATAAAAGAATTACTAACTTTAACCGATAAATCTAAAAACTTAAATAATTCTGTAGAAGTAAGAGCTGTTTTTTTATCTATATAAAACGGAATGTTATATTCCGTAAAAATTCTCTCTAAAGACGGATAAATATTTTCGTTGCCTAACACGCAAAAATCTTTGTATCTGGCACTTCCGGCTATCACTTGATTTTGAATATCAATACTTGCTGCTATAATCCTCTCATGTAAATTGTCGCAAGAAAAAAAGTCACAATCGCCAAAAATATATTTTGGTTTTTCAACATTAAAAAATTTATAATTTGCTCCTTTTTCTTCTAATATGTCTAATATCTTTTTCTCAATTGTACTAAAACGGTTAAAACCAACTATATAAAAAGAGGTATTAGATAAATCCGTTTGCAATAACATTTCGTATAAAATATGCATTTTGCCGACAGTATCTATAAATTTATTTTTTGTTGCCTCTTTATAGCATTTATAAATATAAGCAATATCATTTAGCTTTAACTCACTTGCCGTATTGTTTTTGTTTTTTATCTCTATATCGTTAGGCTCTATATCGCAAGAAGATAACACACAAATAGTTTTGTAAATCTGCTCGCTAAATCCCTTAAACTTGCTTGTTTTGTTAAAAACTTGTAATAGCTTTTTTTCTCTAGCTAAAATGTTTTTTATAAGCATCACCGCGCCTACACTTGATAAGTGTTCTTTTGCTATTGTCTCATCACCGCTAAGCTCGTTTATTTGCTTTATCCTATCGAACAATCTATCAAAAGATAAAATATCAACGTCAAAAGCACCCTTGCTATCCTCAAACAAAACTCTCTCTAAAAATATCGAGCATTTATCGGGACATATTATAAAATGTCTTTTTTTAAGATCTATTTGCCTTTTATCAAGTTCGCTTTTTAAACCTTCAAACGAAGTGGCAAAATCCGAGAATATGTATTTTTTATCTTTTGTACAAGTTTGCATTACTCCACCCACCAACCTACTACTATACCGTTATTGAACTGCAAATAAATATCAGTATACTCGGAATCTAAATATGTTGTAAAAGTATTGCCGTCAAATACATATCTTCCGGAAGAACCGCCTATCATAATTCTTATTACATAAACATTGTTAGACCAATTTATGCCGCCTAGTCCTACTTCTTGCCCGCCGGAAATTAACCACCAATCATCGCTAAAATTTTGGTCTTCTCTTCTTACCCATGCAATAGTGCCGGCGACACTTTTGTAATCGTTATCCCATTCGATTCGCAAACCGTTAATAACTCTTACATTAAGTTCGCTAACAGGTCTAATCCTAACATACTTTCTAAAAAAATCTAACTCGAAATATCCAGATTTTGATGATTGCGTTATATAAAGTATATTGTTATAAAACTGTGTAGCTCCACCTATTGCTTGCACCCTTATTATGTGGCGTCCTTCTGTAAAGGGCTCAAACCAAAACGAGCTAATATTCTCAAAAGAAGGATTCCAAAAAAATACAAAATCATTATCCTCCGGAGTTTTAAAATATACTCTATACCCATAAGCATTATCGACCTTATCCCAATATATACTTGCAGGTGTCTCTGGAGTAATAGATATATTTTGCGGAGTGTTAAGCTGTTCGCCGTACGTTACTTCAAAACTAAAATACGAATAATCAGAATCTGAAAAAAGCATGTTTACTATTATTCTTCCGCCTACTCTTTTAACTCTAATAGTATTAGTGCCGATATTAAGATTTAGAGCGCTAAGTCTAATAAAATTCGGACCCACATCTTGTATAGCTTCAAAGTGGTTATTTCCCGCTCTTCTATGGTACGCTCTAATATAAGATTGATTATTACTCCAATCCCAACGCAATTCAAAACCTGCTCCAAATGTCGAACTAATATTAAAATCTGTAGGCATAGGAAGTTGTTCTTCTACCAAATCAATCTCTAAATAAATAAACGGAGAGTTTGTAAAAAAAATATTTTCTCTTATATAACCACCAACCGACATCATTCTAATCATGTTACTTCCTGCAAAAAGATTAAATCGGTCTATCGAAAATATACTAGCTGTAGCACTTCTGGTTTGATAAACTAATTCAAAATTATCGCTACCTGAGTTTTTAAGATAGATTCTATAAGCCGTAGCGGTGTTTACCCCTACCCAGCTGATACCACTTCCTGCGCGTTGTAGATTTGTAGGCGCATTACTAGCTCTAGCGCTTAAAGAAAAATTGCTAAAATCAGAAACAATCAAACCAATATTATTATTTAGATTGGCTCCTCTGATTCTTATATCAAAACTACCGCTAATACAGAGTGGAATATTTAGGCTTCTTACACAGATTTTAACGTTGTTAAGAGTCCACGCCACAAATAAATCGTCTATATAAACTCTATAGAAAGGAGTATTGCCTTCCCAAAGTAATTCTTGCTTTTGTATAAAAGCATCACCCATCCAAGCCGAATAAAGCGATTGAATTCTAATATTAGTCGGCACTGTTACAGTGCGATGCTGTTGGATATCTTCTAATAACAGTGTATAAACTAATTCGTAATCTGTCCAATCAACACTTAAAACAAGGTTGTAGTTTTCTATTCTTATGTGTCCGCCTAAATTCTCCCAAACTTCTAACGAAAAATTATATATCCCGTCTTCTTGCTCTAGCGGTAATCTTAAGGTTTCTCTGGTAACAGACCATATATTTGCTTGCGATATATATAAATATCCGTTTTGAATTAGTAAAGCGGTAGAAGTTAAAAATGGAATTTGAGCATTTCTTAAAAAAAACTGTCTTAACGAATGCCAAACTGCTTGATTATTTCTGGCATTTCTGGAAAATCTATAAAAGCCTTCCGCTCCGTGAACAGAATTAATCTTATCATCAAGTTCTCTTCTTAATTCAAACACACTTTGATACGGATTAAAAAATAGGCGATAATGATTAACTATATTATCCACCGCTTCGCTAAAATTTTCGCTGGCTAAAATAAAAAATCCGTTATCTATAGTAGTAACGGGTTGACTTTCCCAATCTCTAGTTGGATTATTACACCCTGACAAAAACATAACTGTAACAAGAACTATACCACAAATTAGCATAGCAATTATAAATTGTAAAAAAGTTTTAAGAGTAGTTTTGTTTTTGTAAGAGGTCATAAAATCAAAGTATATCATTTTTTTATTGCAATGTCAAGATTGAGTTATATGGTAACCTAACCTAACCAAAGTTCATACTATGTAGACATGAACATTCATTTTGTAGGATGCTTAGGGGCATCTATGAAGCGCCTTAGTGAAATTTGCGTGGCTTTAAGGTATAATGTGTCCGGTTCTGATATGGAGATTAGAGAAGGACATAATAAAGAAAACGTATTAGGTAAAGATTTAGTTGTTTATACAAATGCCGTTGGCGAAAATAATATTGAAGTATTAGAGGCTAAAAAATATGGGATAAAAACGATAGAAAGAGCTGTGTTTTTAGGTGAAATTTCTAGTCTATATAAAAAAGTTATTGCTGTATCCGGTACACACGGTAAAACAACAACTACTAGTATGCTAGCCGAAATTTTGCGAGGACAAAATGCTTGTATGCATATTGGCGGAGCATACCCAAGCTTAAGCATACCGCCGACTGATACGGATTATTTTATCACAGAAGCCTGCGAATATAAGCGTAGTTTTTTAACTCTTAAGCCTCATTTATCTATAATTTTAAATATTGAACTTGATCACACTGATTATTTTATAGATTTTGATGATTATTTTAACGCATATAAACAACTTGCCAGTCAAAGTGAAAATGTTCTTGTTTATGGCGATGACGATATTTTATATAATTGGGCGTATAAATTAGGGTATAAAACTTTTGGATTAAAGACTAGAAATACATATTTTGCTACCGATATTACAACTACAAAAATAGGTTCAGAGTTTTTAATGAATTTTAACGATTTTAAAAACAACAAAAAAGCAAAAACGGTTGCTTCCGATTGTGCGGACCTTTCACCGTTTAAAATACAAATAAAAGAATTCGGTTCTCACAGTGTATTAAACGCTTTAGCTTCTGCTAGCAGTTCACATATGTTAAAAATAGAAACAAGTAGTATAATAAAAGGGTTAAATGGATTTACAGGTGTTTCTCGTCGACAAGAATTTTTAACTACTAACAACGGTTACGATATTTTTACAGACTATGCCCATCACCCAAGCGAGATAGAGGTTTTAATAAATAGCATAAAACGAAGAGGCTACAAAAAAATAATGTTAGTTTTTGAGCCCCATACCTACACCCGTACTGCCAGTCTAAAAAAAGAGTTCGCTATATCTTTATCAAAAGCTGACGAACTCTTTATAATGCCTGTCTTTGCCGCAAGAGAAAAGGAATTACCTATAGGTAAAAGCGAAACTATTATCGCGGAACTGGCATTCTTAGGTAAAACCGCATATCTTATGGATAATTACAATGAACTATTTAATTATCTAAATAACAATCTCTTCATTTCTTTTCCTACTCTTCCTACAGCCCTAATATTTGTAGGCGCAGGCAATATAGATAATTACGCTAGAAAATTTTCAAAAATATACTAACTCAAAAAGTCGCTGAACTCTATTAAATCGAATACTTCTTGTTTTTTATATCTTCTATACGCCCGCAATCTTGCATCGCCTTGTTGCTTTAGTTCTTCTTTATCCAGTACAATAAAATAATCGCTATTTCCTACTTCAAAACAAACCTTTCCGCCGCTAGATAAAATTGCACGTAACATATTCTCGAAATGCTCTGATTTTTCTACTCTTTTACTAAACGACACACCTTTTTTATCTAGCTTGCCCCCCTTTTTGCTATAACCGCAAAAAGCGCATTTATAATACTCTTCTATACTAATTGCCTTACCTCTAGCGTCTCTAACTCTTTTAGGCGAGAAGTCAAAGTCGTTACCGTCTAACCCTAACTCATAAACTAATGCCCTTAAACTAATGGTATCGGGCGGAGCATCTAAACACAAATTGTTAGTAATATGAATACTTGCTGAAAACTGCGTAGAAGTAAAACCGTGTCCTTTTTTTATTAACTCCTCTAAAATCGGAGTTAAATCTTGTTTACCCAACACCGCTGTATCTATGTAATATAAATCCTGCGGTGTTTTTGCGCTATGCCCCACTACAAACGGAATATTTAATCTATCGTGCTTTTCCTTTTGCTCATTGTTAATAATCTTTAATCCACCCCTATACATAAGTGAATTCTCTAACCTGCTTGGCTCTATGTTATGATTTTTAATAAACTTAACTAAATCACCCTCCGTTATAGCTTTAGCAACCTCCATAGTTGCTCTGGCGTCCTCTAATGGGTCATGAGGATTAAATTCTATACCGTACTTTTCAGCAAGTTTTTGCAAAGACCTTTCGCCACTCTCACCTGTGATAGCATTATATAAAACGTTTGTATCTACATAATCAAACTCCGGACAAGCTACATTATACTTAGCACAAGCGTCTATAATCATTCTGGCGTCATTATCAAAGGCATGACCAAGTACAAGCGTATCTTTGGTTAAATGGCTAAGCAGTTTATCGGCAACCTCACCGAATAGCTTTTCTCTTCTTATCTCTGCCCCTGTAAACGGAAATGATAAATCCTTACCGCAAAACTTATGCCTAATGGCAGGATTGATTTTAATATCAAAACTAGTAAGCGGCTTAAAGTTATTGCTAACAGCACACACACCTGCCCAACAAATACTCCAATAAAACATAGAGTTATATAGTTCAAAATCTAACGATACAATTTTACGATATTTTTTTATATGATTATAAAAAGAATCTTTTTTTATTTCTTTATTTTTTTCTCTGCGTTTCAAAAACTAATAGCCCTTTGGTAATTTGTTTGTTAAATGCCCCAATGGTATTTTATATTAAGCAGAATAAAAAGTCAACTAAACATTGCTTTTATTTCATAAGATTCAACTATTCGCCCTTCAAATTTAATAAATCAAAAACCAAATTTTTACGCAATTTATTTTTCAAAATTCATTTTTCGTATCTGCATCTTGTCCTCACTATCATTTTACATAAACTATTTGAATATACTTTAAGATGTTATCCAGTCAAAAAAAGATATTATTTAGCATTATAACAGTTCTTATTTTTGGATTTCTATTTCTGCTTATTGACGGCGTCTTTATAGGTGTTATTACTACACTTAATATTGCCCATAACCTATTTCTGATAGTTTTATTTGTATTTTTATCTTGCCCAATCGGTTTTATAATACATTCTATTTTGTCTAGCCAACAGGAAAATAATGTCCGTAGTACATTATTTTTCCTATTTTTCATCATGATTGTATTGTTTTTAGCCGCACCTGTCTTTATTATAAGAATTCGTTTATATATACTTTGTTTTACCTGTCTTGCCTTATCTGCCGCCAGTTGCTTATGGTTAGGAATACTATTAAAAAAACAAAAATTGCCCGCTTTTACTGCGTTTGTTTTTACCGCTATAATAATGCTAATATTCTTATATTATTTGTTTATACTTTATTTTTTTCGAACGCCAACTTCAACCGCAAACATAGTGGCATATATATCCTCTTTTTGATTATCAACACAAAAAACAAAAAGACACTCTTAACCGGAAGACAAAAGAGCGTCTTTATTATGTGCTTTTATATAGCAAAATCTTTAATTTATTTAATTCATTTTTTTAATTAACAAACTTTTTTTACAAGGTGCAAGCAATTAAACATCGCCTACATTTTAAACAGCATTTTCATTGTTGTAAATTTGTTCTCTTTTGTATTAAAAATTATACAAGTTCTATCATTGCCATTTCTGCTGCATCACCACGACGGGGACCCATTTTTAAAACTCTTGTATACCCACCGCCTTTACCGTGTTCTTCGATTCTTCTATCGTAGCGAGGGGCGTACTCGTTAAAAATCTTTTCGATAAGCGGGTGAAAAATATGCTCTGTTCTGCCTCTAAACGCAGCTTTAGTTTCTTTTTGCGCTTTTTGTTCTTGCACATCATAAACCGTAGCCATAATTTTACGTCTAGCAGCTAATTTTTGTGGCCCATCATTAACAAGCTCTACTTTTACTTCCTTTTCCGTAACTTTGCCTTTTTTATCTTTAGATTTGACGATACGGGTTTCTTCTTTTTTTACCGTATCCTTGTAAGATTTTATAGCAAGAGTAAGGAGTTTATCTGCCATACGAGACACTTCTTTTGCTCTATGGTATGTTGTTTCTATTTTTCCGTGCCACAATAATGCCGTTGCTTGATTTCTTAATAATGCCAAACGTTGGTCGGTGGCTTTTCCTAATTTGCGTTGTTCCATGATTGAATTCCTTTCATAATGCACAATGCACAATACATAATGCACAATTATGATTTAATTATTATATATCATTTAATTGTGCATTCCTGATTGCGAAATGTGTTTGAATTACTACTCCTCTTCTCCTTTTCTAAGGTCGAGTTTGTAGAATTTAAGTTTTGCGATAACTTCGTCTAGTGATTTTCTGCCTAAGTTACGCACTTTTAACATATCTTCCTCTGATTTTTTTGTTAAATCCTCTAGCGTATGAATACCGGCTCTCTTTAAACAGTTGAAACTTCTTACAGATAAATCCATATCTTCGATACTCATTTCTAATACTTTAACTACTTTATCCTCTTCTCGAGAAACTAAAACATTCATGCTTGCCATATGTTCACTAAGACTAACAAACATTCTTACATGGTCGCCTAGAGCCACAGCCGCCAAGCTAAGAGCGTCTTTCGCGGTAATAGAACCATCCGTTTTAATTTCTAGCGTTAGCTTATCATAGTCGATTTTTTGTCCAACACGGGTAGTTTCTACACTATAACTAGCTGATTTAACCGGAGAAAATTTAGAATCTATAGAAATATAACCTATAGGTTGTGTTTCATCTTTTTGAAGCTCGGCTACAATATAACCTCTGCCTAATCCGACATACAGCTCCATATTTAATTTGCCACCACTATCCAGCGTGCAAATCGGCATATCCGGATTTAGAATTTCTACCTCGGGATCTAACAAAATAGCGCTAGCTCTAACAACCCCGGGTACTTTAGCTTCTAAACGAAGTACCTTTTTAATGCTTTTATCGGTATAAGTAGTTTTGATATTCAAATCTTTTAGATTTTGAATAATTTCTGCGACATCTTCCCGAACTCCTTTAATAGAAGAAAATTCGTGGTTTACGCCGTCAATTCGAATACCCACAATTGCTGAGCCCGGTAGTGCGCTCATAAGTACACGCCTTAAGGCATTACCCAGTGTTGTTCCGTAGCCACGCTCTAGTGGTTCTACAGTAAACTTACCCATGCGCAAATCCGCGCTTTCATCTACGGCAATTAGTGGTTTTTCAATTTCCATCATATGGTGGTGATCTCCTTATTCGGTAAAGTAAAAAATAAAAAGTAAAAGGTAAAAAGTATTGATAATTAGTTTAAGAAAAATAAAATAACTGTAGCATAAAGTAATTTTATCGAAAACCGAATAAATCTAAGCTTTCACTTTTTACCTTTTACTTTTTACTTCTGCTCTGTTATTTAAGCTTTTTTATTTATCTAATTTAGAGTTTATTACTTGGAGTAATGTTCAACAATAAGTTGCTCGTTTATTCTGGCGTCTATATCTGTTCTTTCCGGTAATTCAATAATTTTACCTACAAAATTGTCGGTATCAAAACTTACCCATTTGGGCATAACTATTTTGGCGCCTTTTAACTCTTTAAAATACTCGTTGTTTTTACGGCTTTCTCTAATAGTTATAACATCCCCCATATTAACAATGTAAGCCGGAATATTTACAACTTTACCGTTAACTTCGATATGAGCATGATTTACTATTTGGCGGCTTTGCGCACGAGAACTACCTATCCCCATACGATATATAACATTATCCAGCCTTCTTTCTAACAGAAAAAGCATATTAGCACCTGTGATACCTTTTACCCTAGATGCTTCTGTATAATAACTACGGAATTGTTTTTCCAGTAAACCATACATTCTTTTAACTTTTTGTTTTTCTCTAAGCTGAATTTGATATTCACTAGGTTTTTTACGACCTGTACCGTGCTGTCCCGGCGCTCCAAACCTACGCTCTAAAGCGCATTTTTTGCTTGTACAGCGTTCACCTTTAAGAAATAATTTTTGTCCTTCTCTGCGGCATTGACGACAATCCGCACCTGTATATTTTGCCATAATTTCCTTTTCAATGCACAATGCGTTAAATAGCACAATGTACAATTTTTAGATTTATTTTATAACTTTTTGCCTAATCCGAAATGCTTAAATAGTGTCCTTAATTGTGCATTATGAATTTTACATTGCATTGTGCATTGCATATTGCGCTTTGCACATCAAAAAAATATCCGTTATACTCTTCTGCGCTTTGGCGGTCTGCATCCGTTATGCGGTATTGGCGAAACATCAGTAATACTCAAAACTTGCAATCCTGCTACTTCTAATGCTCTTACTGCAGATTCTCTGCCGCTACCGGGACCTTTTACAAATACATCTACTGTTCTAACTCCCAGTTGCTTAGCACCGACAGCCGCTCTTTCGCTTGCTTGTTGAGCTGCAAACGGAGTAGACTTACGACTGCCTCTAAATTTTAAAGCTCCGGCACTAGATGCGGTTAAAGCATTGCCTCTCTCGTCTGTGATTGTAACAATAGTGTTATTAAAAGATGCATGAATATGTGCTTGTCCACGACTAATATTATGCGTGATTTTTTTCTTTGTTGCTGTTTTTTTAACTGCCATTATTTCTTCTTAACTCTCCCTACTGTTCTTTTCGGTCCTTTGCGTGTACGGGCATTTTGTTTAGTAGACTGCCCTCTTACCGGTAGCCCTTTTCTATGACGCACGCCTCTATAGCACCCTATTTCCATAAGGCGCTTAATAGAAAGCGAAACTTCTCTATGAAGGTCACCCTCTACTACAATATTTTTGTCGATATAAGTACGAATTTTATTTAGTTCGTCCTCTGATAACGCTTTTACACGAGTATCTTTATTGATCCCCGTTTCAGATAGAATCTTGTTTGCTGTAGGACGGCCAATACCATATACATATGTTAGACCAATTTCTACTCGCTTTTCCTTAGGAATATCTACTCCTGCTATCCTTGCCATGTTTGTTTATGTTCTCCTAGTTTTTTCTTCTGTGGATATGTTACTTCTTATCCACTAAGGGTGGCGGGTGGCCTCCCCGACAAAGTATATTACTTTGCCTTTTACAAGATATTACCCTTGTCTTTGCTTGTGATTGGCATATTTAGCGCATATCACAATGATTTTACCATGACGCTTAATAACTTTACAGTCTGCACACATGGGTTTTACTGATGCTCTTACTTTCATGATTGAAATCTCTTTTTGTAACTAATAGTTATCTTTATTTTAGCAATCGAGTTTTAATATCGCCCTCGACTAACTGCCGGCGGATGGAATGGCTGATTTTAATTCACAATTATTGATTTATTAAGCAATAAGTCATTATTTGTGCATTGTTGGCTTGAAATGCAACTTATTTCATTCTATAAGTAATGCGCCCCTTATTTATATCATACGGACTCATCTCAATTTTAACCTTGTCGCCCTCTAAGATTCTAATATGGTGCACACGAATTTTGCCGCTTATAGTACAAGCAACAACATGACCGTTAGCCAGCTTTACCTTAAAGCTGGCATTTCTTAAGGATTCTATTACGACTCCTTCTGCTTCAATTTGATCTTCTTTAGGCATAGGTTTTTCAATACACAATTCTAAATTCGCAATGCATAATTTATTGATTTAATCATAATAAATCCAATTTTAATTGTGCACTGAAACTTATACATTACGCATTAAAAAGCGGTGCACATCATTGTCAACTAGTTCACCCTCTAGTAACTTTACCATCAGCTTTTCGTCAAGCAAACTTACTAGCGGTTTAATATGCTTAAAACGCTTTTTTTTAGGATTGTCCATTTTACGACAAGTCCCGTCTGCCACGAGTACAAACTCGGGGTCTATTACTTTTACAACTAAATAAAGTTTACCTTTATCGTGTCCTGCCGTACTTAAACAAGCACAACCTAAAATTGGGGCAATTGACAACATATTATACCACATATCCGCTTGAGCATGCAAGCGTTTTTTATAATTTTTTTTATTTATTTTTTTGAAGTTTTTTTGATGATTTTAATAAGAATTAGGGGCTGAAAAATTATCTACAAAATTATATGCCCTAATTATTTGGTTACTGCAAATCGCTTATTGTAAGGGTGGCAATCTGCCTCTCTTATAATTTTAACGACTATAAATTTCAAATAAAATAACTAAATAAACTCGAACATTTTACTTATTTACCTTCTACTTTTTACTTTCCCTTCTCTTGCCTAATATCTTCTAATTTCTTTCTAGTTTCCGGACTATTCCTTGTTAATTTCTTAATCGTAACATCGTCTACTTTATCATTTGCTATCCTTAATTGATTTTCACTGCCTAACAATGCCGCTTTTGTTTCTTCCAGCCTTTTAATACTTTTATCAATTTCTTCTATCGCCTTTCTAAATTTATCGCTTGCTATCCTATAATTTCTCCCAAAATCATCTTTGAATATATTTAACTGCTCTTCAAAATTAGTTAAATCAATTTGGTCATTTTTTATCGCTTGTAGTTCCCGCCTGTCTTGTATCGAAGTCATTGATGCATTTCTTAATAAGGATATAATAGGGATAAAAAATTGAGGCCGCACCACAAACATCTTTTCATATTTATGGCTAACATCTACAATGCCGTCATTATAATACTCACTATCCGGCTCTAACAAACTCACTAGTACAGCATATTCACATTTCTTCTTTATTCTATCCTTGTGTAGTTTTTCTAAAAAATCTTCATTGCGTTTTTTTGTAGCAGTTTCGTTCTCTTGATTTTTCATCTCGAACATAATACTGACAATCTCAACTCCACTATCGTCTATTTCTCTAAAAACGTAATCTCCTTTAGTTCCGCTATTATCGCCGCTATCCTTTACTGATGCATTATCTTTACTAAAACTTGCCCGCTGAAATGCAGTAGCCCGCATTCTGTCAAAGCTAACCTCGCAATGCTTTTCTAAAGTTTCTCCTAGTAGCTTAGTATTTAACCTTGCCTTATTATCCTTTGCTCTTGCTAATTCTTCTTCCTTATGCCTTAAAATTATCTCATGCTCGTATCTTAATTTATCTAATACTACTCTTGCCTCTAAATCTTTAGAATGAATACTTGCTAAAAGTTGAGTTTTTTCTTTTTCGGCATTAGCAAGAGCGTCTTTTACAGCGAATTCTTTTTCTTTAAGAACAATTTGCTTTTCGTGTTCTAGCTTTTGCTTTTCGTTCTCTATTTTTTCATAAGCTGATTTAAAACGTTGTTCCAGTAAAACTTTATCTTTTTCTGCTTTAACACTTGCCAATTCCAATGCTTTTTGGATTTCAATCTCAAGTTGTTTACTAAACTCATTGTTTCGCACCTGACGAACAATGTCTGTTAAACTAGCTTGATTAAGCTCAAACTCTGTATTACATTTTGGACATTTAATTTGATTCATAAAGCTCTTTCCTTAATTGTAGAAATAAAATTGTACATTTTCATTATGTTCGGGCGGGCAATTGACTTATGTAAAAAACTATTTCAACTCTAGCGAATTCACTACAAAGCAACTAAAAATCAGCATAATCGTGTTTAAATTATCGTGTAGGAATAAGCAGTGCGAACCCACTACACGAAATTTCTAAAATTTGACACAAGTTTAATAAACATTCCTACTAATAAATTGTTATAAAAAAACGAATAATATCCTAAAATAAATTCAACTCTTTTACTTTACAACTGTCAAAATTTCCGGCTCTCCGTTTGTAATCAAAACTACATTCTCGTAATGCGCTGATAATTTGCCGTCTGTCGTTTTTACAGTCCATCCATCCGCTTCTATTTTTACATTAAACGAACCCTCGTTTATCATAGGTTCTATAGCTAAACAATAACCGGCTTTTAATATTGCTCCGCTATCACTAGCTCCGTAATTCGGAATACTGGGGTCTTCATGCATTCGTCTGCCTATACCGTGCCCACAAAACTGCCTAACAACACTAAAACCATTTTTTTCAGCATGTTTTTGTATATTTCTTCCTATATCGCCAACTCGCCTACCTACTCTGCACTCTCTTAAGCCTTCATAAAAACACTCTTTAGCAACTTGCATTAGACTATTCGCCTCTCTACTAATACTGCCTACTGCATAGGTCCTTGCCATATCTCCATGAAAACCGTCTAATACAGCACCTAAATCCACTGATACAATATCACCGTCCGTTAGCACTTTTTCATTAGGGATTCCATGTATAACAACATTGTTTACCGAAATACAACTGTTAGCCGGATATCCCCTATACTTATAAAAATTAGGCTTAGCCCCGTGCGATATTATAAAATCCCTTGCTATAATATCTAACTCTTTAGTAGTAATACCGATTTTTATATGTCTTTCCAATTCGGCATGAGTTAAAGCTACAAGACGATTAACAATTCGCATCTTTTCTATTTCATTT
>Ga0123355_10005104_pt1 | contig 19145 bp, 14 predicted proteins | sample TergutEmb28metaG_3_FD_89872 | JGI IMG/M metagenome (GOLD analysis project Ga0123355, IMG submission 89872) | Embiratermes neotenicus P1 segment gut microbial communities from Petit-Saut dam, French Guiana - Emb289 P1 | ecosystem: Host-associated > Arthropoda: Insects > Digestive system > Gut ... | reverse complement strand
CCATGCAAGCTAAGAAAATGGGGTGGAAGGCTGCCTTTCAGTACATATTCACTCAACTTCATTCACAGAGGACTTCATATCAGGAGTGTATAGCACAATGCCTCTTTAGCAATTATTTGGATGTTTCACATTGATCATTTCATTTTAAACTTCATGTAACACATGGGTTCAAGAGCAGAAGATACTTTCCTGCATGATTCTTATAATAAAACCAAATAGATGCACTAATTTCTCAAATTTATTTTTGAAATAGAACTCTGCGTGTTTCGGACAGTTTCTCTGTCCATCATCAGGAGTCTAGCACTGTACACACAGCAACGGTATATGTCATACAGGTTTTGGTGAAACAGCAGCAACAGTGCTAGACTCCTGATGATGGACAGAGAAACTGTCCAAAACACGTAGTTCTATTCCAAAAATAAATTTGAGAAATTAGTGCATCTCGTTGGTTTTATTATAAGAGTATATCACAATGCACAGTCCTCTGAATGTCAAATTTCTTGCATGAATTGGCATGAGGTGAGTTGGAATCCCATACACTCTTGTCTGGCATTATAAATGTAAAGGGACACAGGCAAAGAGAAATACATTAAAGGTAAACTGAAAGAGTAATCAGAGCATTCTAAAATTCAATCCATGAACCCAAGCAGAAAGAGAAAAGGGGCAGAAATGCAAATCTGAGGCTCTCATGGCAGTTCCTACAGAGATAGCTGTCTGCTAGGATGTGATACTTTGCAGTTGGGTGGAAATGGGGATAGTGTCGACCAGGACTGGGCTCTGAGTAAACCGTCAGGAAGAGGGGAAGCAGAGCATGTAACTAGTGCAGGCCTTAAGGGTCCCATACTAGTTACTTTGCTGTCATTTGTACCCTTCTGACTTTTTCCATGGGCCTGCCTTCATCTATCCTGTCCCTGTATGAATATTTGATTTCCTCAGCATGTCTCATCCACCTACCCTGCTTATGGAGATGGCAGGTTACTCTGGAATGTCAGTAAAAGTGTACCACACTATTTTTCATCATGTACCTGAAGATGACAATGCACAATACTATGAAGGTGAAATGTGCTTAGTAGCTGACAAAAAGTGAAAGGTAATTATGTTTCTCTTCTTCCATGCAATACACAAGATCTTTTACAGAACAAAGATGTGCAACCTCACTGTTGATAATACATAATTTACACTGACAGGGTACAGCTTTCTTTCACTTTCTGTATGACTTGGAACTTTTATGCCAACTGAGAGTGATACAATTCATACAATACATTATGACAGAAGTATACACTCTTCTAAGGCAGTCATTTGTACCAATCTGGAATTCAAATCCAACATCTAGGAGCCATCTTTGTCTCCATCATATTACATATTGACAACGCTGGTTGTCCAGAAAGATATCATTCTGCCAACTTGCATGTGAAAAAAAGTTCAAAACATTTTTTTATTGCAGATTAAATTTACTGTTCAATAAATATCTATCATTCCTAGCATTAAAAGTTACCATCAGACAATGAAGCAATTGGGGAGTATAATCCTTAAATCATAGCATAATGCTGGCCACTCAAATGTAATTATTTATTTTATGATGTTGTCAGTATTGTAGACTTTACTGTCAGATAATACAAAAAATGAAGAATGATGACTTTCTAAGGATTTCAAACCATCTATAGTCGAATTGAGACGGTATCCTAACATATGCATGGAGGATCTGATTAAAACCACAAACACCTCAAAATACCAGGTGTCCCAGCTGATATTCAAAACAAGCACGTCCCAAATACAAGCCTGAGGATTACAACTTCAACGTTATGCTCATTACCTCCAACCAGTACCAAGGTTATGTGCACATGAAACTCCCTGGTTCTCAGGTACTAGAGTAAGTTTTACATTTAGAAACTTTTACACTGTTTCACACAAGTGCCAACCATTCATGCCACTTAAGTGGCATGCATATGAATGGTTCTCCATTACTGGTTTATACCTACCAGATGCATAGTACTTTGCCATTGAAGCCTGTTTGACGAATGGTTGCCCTGCTTCCAGTAGACGGGCTGCGTTATACACCAGAAGGCGAGCACATTCAATTTGTGTAGCCACTTGGGCAATCTGGTGTTGCATTCCCTGAAATTAATTACCTACTTTATAGCATCCCTCCTCTTGAGAGTGACAGAAAAAGTGGAAGGGGAGGGGGTGAGGAAAGGGAGGTTCAGTATAAGACGAAAAAAAGTGAAAAATGTATGCCCATTTTCTAGCTGTCTTTGAAACATCATTAACCATATATCCATTTACTGCACATTTAAGAAACTACTATGGCAAAAATAATAAACCACAGTGATTTAACATTGTACAGGATGTGCAGAAAGTCACTCCAGGGTTTTATGTGGCTAACTTTTCCTAACAATTTTACACATTGAAAACAAAGCAGCTCAGGTAAATTTCCCCTTGAATTCTCTTCACAGAATGACAAATACACAGCAAAATAACTGGTTTCAGCCCGTGTACATGCCTTTTTATCTCTGGAGTTAATGCTTCAGCAGGTAAAATGACCTGCTCTGTCACCTGCACACTACACCTAAACATGGAATTTCTGTCCTGACCCCACAAGAAAAGCAATGGTGACACTGGATGTCAACTACAGGGCTTCATTTCTTTGTTCGATGCCCAGGAAACCTGCCAATGAGTGCAGCATGAACAATGCTTCTTTAAAATCTCAAATGGTGAAAATTTCAGCATATTATAATGAGAAGTGAGGTTTATAACACTGTAAGAGGTGTGCGAGACTTGACATTCCACTACATATTCCATGGACCTTGCCAGAATGTGAAGAAACATTACAGCAATACTACTGCTGATGATACACTCAAGGACAGGTTTTCAGGCAAATGTGCCTGATAGTTTACCATTCAAAATCACCAGGGCTGAATGCTCCTAACTTCTGAATTCAGGTTAATGACAAATGTGCCATGTTTGGGTGTAATGGGCAGGTGGCCAGTTTAGATGAACCCACAGTGGATCACTGCAGCTGTTAAACCAGCAACTTCAGAGATACTAAGACAGTAATTGGCTGAAGTCAGCAGTCAGTTATATAATGTCATGCTATAAATTGTAAAGACATGGAAATTTACTGGAAAAGTTTGTGAGTTAACCGTCATTACTGTGTTTTGTTTTCTTCAATATATATGATGCTTATGAAAATGTAGCCTCCTAAGACACCATAGTGACGTTCTTGACACCCTGTCCAGTGACAATCACACTGAAAATATGTCAAACATTTGTTGGTCAGGCAATGTGTTCAGAGTTACCTCAACTGCAGAAATCCTTTATGTCCAACATATATTGCTGCATTAAAAACACAAGAATATTTTATATGGTAAGAATAATAGTGACAATAAGCACAATGAATGTTTCAAAGAGAAATCACAGAATGACAAACAACTTCTACAAATGTCCAACTACCAGGAATAATACTCCATTATACAATCTCTCAGACCATACCAATTACATTTTTGGTTGGGTAAACAACAATTTCCAGTATACAGAGCATTTAATGACAATTTTAAGAGTTGAAGAATTACAAATCCTTTTTACAGAAGAACTTCCATTTCTCTGTTAGCTGTTTCATGCCTTAAGGATCCCCCTCCATAGTATCTTGAAATATATGTCCAGACATTAAAAATGTCCTATCAGCTGCAGTAAATAAGCAGCAGTTGTTGAAATGGGAGAACGGTTACATATGCTATGATGAAGGAATGAATGTGAAGGGAAATGGTGATAGCCTGTTTCAAGATATAATTCTGGCATTTTCTTCAATGAATGATGCTCTCATTAGTAACTGAAGAGTGTATGTTATAAATAGGCTATACCAGTAGTCAGGTGGTTTGCTGCCAGCCAGTCACCAGGTCAGTCTGTGTGAATGTGTGGTAAAAGAAGGGGTACTGGGACAGTTTTGTCTCCAAGTACTTCGGTTTTTCTCCGTCACTGTCATTCTACTGATGCTCCATATATATATTTTACTCATCTTATATGAATGGTACACGTTCTTTAAAACTGACAGTATAATTAAATACACTACTTCTCTCTCCTCTGGAACACCAAGTGGGAGTACCAACCACTAGACTACAATAGACAATTTCCTAAAAGAATATATATATATACACACCTGAAATGAAAATATTTTCTTTCCAAATTGTTGCCTTTCTAATGTGTATGGAATGGTGGCATCAAAAGCACCCTGAGCAACACCAATCATCTGTGCTCCTATACCTATGCGGCTAGCATTCAATAATGCTGCTGCATGTTTGTAGCCCTTGCCAGGTTCACCAAGCATGTTAGTTTCTGGTACCTTCAACAGAAGATTTTTAACAAATTGTTCTTTACTGTCTGTTTCCATAGCTCATTTAGGAACCCTAATAAACTCTATAAAAGAACTACACGTAATATGTTTACATCTTTAGATGGATGGCATATAAAAATATTTTGTGTAGCTGAAAACTTTGTAATTTCAGAGCCTATTGTACTTACATATCACTATATTTAATTTGATATCATTTAACACAGCAGTTCAGCAAAGTTTTTGTCATGAAGATGCCTAGTTTTGGCATGAAATTATAATTTTTAATATAATTTTAAACTATAAAGGAGGTATATTTCAGAACTACACTGATCAGGAATTATGGTATATAAGTTACAACAGTGATAACTGATAGTCTGTGTGACAATATTCAGCAATAAAATGTGTAACAACTTACCCTGACATTGTCAAATTGAATCATGCATGTCCCAGAAGCTTTTATTCCAAGCTTGTCTTCTGGCTTGCCTACACTTAATCCAGGACTGTCTCTCTCAACAATGAAACAGGTGATTCCTTTGTAACCCTTGAAACATTACAAAATCATGAATCTATGTCCATGAGAAGGGAGAAAAAAGTATCTTGCATACCGATTCTGGTAACTCCTGAGGCAGCTTTATTAACAGAGGGTAAAAGCAGTACAGAGAAGGTGAATAAACAATTAACAATGGAGATTAATAATTATGTAACAAAAATATAGTCAACGCAACTGCTACATCACCAACAACATGAAAATTACAGGAACCTAATTATAGCAGTGACATTACCATTTTCTAGATATAACAGTTATAAATCTTTACCCCATAGAATTTCTTAAACAATGAGCATAACATTTAGTTCAGAGACTTTGTTAACAAAGACTAGTAAAGATCGGCTGTTGTATATGAAGACCACGTTCACATTAAAGTAGGAGGAATTTCAGAGATACATCTTATCCCCCACAGTGCAAATTATTAGCACTCTAGCAGTAATGAGCAAGGATTTCTAAAGTGGTACTAAATTTTGAATATATGAAATCTGAAAACAGAAACCACAACTTACAAAGAATTCATGAAATGATTTATATAAATATGGAAAGCAGCAGCATCAACACAAGTTGTACCCTTCTGTACACAGCATAATGTACTTTAACACTCACTAAACAATACACTATTTATTTTCAAATGCTCTGCTTTCTTCTCCTAGTTTCTATTTCTTCCTTCTTGTATTTGTGGATTTTATTTGTGAAACTTAAGAACTTCGCACCAAACATGCAAACATCATAACTACTTCACAGTTTTATGAATTTTTAGTGTTGCACTAAGATGCAACAGTGTTTCTATCATGACTTTGATATCAACAAGGCAAGATCACAGCACACAAACACAAAGTGAGCAACTATACAGGCAGTAAGAAACAGCAAACTGAACCATTATTACTAAATGCATGATACTGTGGCTGGCACTAAATGCAGAAAATGTCTAAAATACCATGAATGCAGGTGGCAGTTCACTGTATGTATGGGTACATGGTCTAAAGAAACCCAGAAATATGTCCAAAAGAGAGGAGATGGTGCCTTTTGTCCACAGTGGTTCAATCTAACAATTTGCCTGCAATGAACTCATAAAGGCAACTGTTGTATAAAAAGGCGGGCGATTATGTGTATGGAATGGACTTCTCTATGTAGAAATAAACATTTAGCATCAAAAAACATAGAAACATTAAAGATACGCACACTGTATGACACAATGCTACAATTTACGTCCCATTAATTATTTTACTTCTTCAGTACAAATAACTACCATACTCAAATGTTACATACTACAGTGTGCTGAATTTCAAATTCATGGCAGCTTTTTACATATAATGCACTGGCCAAACAAGAAAATTGAGGTGAGTAGCAGAAAGAATGTTTACAAAGCATAGTTAATGCATCAGTAAGCTCAAGGACTACAAAGACAAACATTAAAATAGAGAAAGAATCTGTGGACATTTGTCACGAATACATCTGCACATGCTGTGTTCACCTTTATTTGAATCATATACACAGCATATACTGATATGTGATGCAAAACTACCACAGATTTTCTCTTTCTTTTACTGTATATAGATTTCACCAAGATATAGGATTAAGTTTAATATGTACTCACAGCAGATGGATTTGTATTAGCCATAACAATAAACAATCCAGCAATGTCTGAATTTGATATCCACATTTTTGAACCATTGATAATATAGTCACTTCCATCCTTCTTGGCAACTGTCTTCAGAGAAAATGCATCTGTTCCAGAACTAGGTTCAGTCAAACAGAAACTTCCAACCTGTGATTAATAAATGATGAAGTAGTTATACAATATGCAACATCATTTAGATTCTGGACTCTGTCCATCATCTAGTGTTCCAGGGACAACACAACATTATGGAAAATGGAACTGTTTCCACCCCCGTGTAAAAGGATGAAGAGGCAGGGCTTCAGCTGGGCCTGATAGAGCTATTCTGAACATCTGGAACATTTTTTCATCTAAAGATTGAAACAGGCCTAGTTTCTGAATTCTTGTGTTGTTTGTGGAACATCAGACAATGGACAAAATCCAGAAGAAAATAATATTATGTGTTGTCATCCTTGTGAAAAAGTCTAGTTAGAAGTCTATAATCATTTCAAAAGGGTTGCATTCAACAAATGTGTGTACTAAGAACTAGCATCTGGTATTGACATGAGAATGGCCCCATTAAGCTGAAACTTGTAGTCAGATATTATAGCATCTTGTTACAGAAGGTGTCAAAAAAAAAAAAAAATCAGCTGTGTTAAGGGGATATTAAACTGTATTCATTCTTTAATCTGATGTGTATTATCCTATCACCAGAATCCTATACAACGGACATATGACGTAGGCAGGCTAAGAAAACAGTCCAATGTACATTATCTGTACTCATAATTGTTATCAAAGCTTACCACACTTTGAGTTAATAGGGTCAGATACTTCTGTTTTTGTTCTTCAGTACCAAATTTACTTATGGCAGTATTCACCAACGAGTTGTGAACATGTAAAAAGATACTGAGAGATGGTTCCACTTTGGCTATTTCCTCCACTGCTAACACTGATGCAAAGAAAGACAGCCCTGAACCTCCATATTCTGTTTCAATATCGATGCCCATTATCTACAACAAGAAAGAAGACAAGAAAGTACTATAAATATAATCATGCTAATTCCTCTACCTGCAACAACTAAACAACTCAGTCCATACTCCCATGTATGGACAAGTGCTCCTCACTGACCATACAACCCACAACTCACACCCTGACAATGTCTTCAAGGGTTACATATTCTTTTCATCACTCAAATTAAAGAAGAATGAAAGAACAAATTCAAATGTTGAATAGAGTACAGTAATTTTTTTTGTGTTCTTTCTTCTCACACATCTGTTCTTTGATTGTTCTGTTGCAGCACTGTGACAGTGTTTCTTAATAAATAGATGCCAACTACTTATAACCAATATTGCACGTATGAATGGTGCAAGATCAACTACATAACTGTTCAGAGATCTTAAATAACATCACAAATTATTCAATTAACAGAAAGTGAACTACAGACAACACCTAAAAAGAAGCAGTCATATGCAACAAAACACTAAAATAAGCATTAAAATCACAATATGCATTTTCAGGCACTCTAACACAATCAGTTTACTTGCCTGTCAATAAAGCAGACACATATTTTGAAATTTCTTGTGTACCTCTGAGGGAAAAATACTAGGCATTACCTGAACATCAGATATCTAGCTGACGCCTAGACAACCATACCCATTTCTTTTAGAAGGCATTCAACCAAAGCAAATGAATGTCATTAAATAAATCAATATAAAATAAGGACTGTAGAAAAGGTTAAATATAACCATGTATATCAGAATAATTTGGTATCTTTGGTACCCTCACTGTTTACTTCTTCCTGATTCCTGGGAATTAACGACAATTCATAAGACTAAATTAAAGTAAAAAAAGGTACAGTTGTCCCTCTCAATGCCACAAAGGCATACAGGGGAGAAGAGGTACAGTTCCACTCTTTCTTTACCTCAGCCCTAGATGGTGGTGAGAGGTCAACTTCATGCCCTTGCCACTTTACCCCCTGGGAAGAACCCCACTATCACTGGATAGGAGGCTGAGTGGGCCCCAGAACTGCTCTGGACATTTTTGGAGATGAGAAGAGCCTCTTGTTCCTGCCAGGATTTGAATCCAAGATTGTCGAGCCCACAGCCTAGTCATTATAAACTAAAAACTAATACTAACCCCATTTTCAAAAAGTGCATCTACTACACTGGTGTCAAACTTGGATTCTTGTTCCATTTTTTTTACAAGTGGTGAAATTTTCTCTTGTGCTAATCTTGCAACTGAAAAAATATCCAAATGCATAATTACATCGTTTAGGAAGTATACTTTTTTTGATACAAAACTTCATATTAGTAGAGCATATTGTCAGAATTTGGCGAAATTAAGTTCAAAGAACAGTAGGAAAAGCAACTCACATTCTTAAATAATAACAAGCACACAGCCAGAAGAAGCTGCTGTACAAAACACACAACCGAGATGAAAGTAGGAAGAAAGCACATGCATACGCAGACTAAGGCAAAAGAAGTCTTAAAAGAACTCTGTTAATAAAAACTACAAAATCACATACAGGGCCCAGAACATACGGTCACCTGTTTAAGAGTTAAAACACAGAAACTCTGACTGGTGACCTTTTACCCGACTCAGCATTCAGGAGCTGGTTTTTGAAGTTCTGGCACTCTCACTTGGTCATTCATGGCATGAAGAAAATGGCCACCTGCTATAATGACTGACTTTTGTTATTTCCCTTAGTCCCTACAGAAAAAGCATGGATAATACCTTGATTAGACCACAACTGTTTCCTTCCAAGTTCTTATCAAAATCCTCCATTTACCCATCATACTACGACTGACATTGTCCAGTCCAAGATACTGCTGACATCATCATAAACCACAAAAACATTATTAGTATGTCATAAAAGCTGTATTTTCTTTCAAATTCCAGCTTTTCCCCATTATCTTATGCCTAGCCTATGTGAGTTTGGGACATACAGTAAAAGAACAACAAAAAATTATTCTTTGTACCAATCAGAGGTACATAAATGTAACAGCTTGGTACCACAAAATACTGCTCTGCCCCTTTTTGACAAGCAAACCATTTGTCTGGCTACTGCAGCTTCAAACCTTTTGATCCCAAAACATTCAGACACAGCACAGACCTCTTAATTTTAAAAACAAATGTTCTCTGAGGTCTTCACTCTTGTGGATGTTACACATTGTAGGCTAGTAGTTGGTTCCTGAGGTTTTAAGACAACCTATTCGACTGATGAAGATGAGCCACTAGGCTGCCCTGAAATGTCAGTAGCCAAAAATCAACCTAAGCTTCCTAACATCCCACAAAAGCGAAGGCTTCAACTACATGGCAGTGAAAGCCTGAAATCTTAAAAATGCTTACCTGACATCCCATGAATTCATAAATTATATTTTATGTACATTGTATGCACTTCTGAGGGTGAGGCAAAGAGAGGTTCAAAGCACAGTCCTCAAACCATCTCAACCATTACATTCTGTTTAATTTTGTAAATTATGTATTCTTATTGTTATGTATGTTCTGTTCTGGGTATTCTCTTTCATTGTGTTGTTCTGTATATGGTGTGTGTAAATGTGTACTGTACTACTGCCACCAAACGTCAACCCAAATACAGTTAACAAAAATATGAAATATTCTCCCACCCCAACCCTATAATATTTTTGGACTTTTATTGAAATTATAACATGGGTCTCCACATCATCCACTGTACCATCCTCATCACTTCACATCACCTGGGACCCCATTTTTCAATCCTGAAGACGGAAGCAGCACATTCATCCAAAAAACTAGCATCAAACTTCAACACATGGTGTCAAAATTTGGAACACTACAATCTGAATAATCCCCACAGACGGTGAGGATTCAGGTCTTCTGACATATGATGCTGTGTTGGTAGGTGAGTGGTTCCTGGCACTGTATTCCTTGAAAATGGCAGGATCCACACACCCAACAATGCAGTGTCATACCCAAGCAGACATGAATATTCTGAAACAATGTGACAACCTGAAATCTCATTTATATGCAGATAGTTTGATAATACTGGCCTCTCATGACAAAACTTTGAGTTCAATTCTAGGTATCTTCATACCTGACATTCACAGTGGATGAACTGGCTTTGTAAAATACTTCCCTCTAGGTTTTGTCAATTATCTCCCACCAGTTACCATTCTATCATTGTTTGCTATTGATCTATCACAGATGCTGAGAAATGCAACAGACCTGACAAGGTAGCATATTGAACTGTGGTCTTCATCTTTCTCAGCCAGTATATGGCTCATCACATGGTAGGGAAATTATGGTTCATCATTTTGTATTTAATAAATCGCTTTCAACAACATTCCAGCAGAACATATCAGACATCAAATTAAAAACACCAGCTCAATGACAATTGGAGTAAAGAATGTAGCTTCTGTTGTTGAACAAACTCAATGGTTTTCAGGTTGTATTCATAGAAAGACAGGTGTGTACATACACAAGTGGGTGCATATATGTATCTGTATTTCTAGCTGCATTATGAATGGAAGGTGTAAATTCTTAAATTTTACCAGTTTCCTTCATCATCGTTTCTTCATTTGTGAGGATGTACAATGGTGATGGACCTCCTGAAGCAATAGTTGACAATGCGCATTGCTGACACTGCAATGGTTTAATGAGAGGTGAATTCTCTCCCATACATTGTTTAATGCCCTTCTGAAACTAGAGAAAAACAAAAAATCAGATACCTCATCAACACTCTTATTTCACAGAATTATCAACTAAATTCCATTTAAAGCAATGATTGTAAGCTGATAATTTCAAATGTCTTCTTTCCAAAACACCAGACAATGAAGGCATTACCATTTGTTTTGAATGGTTAAGAAATGTATTCCTTGAGGATGGGACTGATAGGTTGTCCCAAAATATCGGTAAAGAATTACCACAATATGACGCATAATTTCCCAGAAGAGTACAGATCTCTTGTACATGAAATCTGACATTCTTCCATCAGTGACTACGAAGATGACTGTCTTCTGGCATCAGACTCCCTGTAGTCTAGTAGAAATATACTGATGTTTCAGAGAAACCAACTGTCTTCATCATTGAAAACCCTGGATCATGACCCATATTCATGTCAGGAAAGTGTTCTGAAGGGTTGTGAATTCAGAATATAATCAAATGTGATGACTTAAGTAGGGTGCAGAGTAGGTACTAGTACTGTGTGCATCACACTGGCAATGTGATTTACAGTTTTTGGTCACGGACAAAAAGGTTGCAAACCAATGCTCTAAAACTTTGGTACCCTTCTATTGGACTACATGGTGTAACAACTCACAATACAGTAACCGTCATGAACATTTTGTCTAAGGGAAGAATATATATTACAAACTTTTTTAAACAAAAGAGGTTTAACATAAAAAGTAAAAGTTTACATAAAAAGCTCCACAAAGAATTTATCTTGTTTATGTCACATTTTTTAAACTGCTGAAAAGTATTCTATAAGAATCTGTATACAAAGGAGTGTTTTGACTCTCATGCTCACTGATATGTAAAATTAATATAACTGTCCATAAATGACAAAAAATGTCTCTCAGTACTTTGTACAATGTAGTTAAGAACTCGTCTCTGGATCCTAATATCATGCTGCATAATTTCTAAAAAAACTAAGGATGCTGGCAAAAGCTGCAAATTAAAATTAATGCACAGACTCTCCTAGCACAGGCCCTGGCTACTACATATTTGTCCACAATAATCTCAAAATATCATACTATCTTGCCTGTAAGGTCTCAACATGTATACAATTTGAAGGTATGCTTATGGTCTGTCTCCTTATGAACTTCACATGCTTAACTCAGATACTTCAGTGACTGTCACCATCAAACCAACTTTACAGCTGTCTCACAGTGCTCCTTGTAACATTTGGAAGCATGCTACAAATGTGGCCAATAGACAAACAAAACTTCATGACGCAGCCTTTCTTGCAAAACTAATAATTTGCTCAGCTAAAGTCAGCTCATAACAGGCCCCAGCCACTAAACCATGTCAGTTATTGCTCAAGCCGGCCTCTCACCGCAAAAGCGCAAGTTCGATCCCAGGCCAGTCATCCTCTTAGCACTTCGTATGTCAGCTGTCAGTATCATCCCACAGACGCTCCATACTCATATTCACTAATTATCACGGACGTTATATAATCTCACGCAGTAAACAGTGTCGTTACATAACACATTTCTCTGTCTCTCTCTAACCTCTCCGCCCGCCAGGGCTGGAAGAAAGCGACGCGAACTGCTCCGTATACTCTCGTCCCGAAGTAATTTTATGCACGGTGTGGAGCGCCTCTAGTCAGTCTCAGGTTAGTCCCACCGCAAATGCGGTGAACTACGGGACCGTACAATAATTGCCACTTTTAACAAATATATAAACATCAACACCAGTAGGATAGCGCACAGCAAATTCTCTACAGAAGGAACTATATATAGCCCTACCCACATCGACTAATTCTGGAATCTGAATGGTATCATTACACAAATGCTCCATACAAATTTTTTTTTTTTCACATTTTCTGGACCGTGCATCGTGATATACTTGCTTAATAAAGACCAACAAGATACACTTTTTCTTTCTTAATTTATTCGAACAATCTATCCTCTACATGTTTCGACTAGATTAACTATTCATCATCAGGAGGTAGTTACTGTATATGCAGCATTTGGTATTTACCAAGCATCTGTGTCGACTAGCTGCTAACACGATCTGAGTCGACACAGATGCATGGTACATACCATATGCTGCATATACAGAAATTACCTCCTGATGGTGTATAGTTCATGTATTCGAAACATGTACAGGAATAAATTAAGAAAGAAAAATGCATCTTGTTGGTCTTTATTAAGCAAATTCCATACTCATATACAGTCACGTATCGCAGACGTTATATAATCTTACGAACTCAACAGTGCCGTTACGTAACACATTCCAGTGTGTCTTCCTACCCCTCCACCCGCCAGGGCAGAAAAAGAAAGTGAACTGCTCAACATATTCTCGTCCGAAAGTAATTTTATGCAAAGCTGGATCGTCTACGTCCAGTCTCAGTTTAGTCCCACTGCAAATGAAGTGAGCTACGGGACCGTACAATAATTGCCACTTTTAACGAATATTTAAACATCAACACCAGTGGGATATCGCACAGCAAATTCTCTATAAAATCGAGTATAGCCTTGCCCACATAGACTGATTCTGGAATCTGAATTGCGACTAGCTTAAGAATTAAATTCTTGTTTTTCACATACCCATCTAAAAGCATTTCTTGTATTCAGCATGCTTCCAAGTACTGCGCTCATCGTGTCACCCTGAACAGTTCACACGTTAACACTAAACGTAGGTATGTGATCTGTGACGTATATGGTACCAATCTGTGGGTGGTACAGATAATTTTCGGTTGTAACTGGATGCGGAAATGACGTAGTGGCGGGAGTTATATGACAGGTTATTAATCACAGGTTTTGGCAATGGCAGCTATATTTTCGAACGAAAAAATTTTGTCAGCCGAAAATCTTGAACCGAATTTCTTAAAACATGATAATTCAAAGAATATTGTCTTATTATCTGACATACCGAAATTATGTTGCGAAGAGCCTTGTGTTCTCGGTGTTGATGAAGCTGGAAGAGGGCCTGTGCTTGGTAAGACACGAATGTGAGGTTAGAGCAGTATCCTTGTTTTAAAAGTAGGTGACCGAATTTTCCAAATTTCCTAGACAGTGTTGGGGTATTACGACAAAGAGTTTGAGGACGAAAAGTTGGCTGCTGGTTTTTTGGTTCTTTTGAATGTGAACATTTTCTGACCTTATTTTGAGGTGGAATGAGTGGGCATATGCCATTCTTGCTTGAAGACAAGTATTTTTTTTCTTCTGTCGTTTCCCGTAAGCTTGGCAGTTTTATCGCATAGAAAGCCTATATCGGCCGGGACAACCCATGACATCTGGTGTACTTAGGAAGGCAATAAAACGAACGTTCTGTGCAAGAAACAGTCCATGTAACAAAAATCATTCCATTAATGGATGGGTAACAGTTTACTATGCTGGACTATACTGCACTTCTGTCCAGGTGCTGGCTTTGGTGGAATCCAATGAATTTAGCAGTATGACAGTTTCTTTGCATATGTATTGATGAATTTCCCCCCATGTTTTCAAAACAGCAAATGCAGGTAGATATATTTTGGCCTAATGACATCAACTATCAACCCCTTTTGTACTCATCCATTTTTCTCATTTAAAGCTCTTTTCATGCTTTTTAGTGATGCAGTTTACTTTGTAATATCACCTGTTAGTCTGTGGCAGTAACCAGTCCTTTAATACAAGACATAAATCTTCAAAGCATATAGGAAAACTGTTTAAGTAGAGTGTGATGTTTACATACTGAGAAATTATGGAGGGTGTCATGTTATAACAAATCCAAATTCTGCTTCTTTCTAGTGATTTTAGAAGGTAGAAAATAATAAAATTGTTGACATATTTTAGCTTATGCCAGGGTATGTATCTGAAATTAAATAAGCTTTGAAATGTAGTGGGGCAGTGTCAGTTCTGCTGAATGGAAGTGACAAGAGATCATGAATTAGTAAGTTATCACATGGACTGAACCACAAAACACTGGAACCACCCCTGCAACCATGTCATAAATAATTATGAAAAATATTTTACTTTATTTTTATATATACTGGATCTACATAATCATATTGTATGATTTAAACCTCCAGTAGCGTATGTTAATTTTATGTCACCTCTGTTAATGATACTTGTGACTGAAACATGTCATGAATGTTGTATTTTTGACAATTTTGTATCAAATAAATGTCCATGGCGTTTCTCTTTATAGGCCCTATGGTATATGCGATTTGTTATTGCCCATTGAGTAAGGCAGAAGACCTCAAGGCTTTGGGATGTGTGGATTCTAAAAGCTTAACGGAGGAAAAGAGAGAACTTATATTTGAGAAACTCTGTGCAGAAACAGAATGCATTGGGTGGGCTATAGAAGCCATCTCCCCTAACTTCATCTGCAATAATATGCTACGAAGGTACAACTCTAGAACTGAAATACTGTTACTTCAAAACCATTAAAATGTCTGTGATTTCCAAGTGTATACAGTGACATATAATTACAAACAGATGTTTTCTGCATAATTTGATATTCAGTGAATTTAAAATTTCAGGTATGTGTATTTTATGTTTAGTAAGTAACTTTGGTGTTTTCAGACAGAAGCATTCATTGAATCAAATAGCACAAGATTCAACAGTTGGGTTGATAATGAAAGCAAAGGACTCAGGAATAAAAATTAGTGAAGTTTATGTTGATACTGTTGGAATGCCTGAGAAATATCAGGTTAGTTAAAAGTGTGTAACAGCATTTTGTGTTCTGTGGTTATATTGATGTTTAAAAGAAATAATATATCATCTGTATATTTTGCAGGAAAAGCTATCAGAAATATTTCCAGAATTTAAGATTACAGTTGCTAAGAAAGCTGATGCCATTTACCCCATTGTAAGTGCAGCCAGCATCTGTGCCAAAGTGTCCAGAGACAGAGCTCTGAAAGTGTGGACATTTCAAGAGGGCCTCGAAGCAACTCCAGTTGACTTTGGAAGTGGCTACCCAAATGGTAGGTAATTGTTTTAGAAATATGAGTTATTACCAGAAGGTAAAAGAATTGAGGGAAAACTGATGAAACAGCTCACTTTTATAACTTTGACTGAGTAGTGCTCTCCCTCTGCCCCCATACTCTCATGCCATCTTACTTCCCCATTATCACATACTCTTTCATATGGGGAATGTTCCTTCTCAGATGCAGTCCAAGAATGGTATGGAATAAATCTAAGTCATAAATACAGTATTTAAGCACACTATTTTTCATTAATTATTCTTTTTACTATTCACATTTTTTTTCTTAGAGGACAAACTGTCAAAGATGACTCAAAAGCTATCATTGCTGTCATTTGAAAAGTCACCATTCATATTCTGATCATCAATAGTGTTGTAGGTTTCCTCAGCCTTCTCGCCCAAGCAGATGATAGTATATTTTTCCTCCTATATTCTTCCCAAATCATCATTTATATTCAGGCTGTAATTTCTCAGATGATACTGCATAAACTAAGCAACTAAAAGTGTTACTGTAGCAGAACAAATTTTTTCCTCACAGATCCTATAACGAAGGCATTCCTGACAAAGAATATTGATCCTGTGTTTGGATATCCACAACTGGTTAGATTTAGCTGGTCAACTGCTGGAAAAATTCTGCAAGAACATTGTGCAGTTGTGGAGTGGTAGGTAGTTCAGCATGACTGACTAGACAAGGCAAACCAAGGGCCACTGTGTACACTGAAGAGGTATTTTATTATTAACGAAAGTATGTACTGGTAAAATGTATGGAAAGTAATTGAACATAGGTGTATTTATTCCAAAGGCTTTACTATTTAGGAGATGCTTCAGATATTAATGTTGCCTTTCTGTCCACTTATGGTTCATTAATTCTGATTTCTGTGTTCACATCTAGTTGTTTAATTAAGCCTGCCCAACATGCAGTTTACAAATGTTAATTACCATTGTATTCCACATTTAGTCCTCATTTAGTATCAAACCCTTCACCTGGTAGTGTGTGTGTGTGTGTGTGTGCCTGTATTTGAATCTCAGATGTATCCTTCCTTTAGTGAGGATTACTTTGCATCAAATACATGCATAAAACAACCTTCACATTTTAGTGGTTTGGAGAGGTGGAGGAATAAACTTTAAATTGTTGAGAAAATTTTTTTGATATCAGCAAATTGCCCCTTCTTCATAAGTGTGCAATGATTCTATTGTTCCAGGTCAGATGAGGAAGAAGAACAGAGTGGTGCAAGTAAAAATATGCGCATAACTTCATTTTTCAAACAAGCTGGCTCTAACAAGCGGCAGAAAACAAAACACACCTTTTTTACAGTACGAAACCTTGATGTCTTAGATTCACTCTGATTTGAATGTGATGTGTTTTTCTTCTTCAGCAAAATGTGCATCAGATGTGTTGAAGAGGCAAGAACTTCAGTTCAGAACTTTCTGTACTACAGGGATTTTTTACTGTGAAAAAGATTTTTTTCATTCACATCTCTATGTACATGACAACTCCCATTATAAAGTTAAGCAAAATAACATGATTTATACCATGTTCAAATTGGTGGTGCCATAAATGGCATATAAGTTTAAGTCATATGACAGTTTTCCACATCATTGTAATTATGTTTAGATATTACTGTAAATTTTGGTTTGATTTTGATGGTATTAATGACTCATTTTTTCTTGGTCTTCAGATAACAATCTTAATACATGCAGTTATACATATTACAAAGCATATTAATATCACAGCTGCATCCATATCTGTTAGTAATTTTTGAGTCAGCATGTACACTACTACTTTGTGAGACAAGTTTTAAATAAAAAGTACCAGTACTTCAAGAGATGCCAGTCTTCCATTTTTGCTATATCTGTAATTCAGGAGTAGAAAATGTTCCAAATGCATGAGAGAAAGGACGTAAGCAGTGTTATGAAATCTTGGGTGAACTTACGAGGAAGCACTGTTGATTCAGTCATGAAAACTATGCTAAGCAGTCTAGCAACAAAAAATACTGCTGTACTATGTCATTTTGCCACTTCACTCTGTCAACCCTAATCCTCCACACTGTTAGATAACATGTGTAGTGCCCAACTGTACTGAAACAGTACTTTATTCTCAGCCTCCCATGGAATTTGTGTTGAAGTCCCCTCATACAAACTACCAGTTGGGGACAGGCAGCAATATTTATAACGAACGAATGTCAAATGTAAGCAAGACAAATTTCACAGGGACTTGCGCACTGGAATGGAACACTGATGCATAACCAGGCTAACAGAATAAGTCAACACAGCAACTTAAATTCTTATTTTCAAACCACAAACTGCATCACAGTCTACTTACACTACTATCATGAATATAATTTGTTCCAGTTGTAACTACAGGGGTAGTGAAACGCAGTTTGGTCTTTACCTCTTTCAGCTTCATCCAACAATTTAATTGAAGTAGACAAATAAAAAAAATGTTAAAAAGCAATTAGAAAAGGAGCAGAAGAGGTGCAATCTTGCTTCACACCTGTGCATATGTTTTAAAACTTCTAGTTAATTCAACACAAAAAAACATACTGTTATGCCTTTTGTATGTGAATATATGAATTTAATAATAACTGCACCATCTGTGTTTAGCAGATGGATCACACAACTACAGGAAAGAATATACCATATTTACCCAAATACAAGACAACCCTGCATATAAGATGCTTCCCCTCTCACACACACCAGTTTTAAGGAACACGCCTATACAAAACCTGTTTAACACTAGAAGCGCCAGTGATGCTTCACTACCTGAAAGCGCCAACGGCGGTCAAATTGACCGCCGTGTGGTTTATTGCCTTTTAATTTATATCATGCTGAGTGGGGAAGGTGTGTATTTAAAAATCATTTATCAGCATTTAGTTATTTATTTTGTCATGCTTTATACATATGATATGTCAAATAGGCCTATACCAGGAAACATCGCTGACAATGAATGAAAGCTTTAATAGTGTTACAGCGTGCATTTCTTGCAGTAGAATTTCTTTTCTACAGTTTTCGTGCACTTTCCACATACATATTTGAAACATATTTCACATTTTTCAGTTGTTTTGTTG
>Ga0123355_10005103_pt1 | contig 19145 bp, 4 predicted proteins | sample TergutEmb28metaG_3_FD_89872 | JGI IMG/M metagenome (GOLD analysis project Ga0123355, IMG submission 89872) | Embiratermes neotenicus P1 segment gut microbial communities from Petit-Saut dam, French Guiana - Emb289 P1 | ecosystem: Host-associated > Arthropoda: Insects > Digestive system > Gut ... | reverse complement strand
TGAAACTTGGCAAGCAGACTCGCTAAACATGGTTGTCCTACCATCTACCGGTGCTTGGCGCTAACACAACTGCTGTGCAGATGGTGGCACCAGTCCGGAAAATTTTGGATCCACCCACGTACTTGCTGACAACCAGTCATTGCTAGCACACGAACAGAGACCGTTCGGCTCACAGCTGATGACGCCTGGTGCGTTGTTAACTTTTGCTGGAAGTGAGAAGTAGGGAAACCCAGTGGGGTGGAGAGGGGATGTTCGTTTCCCATGACGTTACACTGCATGTAGTGCTCATAGACACTCCTATTGCTTGAACGGAATGGCAACAACACGAAGAAACTGGCTCTAGTCACGAACAAATCACTGTGAAGGCGTTAAAATTATGTTCAAGTAAGGCTGTCAGGTTCCATTATATAGGTTGTATCACAGTGTGTATTGTTCAGTAGTTCCTACGTGAATGTGAGTGAATTGTCGTGAGAAGATTAAACAGGAAGTTACATTTCACTAACCACAGATACTATTAACGTTAGGAAGAGATTATAGCTAGTTTGAAGCCAAGCAAGATTCCCTGAGTTTGAAGACAAACAATTTGAACTGTTGTTTTCAAATCCGAAATCGTTTGAAATTAGCGACAGGAACGAATTTTGGAATTCTGCATAACTTTTACACTGAGGTAAGTCATTTCGCTTTTATTTGCAACGAATTGTATGTATTTTACTTGTGTTGCGCATTGTGTTACTGTCCCGCATGGGTTGCTACTAGTGAATGATTCGAACACTTGCTATATTCGGGTAAAAATATTTTTTGTATGCATATTTGAGAAGCTGATATTCAAAAACACGTATGTACCTTCTTTTTTTTTTTTTTAACAAGAACTGTGTTTTGATTACACAATCTTGTGAGACAAAATTTTACGAAAAGACAACAAAATTTCGCTAACCTACATTGCCAGGACTAGCCGACATTAGATCACAGCGGTTTGACCCGCTAGTAGACGTCCGATTCTTGCACATTTACCCATAGACATCTCAGTTCTTGCCAGAGAGGACATACGTGTTTTTGAAAACGCGCTCCTTTGTGGCTTTTTTCCGGCATGGACACGTTGGCAAGGGAGAAAAATCTTTTGGTCCTGCCGACTATCGACACACCATCCTCTGGTTGTCCTGCCCGTAGCCTAACCGAGTACGTTACCCCAGCTCCGCTAAGAACCCATCTTTGTCTGATTATATATATATATATATATGTGTGTGTGTGTGTGTGTGTGTGTGTGTATTTATTCAGTCATTTAAATAACCTGGGTCTCTGTTATAGACAGTCTTTACAATAAAAAATTATATCAAAATCACTGTTATATATAAATAATTATATGAAATGTTAGAACAGTCTTCGTCGCTTTAGGCATTATAGTTGTACGAATAATACCATGTAAGTATAAAAACCAAAGAAACAAAGAATAAATACCTGCAACTAAGTGTACAAGCGTTGCATTACATCAGTGTTCGGGTCAGTAACCAACGAAACATTGAAGATAAAGCCAGAACTTTGCATTACTCACCTATCGCTGACCCCCCCCCCTCCCTCACTACCCCCCTCCTAAAGTAGGCATGTGTCATTACCCGAACTTGTTTTGTCCACTTCACTGTCAGAAGTAAAGCTGCTGCCAGTTTTATCCAACCCTCGATCAATTCATAAATATGTGTGCATATGATTTAATTTCAGACAGTGGCGCACAAATTTTCGCAGCAACTAAGAATCGCCTCAATATTCTAGGTGCCGCAAAAGTGACTTGAAACAAGGTCCAACCTGAGGACCCACAAATTTTAGGCGTCAGCTTACAAAATTTAGGCGCCCGGGATAATACACTTGTCGTCCCGGATGCAGTCAGTAATTAAAATTATATTGTACTTTTCCTTAAACTTGATCAGCTGCATCCCAGAATAGGCAAATATTTTTTTTTTCTCGTGGCCTCAGGGGCCATAAATAAAGACTGGTTTTAATTAAGCAAAAAACAAGAATTAGCATAACTTATGTAAAGTTTTAAGGATTTAATGAAACGAAGATAAATGTATGTGCATTTATATACTTCTGCATGAGCCTACTTTAATTATACATAAGTCTGCTTTTAGTACTGTGAACTCTGCCACAGCTCTTACGTCTAGATTTAGACTTCGTGGTATTGTAAATACGAATTTTGTCGTGTTTTGGGAGGAATTCCTCAAATCAAGAAAATGTTGCCAGCCGTAAAATAATTTCGGCAAAAGCGGCAATTTTATTTGGTTGATCCCTTAATTTTTCGTTGTGAGGCTGGCAACCCTGGTAGTCAATGTCCTGTGTCATGTTTAGGCGCTTTCGCAAAATTGCGAAAAACGACTATTAGCTTCGTTATGTCCGTCCGTCCGCTTGAAACAATACGGATCCCACTGGACGGATTTTTATTAAATGTTATATTTGAGTATGTCAAAAACCTATCGAAAACTTTCAATTTTCATTAAAATTTGATTAGAATAATGGATAATTTACAAGAAGACCTGTGTATATTTATGATAGCATCTCGGTGAATTCTTCGTAGAATGAAAAGTGGTTCAGACAAAAGTTGTAAAGAAAATCAAACACATTTTATGCTCAATAACTTTTTCCCGAAAAACAAGCCGTATATGAGATAATGTAAAAAAATTTGTACAGCCAGACAGGCCACAGATGACAGTACAAGATGTTGCTTGTGCTTCGCATGTTGGATACCTAAAGATACAAACAGCCATTCAGAATGTGTAATATTTATTGCTTTTCCACTACAACAATGGTTACGCGAACGCGCCTCAATGGTACGTTATACGTACATTGTCTGTCTTGTTTATGTTATGACAGTCAACCGAAATTACCACAATGTCCCTACATTATTTTAACAAATTATTGTTTTTAGTACACGTAGATCTATAAAATTTCTGTGATTTAACAGTAAGTGGATTCATGAAGTTGTCTCGCAACCCACTCAGAATAGCTTGGCGATCCAATTTTTGGTACCGAACACTAGGTTGATAAACACTGCTACGCAGGGTCGAAAGGTAGACAGCATGACTGATTAGTGATGAATTCGACAGAAGCTGGGACGAAGTGATTATAGACTAATGGGGGTACTATACCCGAATTTTTCTGGAAGGCCGAGGAAAGACACAAAAAACATCAGCCAAAATTTTAGATGTCCAGACCGAGATACGAAATGGACATCTTCCGAATTAAAGTCCAAGAGAGTACCGCGTCAATAACCTGCTCTGTACTTATTCTTTAAAAGTATTATAACTTCAGCGGGCATCATTATGGTGTGAAAAAAAATGTAGGCTTATTTAATATAGTTAAACATTTGAGAGCTAAAACAAAGTACGTGTATCCGTCACAAATATTTTCTGCCTTTAACGGGTTTTATTTAAGAATGTCAGTAAATAAAGCAAGCAATGTCATTCAAAGAAATCTTGAATTTCATTGCTTTCAGTAATATAAATCGTTAGTTACCTTGGAAGCATATATATATATATATATATATATATATATATATATATTACAAATGTGAGCGTGGGAGGGAATTAGTAATGGTGGCTCACCTAACCAATGGTAAGTTCGCCCGCCTAGCCCAGTTAAAATGAATCAGGTGTACCGAACACGTCCGCAGAATTTAACTCTACCCAATGAATCATTTCCGTTACCTTCATCGCGACAAGACAAAATGTGCTGTTTGCATTTAAGCTGCGGCAAAAACGGTTAGCCTTGTAAAATAACGAGTCATCCAAGTTCCTGTTAGAGGAAATTGCTTCTTACATAAATGTTCTTTGTTCTATCACTCGTCTGCATTTCGATACAGGCATTAGTCCTTCCTTCTGTAGTGCCTTACTTTCGACGATGTGGCCTAACATCGTGCTCTTTTGTCAAGGGCTACTACTACGGAACGCGAAACAATCATTAGTATTACAGTCCACACAAACACAACACATAAACTTTACACGTTTGTTCTTTAACTTTCTTCTACATGTTTCGGTCATACGTAATGATCATCAGGTACAAAAGAAAATACGCTATAGAAGAGGCCTCTTCTGTAGTGTTTGTACCCGTGTTTTTCGATCTGATTATTGTCAGTACGTATGGCCGAAACGTGGAGCATAAAACTGAAAAACGAACGTGCAAATTTCATGCGTTGTGTATGTGTGGAATGCATTACTAGTGACTGATTAACACAACGGAGTTATGTTGCCAAAACTGAACGTGAAACAAATTAATGTAGCGGTGACACTACAGCCATTTCTTTTCGAGACCTGCTGGGTTCGATTCTCAGTCAGAACACTGCCTATCCTCATTGATGTCATCCGAAGTTTCGCACAGACCCTTCAATAAACCTTGGAAGTATTACTGTGATTACGCAGAACTGCTTCTTTTCAAATCCTTCCTATTTAGTTCACATATTATTCGACGTCTTTTTCAGGTACTGACGGTGATGTATAATAAATCATAAATAACAAATAAAGGAATCTTATAGCCGCAACTCCATTTCTAAATGCTTCATAATGCAGAACTGCGGTGAAGCATTAACTGAAGTAATGAAACTGAACATTTCGGTCCCATTTCATCTTCGAATAGTTCCAATTTCGGAATTCGTATTGTCAAAAATTAAATGTAATTACAGTCACATCCTACTGTAGCGCCACCCTTACTTAGCGCCCATGATAGTCTGTAGACAGAAATACCCCAACATATAGTAATTCGATTTACCGCCACTCGCGATATAAAGCAGTCCCGTTACAGGCCTGGGCAGACCCAGAGGGTTCCAGAAATTGAAGGTTCCCAAATTTCGTAACAACGGCACAGGATGGTGGTAGGTTGTCAGCCTTACGCACCGGCCGTCTTTACCCCCGGAAAATACTCCTGGTACTCATTTCTGTTAGAGGCTGAGTCGACCCCAGGGCCATAGTGCGATAGGAAGGATTTATATCAATGAAAAATCCACTGACACCACCTGGGATCGAACCAGCGACCTTCCGACTTGTAGCACAGCACAGCACGGCACGGTCCCCGCCACTCGCGATATAGCGCCATAAATTGCGGTAACACAGGTGGCTCCATATTTGGGTTTGACGATATTACTGGGATTACAAAAGCCACACTATACAAGATGTGTACAACTTTCACATCAGTTGTACAATAGTATAGCTTATTCCTGTCTCCTTTCGGAATGAAATATGTAACCAGTAGATATGGGTCTAATTTACTTATGCAGTTATGTCCTATGATTGGCCAATGCCTTGTTCAAGGGGTCCAGATAATTTTTTCTTTAACCATATATAGTTTCTAAAATGCGAGAATCAGAACAAGTTAAGGGCTTAAGCCATGACAACCAGATTCTGCTCATATATATATATATATATATATATATATATATATATATCTATATATATATATGTCTGAAAATAAATTGCCACATCATTAGACTTAGAGAGCTGAGTGCAGACACATGCAGACAGACGGACATACGCACGACACTACAAAATACATTCAATCCTGCCATAGGTACAAATTTACAGACTAGTAATGGGTGTTGTGGGTGCATGCATATATGTGTATTTTGTTTGTTTCTCCACAGTATGTAACACGTATATTTATTACGATGGCACCATTTTCACTGCCACGTGAGATTCATAGTACGCAAGTGGCATTTGACGAACACAACAACCCACTTTTAATTAAATGTAAATGATAAAACGTAAACAACGTACATGTTTCACTTTTCCTTTCTAAGTTCATCTAGCAACTAACTTTATCTTGACCTGCCACTTAGTGTCAACTAACTTTGTTATATATATTATTGACTTTTTCAGCATGCTATAGGGTTGTTTTTGACCCTTGTAAGGATCTATTGAATGTAAATAAATAAAGAATAAAGAACTATATAAATGCACTCTGAAAATACTGATACAATCATATAAATAACTATAAACTCAGTTCCTTGTGAAAGGATAATGGTATGATAATATACTGTGCAGCTAATAACACCATCACTTGAAAGTAAAAACCCAAATCATCCTTCTTTGCAAAAAAATTAAAATACTAACTTATGATACATATGTACAGTCATACATTGACTGTTCAGTTAAAAGATACGAATGTGTGTGTATATTTGTCAGGCAAGGATATGTCTGGCCTGTCTTGGGTATAAAATTAAAAGGCAACATTAAGACAAAATTTTCCATTTAGTTTTTTTTTAAAGAGGATGCAGGACCTTTTGTTATGTAATATGCAAACTGCTTCACTGGAAGGTCTAAATTAGCACAGATTACATGTTTATAAATTGCCAAAACAATATGCCATATCTGTTAAAATATATCTTTACTGTATATAATATGTAGTCCAGCATGTTTCAGTTTTTAAGAAACATCTTCAGGGAAGTTTATCTTGTACATATTTGTGTCCTAGTATTATTATACCAAATAAACACCGACAAATGCACTCATATATTGTTAAATCACCACTTTATTAACACTACATGCTAAGTTTAGTATTTATACCAAATATATCAAAATGTTACACACTAAGTTGAATTTTACAACTAATGATTCATTTTGTAGACCCACGCTGCTAGAATGCATCAATTATACTCCCTGAAGATGACCCTTTAAGGATTGAAACATGTTAAAGTTACTTATAGCGGTAAACGATGACTTAATAATATATGAGTCCATTGGTGTAAATTTGATTTACATCTTCAGGGAGTTTACAAAATCACGGGGAGTGTTATACTTGAATTATAGACTTGCATATCATCATATACTGGGTCAGTATATCAAATGATATGTGTTACAACATCTAATCCATATTAGCTATTTTCAATGTTTAACCCTTAACCTGCTTACATGGAGAATATGGTGAACTCCTAATAATGCCAGCAAATGGCAGATGGGATTAACTCAGCGCCTAAAGGGTTAATGAGCATACATAAACATAATCTTGGTTAAAATGTGTTGTTTTATTGTCTGTTTACACAGTATTTCCTGTTATTTTGGAATGATAAAAGAAAGTTAACATTAATAAAGTTAAAAATGTACATAGGCCTAAGCATACATTTTATAGAGACTGTGTGCATACATCTATTGTATGTATTATTAACTGTGCGTTCTGTAGCCACAGAATAGAAGGGAGGAAGGTTGTCCAATCACATGAGACACGAGGAGACATAAAAAGTATTTTACATTCAAGGGTCCGTGCATCGTGAAATATATGCTAATAATTGTCCAACAAGATGCAACTTTACACAGTTTATTTATATCTGTAAACTGCTCTACATGTTTAGGGTGGTATCTTCACCCACCACCAGGAGCTCATGTCACTGTATCCACAGCATCTGGCGTTAGTAAAACCATAACTGCAACCTGTCAATAATGTGACTGGATGCCCATCCTGTCATGTTCACGACAGGTTGCAGTTACAGATACCACCTGAAACATGTAGAGCGGTTTACAGGTATAAATAAATTGTATATATTTGCATCTTGTTGGGCAATTGTTGGCATATAAAAAGTATTGTTAGAGACTGAATTAGAATTTCTTATTTCTTTTCAGCAGTATGATGATAAGCTACACATGGCTTCTGTACACATCTGCCACAATCAGTGTGGCAACCTCTTCAACAACAATGAACTTCAAGAACTCAACAACTGAAAGTGTACCAGTCCCACAACAAATGCCACCAACATCAAATACAACAAATTCAACAATGTATGCAATATCGTACAGGAACTATGTTGAACATCCAGATTACAGCAGCATCAGATTTCAAAATGATGATGGCAGTAGGAACACAATAAGAGAAAGCCTTATAGAGAAGGTCATAGCCCGAGGAGTTATGCAGTTTGCTTTACAAATGGATTATGCATTATCTACAGATGACTACATGAACAAGGATGATAAGAACAACATAGTTTTCTCCCCTATTAGTATTGCTTTAGCAATGGCATTAGTGATGATTGGAGCAGGTGGAAGAACTTACACAGAAATTGCTAATGTGTTAGGTTTGGCTGCTGGTGTTGACTTGGTTTCACATGGTGATGAAATACATTATCATTTTGGGAAGTTTATAAAAAAGATTGAAGAGTACACTGATACTCCAATGGTTACAATGGCAGGAGGAATTTTTGTGCAAGACCGTTTCCCACTCAAAGAAAGGTTTACAAACCTGAGCAAGGGAACTTATGAGAGTGAAGTGCTCAACTTGGACTTCACTGGGCATAGCAGTGAGGCAAGAGACATCATAAACAAGTAAGTACCATGCACATTTCTGGGTTGGTAATGATACAGACTTGTATTATCCAGGAGGTTCCCAATTTGAATTTCAGCTCAGTCATTATAGGTGCTAACTGAATTTTGAGCTCAGAATTTTCAGAATATTGTTGGAAAGTGCCTTTAAGTTTGTAACAAATGCTGACATTTTATGTATCACTGGTCACTGTGTATCCTGTCTAACAGTAACACGTTACAATCCTTTCCTTTTTCCTAGGGTTTTCACGTCATAGAAACAATCTTCACAATTATCCTAATACTTAATTTTCAGTCCATTATGATTGAAATATGAAAGGTTTGGTAATTTCAACCATTGGCATATGTATGGCCCCCACAGACTCCAAGGCATTGGGAGTCCCCAACCATACAGAATACTAAAATTTTGTGGGTTCTTTTGAACTCTATTTTGTTATTTTGACAGAAGAATCACTGTTATGAGATTTGGTAGTGACTTTGCTTGTAAGTGCAGGGCCCTCCTTATCAAGCCACAGAGGGTTTGCCCTCATTTATTTATGCTACTAATTTCAACACTAGGCTACTCTAGATGCTGTAGATTATTTCATTCTAAAACATGTTACTTGTGTTGCTGCCTGCATATTCATACAATGGTTGATTTGTCAAATGAAATTGGCAGGTTGCATGCCAAACATAACAAAAAGACTATTCGTATTCCAGTGACAGAAAAACATCTCAAAATTCTCATCAATTAGGGGCAGCTTGGGCCTCAAAACACCTGGCATGTATTGCCTCCTATGTGAATGCAGTGAAGTTTATGTAGGAAAGACAGCCATAACCATGGGAACCAGAAGCATGGAACATTTGAAACTCTTACATCTCAACCAGCTGGGAAGTTCACTGTGGTGCAACATGATATTGATAAGGGATAAAAAAATACAAGAAAAAGCACACACACATTAGACAAGGTAACAGACCACATGAACCCCTTGGGTAAAGAAGCCTTAAAAACACAGTAACAGCCCAGTAACTACAACAGCGATGGGGTATTATGTTAATTCAAGCCTGGCATGATTAATACATGCAAACACACTAAGGAGCCATCTGCTGGGAAACAATGAATTCCACCCAATAACTTTATTGGCTTGTGTCTTATCACATTCTGTAGCCTGGCACAGATATATAGCTGGATAGGTTGGGTGTTGAGCCATATCGTAACCTTGATGATAAAGGTGTAAACCATCCCCAAAATACCAATTGATTTTAATCACCTAATGCAGCAGTTAGCCCAAGTACCTTAAAACTTCCCTAAATCCTTTCTTGTGTGCTGGTCAAGATTTGGGGCAGATCAGTGCAGTCCGCCTACTTATGTACTTCTGAATGTGCAAACACATTATTTTGTGCATGGACATTAATATGAATTACCTTAATTTCAGATGGGTACAAAACAGAACTTATGGACACATCCCCAACATTCTGGATAACACACCACCCCCAAGTACAAGGGTTATAATTGCAAGTGCCCTGTACTTCAATGGTGCATGGAAGTATCCATTCTTACCAACAACTAAAAGGTAAGTAATTCTGGACAGAATGAAACATCACAAGGACATCAGTAGTTAAAGCTACATTCAAAGCAAACACATGTGCCATTTGTTTGTTAAGGCAGTTTGATGATGGAACAGTTGGTATTCAATTCTCAGCAGGAGTAGAAGTTCCCCCACCCTCCAAAATAACCAGACTGACCCTGAGGCCCATTCATCTTCCTATTGAATGGGTATTAACTCCTGCTTTACAGGGAGTGAAGTAGTCTGGGCATGAAGCTGACAAGTCACCTCAGTCTAGTGCAATGATGAAGACTGTGCTGCATTATGCCTTCATTCTCCCATATGCCTGCCTGGTGTGATGCTTACTTACATACACAAATAACTTTATTTGTCCATATTCCTTCTATATATAATAAATAAGAATATTATTTTAGACTCTGTCCATTGTCTCCATCTTTACCAAACATGGTGTTAAGGAAACTGGATTTGTTTCTGTCATCGGGCATAAGGGGGTGGAGATTTTTACTTTTTTGGGGCCTACTCAAAACAGCTGGTCAGTTTCTTGACCACAAACACCCCACCATCAGGAAAATAATTTAGACTTCACATTTATTATTAAATAAATACAGGAATGCATTGTAAGGAAATATTATGCATGCTAAATATCAGCGAACCCTCAACTGAATAAAGCTGGACTCAGTTCATTCATATTTATAGAGCTCCTAAACAAGCAACACATGTTTGCCAAGCAAGATTTCCAACTGCTGTCTTCAGTATGAATATATCTTCTTGCATTTTTAATATAAAATTCAGGTCAGTAATTTTAAGGTCAATCCTGTTCGAAAGAAATAAAGAAGACTGGGGATGGGGGGGGGGGAGGTATTATGTGAGTATGTGAGTGCTAAAGTAAAGAGGTTTCAAGGATGGCAGCCATATAGAGCTGGCTCAAATTTATATTCAATATGTTTTTAAGTATTACCAACTTGAAGCTTTGTCTTATGTTGCCCAAGAATAAGCTAAGAGTTTAAACAACAAACTTACCACCAACATAAAGCAAAAAATAGGCCCCATCTGCATCAGACATGCATAAAATGGGGCTCATTCTAAAAGAGCATGAAAGTTGGAATTACTTCCCCAATGAATTGAACATAATCCTTAGGTATATAAGCAATAACACATGCACTTTAAAAAAACACCTAAAATGATAAATTGCAAATAAAAAACAACAGATGGTGGAAACTTAATTCTTTATACATACAGAATAAGAGGATGGCTAAAATTAAAACCAGAAAGCAGCAAGGAATCTGTGTCACAGTAGTAGCAGTTGTAGTGTCAAAAACCATGCAGGTATTGTCCAGCATTGAATTTATCATGTGTGGAACATGTCTTCTCAAACTACATCAATTACAATGAACAATTTCTTTACGTTGATGCTTTTCCCAAGAATATGGTCACTTGTTGCACTATGTACCCACTTGTTACACATGTCCTATACAGCAAGCCTTAATGCCAGCTCTGTCTAGTAATATTCACTAAGAAACAGGAATGATTATCAGCTCATTGTAGGTTTAAGGAACTGTGCGATTAAGTTGTGCAAAGTGTTTTAATTTATGGTTAGGGAGTTTGAGTTCAACCCAACTCCAGTGGTTATTCATGAATTTGGGCAAATTTAAGTAAAGAAACTAAATAAAATTTTTAATTTCAACCTAAATTTTGAGAGCGATATTTCTGCCACACCAAATATAATGTTATAACCCAATTATCACCGCTGTTTTCACAAGAGCAGAATGTAATACATGACTCATAATGTGGTACTTAAAACCATGGAAAAAAAGGAATAATATGGATCTTAATCTTACTTTTTAATTTTCCAGGCGACCATTTTATGTCACAGGAAGTTCAGACCATGATTCCAGTGAAGTCCTAAATGTTCCTATGATGGAAAATGGAGCTGATTTTCCATATTTCTCTGATCCAGTACTTGGTTGCCAAGTTGTCGGACTTCCATACAAAGATAACACAGCAACAATGTATCTAGTACTTCCAAATGTACCTGGTTATCAGGCTTTGAAACATTTATTGTACAGACTGACAGTGAACAAATTGCAAGGACTTGCAGATTCCACAAAAGAGACAACTGTACTCATTCGTCTACCACGAATGAAACTTGAATCAACAATATATCTGAAGGAGGCGTTGGAAATACTTGGCGTTCATGCATTATTTGATCCATTTCAAGCTGATCTAAGTCAGATTTCAGAACATAAAAATGACAATTATTTTATATCAACAGACTGTATGGGAGACAAAACTGTTACTCAGGAGCATAGTAAAAGTTCTGATAACATTACATTAACTACATATCCATGTACAGAATACAGAACCTTACATATGAACGTTAGTACAAGCAAAATGTTCAAACAATCCATAAACCAAACAGATTCAGTGAAAAAAAGGGAAACTAAGGATACTGAATCATCTACTTCTGAAGTTGATTCTAATGTAAGTGACAATGGTGGACTTTATGCTGATGATGTGATCCATAAGGTTACAATTGATGTCACAGAAGTTGGTACAGAAGCTGCAGCTACCAGTGTAGTGACACTAACTAGGGATGGATCTTACAAGCTTGTCAAATTTGACAGACCATTTATGTTCTTCATTCGTCATGAAGCAACAGGTTGTATCTTGTTTTGGGGAACTGTGGTGAAACCTACGCCCAATTACAAAGTACCTTCCGTTAAATGACTTGAATATCACTGGAGAAAATCAAACCACAAAACTGTCACTCAATTAGTTGCTCTGCGTATTGGTGCGATGGCAGTACAGGTACCAATGTTCTGGAAATGATTAACAATGTCCAATTGTGGCCAGCGAGAACAATTTTTTGTCCAAAATAAATTTAATAAAACGACAGTAAGGGCATTACTTTCTTTTATACTTTTTGTCTAACAGTAGTCAAAATCAATACATTTTTGTGATCTTTTAGCAGTTTAAGCCTGTGACACTGTAACACATGTAAGCTTTTAGTGCAACATAGTTTTAGTCATTGTACCAGAACTGTGTCAGAAAATTGTCACTGTACAGAGTTTGAGTGGACAACTCAGTTAAAACAATTTTAAAATCACATGAAATGAAAAGTAGGCAACACATATTTCTTGATTTACTACTAGGTGCACTACTGTACAATAATGCTTTGTTCAAAAAATGATCATTGTGACTGAATTCTTTTGTCAGGTGCTCATACAGGGGACTGCAGTCAAGGCTGTGACAGAATTTCTTAACTACATAAACTAGTATATCAATATCATCACAAAATAATAGGCAATTGTATGCTTGCAGTGCTATTATGGCAACTGAAAAATGTAAGAAATCGTATAAAGGCCTACCAGTGTTTCCCAAACTTCTTTGCGCAGACCCTTTTCGGCTTCTAAAAGTAACCATGGATCCTCACATCCTTGTTCACATAAATAGAGTGTGTCTGGATGATTGGCATCCAAAATTGAAAACATATACCTCAGACTGATTTTTAACAGCTATGAATTCATACTAGTAGCATACATAACAATGCATTGCACGATTCAACCTTAAGTACACTGACTGTCACTCGCTTTGTGGGTACAGGGGTTTCTTAATAAGATATTCTAATGGTCATATGAAATAAACATATGGTCTATTAAGAAGTTCTGTGATTATTTTTAACAAACCATTATCTCCTTAATTAAAAAAAAATAAGTAAACTGCAAAGTAACCATTACTGAAATGTATCCACTGATCTCCTGGGAACTGGTAGTGGATGCCCCAATTTGGGAGCCAGTAATATATACAGTTACAATGCTAATTAGTAAAATACCCAACAGTCTTCAGGCAAACTGCTAGAAGGATTAAATACATTAATATTGTATATTAAATTTACCAAGAGCTGACACTGGTAATGTCCTTAAATTCACTGTATGAAGGAAGTCTCCTGACAATACAGTTTTGAAAGTTTATGTGAACATATGCACAAAAACAAATGTTAAACTTGTAAAATTTACCTTAAATGACAGTATTGTTGAAAAAGAAATGTGCTTGTGTATGCCAACTGTAAGTGTTCATTGCAATACAATACGACTGGACCTGGCATAGCTAGGTTTTCTGATGCCTGGGGCAAGCAATAACAAGGGCTCCCACTGAAAAAAAATTATGAAATTTAAAAACTCACATTTGTTTATTGAATTTTCTTTCATTTGTCTAAAAAACTTAAAATTTTTTGAGCAGAGAAAATTAATTTTTTTGTTTAAAATATTCATTTTACTGCCCCTTGGACTGTGCTGTCCCATGCTGCCACACCACTTGCCCCATCTTAACTGTGCCCCTGATGCCAGATGAGGCACAAGATGTACTGAAAGCCATGCAGTCACAGTTCTTACAAATTCAAAGCTTGATGTGACTAACACAGTACTGTGTAAATACTGAATGAGTTGGAAATTACAAATAACAAAAGTTTGAAGTCCTTACAGTGCAGTGTCTACTTCCTGGTATATGACAATAAAAAAGAAAATTGGAGGATATTAACCAATAAAGAAATTTATGCAATGGTTAAAAAACCCACTATAACAGAGACAATAAGGTTAAATCGATTACAATGGTTTGGGCATGTACAGAGAATGGAAGAAAATAGAATTCCCAAAAAAGTATGTGCTACAAATCGGTAGATCGCTGGTTCGATCCCAGCTGGTGTCACTGGAATTTTTCATTGTCATAAAAATCCTTCCAATCACACTATGGCCCTGGGGTCGACTCAGCCTCTAACAGAAATGAGTACCAGGAGCATTTCCTGGGGGTAAAGGCGGTTGGTGCCTAAGGCTGGCAACCTTACCACCATCCTGTGCCTTTGTCATGAAATCTGGGAGCCTTAACTTCCTGGAACCCTCTGGGCCACTCCAGGCCTGGAATGGGACTACTTTACCTTTATACATATTTGGAAGCAACAAGGCTGAGAGGTAGACCAAGAAATAGATGGCAAGATGAAGTGAGGGAGGATGAAAGACTAGTTAGTGGAAAAGGGTGGAAGGAAAGGGTATATAACAGAAAGGAATGGAAGAAGCTCCTGAGAATGGCAAAGAATTGTCACATTCTGCACATGCCAATGGAATGAATGAATGAAAGAATGAATGAATGAAAGTGTAGTGTCTACCTCATACTTTAACATAAATGTGCATAAACTTTGTATTCAATAAACAACTACCTTGAAAAGTTTTCTACATTTTAGAGCAAAATCAGCAATTGCTTCCCTGGGTATCATTAACCTATTAGCACAGGAAAGTATGCATATATTTTCCCACACACTGGTCCTTTAATGCAATCTTATGCAAAATATGATTTGTAGTTCCTATTGCCATCTGTTATTGTTGTTCAGATACTACACAGTTTAAGAAAATTACATTAGCTCCAGGTGACATCTAGAGACTAATGAATGTATATTTTAGTAATTCATGGTGGAGGAATATAAAAAAAATTGTGAGCACTTGAAGTCAGGTTCCTAGAGCAGGCCACTTGAAAGAGAGAAAGACAAGTTAACCAAATGACAATGGTGATGCAAAGGTGGTATGTTTTCTTGGATAAACCAAGTTTTCAAATACTTTATCATCTTGATGAGATATGTTGTTTAAACTCTTAAATGTGACATTACTATTGCATTATTTAGATAAGAAAAGCTATGGGAAACATTGGAATTTGTTGTAATCCAAAATATAGGTCATAGGGCCAACCATATAAGAGATGACGCTTTAATAAAAATTTCCTTGTCTTCATGTGAAGGCATACAACAATATACAAAATAAAAAACTGTGCAGTATTTGAAGCATTCCACCAGATTAACACCATGCAAGAAAACACAATGGGGTGGGGAGAAACCAGCCTATAAGTAGCTAATTAACCACAGCCAGTACAAGGAAAATGTCATGGAAATGTTTCAGTAGAATGATATGAAAAATTTGAGAGTCTGTGGTCCTCTCATCTAACCCTTCCCCATCTGTATACAACATACAGTAGGATTCCTTTAATCCCACACTCACAAGGACGGAGAGGTACCAGACTGTAAAATATTCAACATTATCAAAGAGTAAATACACTGACCTACATAGTTCACTCACCAACAAATACACTATTTGTTAACTTGGTCAAAAGTTTTAAATTTACATTAAAATACACAATAATATCACTCCTACATGTTTTGGTCTTTAATGACCTTCATCAGGGAGCTTTATCTGTACTTATCTACAGTTATATTTATGTTATGTGCACTGCACTGCACACAACACACATACAGCTCTATGACATGCTGCCACATCACCTAATGTATATAACAACATAATTTTACTGAGTCTTCTAACATAAATATAACTTTAGTTAAGTACAGATAAAGCTCCCTGATGATGGTCTTTAAAGACTGAAACATGTATTATTGTTTATTCTAATGTAAATTTAAAACTTTTAACCAAGTTAATAAATAGTGCATTTGTTGATGAGTGAACTATATAGATTTCAAAAGGCATGGTGCAACGATAAAAATTACACTGCCCTAATTTCTTGCACATAATTTTCTGTTACTGCTCCTATTCTTGGGCTGCAAAACTGATCAGAGTAGTAATCCATTGGGATATCTCCACCTGCTGGTTCAAGGTCATCAGCCACTCCCACGTCATCTAATTATTTCAAGTTTCTGAGGAATTCTTAATGTTTGTTACATGCTCCCTATTGTGAGTAGCACCTTGTTTATTCATCTTGGGATCTTCGAAACCTAGTTTAATTTAATTTAGTTTAGTTTATTTGTTCATCCACTTAGTCACACATGTAACACTGGACATGTCAATTTCGTTTTATAATTTATATATTCCAAAACACAACTTATGATATATGGACATCCAATCAATGTAATCTAATAAACAGCAATACAAAATTTAAGCAGTGAGATGTAACTTATTGAACTCGTTTACTAATATTATCCAAATGTAATCACTATGACATATACTTTTCCCCTGAAAAAAAAAAATGCGTGTTTAATGGAAAAGATCTCAGTTCGCCTTTAAAAGAAAAGATTCTGTCCAGTATTGTAATGAGATCTGGCTCCTTGCTTTATTTATTTATTTATTTATTTATTTCGTTCATTCCAAAGATCCACAGTCAGTAACAATCAAGAGAAAAAGAACCAGTCATATACAGATATATAAATATCCTCGTTCTGTGCAAATATAGAACTACTCAAAAGTAATAAGAGGGAATAAACAAATATTATTTACAATCAACAAAATTATATAATGCTACAATATCATCCTTAATGTTATGTAAAATGTATCTTATATGTGAAAAGGTACCTCAAAATGTCATAAAAATAAATATAATATAAATATCAATTTAGTAGTTAAAATATATTATACAGCTGTTTTATAATTGAAATATCCTTCAAATATATAAAATGAATGTTGGTGAAGAAACCATCTCAGAAATGAATTAAACTTCATAATATTACGCGACAGGTGGAAGACTGTTATATATCTTCATACACATATAAGAGGGACCTTTGTAATAAATAGTCATATGTGACAAAGTTTGATAGAAATTAGAATTTTTCCTATTATTAATGTTACATACCTCAGAATTCATCCAAAATTTGATTTTTATTATTAACCATGAAGAGCAGGAGAGAGACTATATGTTGTGAGATCAGTGTAAAATATTTGTTATAATACTTAATTATTATATTGTAATAGCTGGGCTCAGTGAAATCCACACAAAAGATAAAATCAGGGAATCACTACACATATAGAGTGCTTATCATGCTGAAATTCCCAGACTTGGAATCATTTGCCCACAGTTACTGAAGATTTGGGATTTCTTAATTATCAGCTTCTGAACAAAAGGAATTCTACTGAATTCTGTACTTAAGATTGTCTTTTGTGCATCATTTCCTATTCAGTTCAACAGCATTTTACTGCCTCTTCTGATCACACACAACAAATGTTTTAATCTGTCCTTTGCATATACTACTGTTATTTTAGAGCCTGAGAAGGACACTGTAGTAGGTAGCAAGAATGTTACTTTCATTGTAACAGACTGATATGAGTGTAAATGGCTTTCAAAATTTGGAATTTTAGCTGAAAAAATGAATGGGACTAATGGATGAGAATAAACTTTTGTAGCATGGAGAGGTAAACAGAATTTTTGCCTGTAGGACACCAGGTTCTTCATATAGGATATACACCCACTTGTAAATAATTTATACTAAATTAAGCAATTAAACACAAGTGGCCTGATGAAGTACGGTTAAATATGTCTCAAACTTTGTGCATTAATAGAGGGTTTTCATTAATTGATGCTCTTATTAATGCAAAGAGTTTTCCATTATTTATAGTGCTTTCTGCCTCGTAGATGGGAGATATATTTCTAATCCTCATAAGCCTTCATGGCATGGTACTTTATTAAGCACACACATCTTTATGTGTACCTATACGGAAATGACACACATCTTAACATGATGGATTTAAATTCCGTTTATCAATATCTCCTGATTGGAATTACTTTCCTGTTTTAATAAGGTACAAAAACTATTACTGTAACGTTAATATAACATGAAATATGGAACGATACATGACGAAACTAGAAATACATAAGAGCAACACCATGGACAGTTTCACTATGGAAGCTATATTCTATAGGTTAGTGTCCTATACACCAGTGTTTCCCAGGTTATGTTCTGCGCAGCGAAAAGATGGTTTCCGTAAGAAAGCTCCATGACAGAAAAATATTAGTTTCAATATTAGGGTCATAATATTCACTAAGTTCACTCAAAATTATTTTAATTGATCAGTTCTTTAAATTATTTCTGGATTGTTGCAACAGTGTAATAAACACAATAACCATATTCAGAGAAGTTTTACCATAGAACTGTATGTTAGTTTTCAAGGTTCATTTTTCGATGTAAAGGCATTTTTCGTTTATAACAAGGCATGAAGGTACAGAAGTTGAGTGGCGGTAAAAACACCAACAATGTCATATTTTCTGCCTATCATTTTCTGTCAGTTCTTATATTATGTGAATAAGATATGAATTCATATGTAACTTCTCAATTATCCTGGAATAAAAACATGATTTTGCGATGTTATCTACTAAGTGACTTTGTGGCCGACTCCAGTTAACTCCAATAAAAGGTTTTTCTTCGGTTAACAGGAACGCAGTCCCACTTCTTCTTCTTCTTCTTCTTCTTCTTCTTCTTCTTCTTCTTCTTCTTCTTCTTCTTCTTCTTCTTCTTCTTCTTCTTCTTCTTCTTCTTCTTCTTCTTCTTCTTCTTCTTCTT
>Ga0123355_10005102_pt1 | contig 19147 bp, 9 predicted proteins | sample TergutEmb28metaG_3_FD_89872 | JGI IMG/M metagenome (GOLD analysis project Ga0123355, IMG submission 89872) | Embiratermes neotenicus P1 segment gut microbial communities from Petit-Saut dam, French Guiana - Emb289 P1 | ecosystem: Host-associated > Arthropoda: Insects > Digestive system > Gut ... | reverse complement strand
CTCCCATCAGTCCTCTAATCCCTTCCGCCCAGGTAGCTTTAGGTCTACCTCGTTTTCTTCTTCCTGGTGGGCTCCATTTCATAACTTTTTTTGGTAATCTCCCCTCTTCCATTCTCTGAACATTTCCATAACATTTCAGTTGTTGAGTCTTAATATCGTCTAAAAGAGACCTTGTTACATTCATTTCAAATGAATACAATTTCATAATTCCACACTTCCAAAATTATCGTCTTCCCTGGTACAACAGACTCAAATGATGCCTGATATTTCTCACGTGACACAGGTCAAAAAAAGTTTCGTCAGCCCTTACAATCGAGACTTTCCTTCATGATCATATTGTCGTTTCCGTTCTGGCCAAGCTGTGAAGGTCAAGCAACGTAATTATACATCACTGCAGTCCAATGTCGTACCTCAAAGGCGTTATCAGTTTCAAATTTCAAGTTTGTTCCTGAATCTATACTTTCGTCTCCTTAAATAAACAAGAATGTCAGTATGTGCAAAAGGAAATTTCTGCTGTGGACGAAAAATTTCAACAAGTAAAACGAACACAATGGCTTTTAAACCAAGAGATCCAGTGAAAAGCCAAATCGTAATAAATAATAATATTATAGAAAAAATAAACACTTTCAATTACCCAAGTTGCCCTTTTTCATACCAGAATGAAAAGGCTGCTACTGTTAAATTGTCAATATTTCTCCAGATAACGAGAATTATTAACAGCACTTTAAAATCCTCTCAAGTTCAAAAACAAACTAGTCTGGCAATATATAACACTTCGGTATTACCTACCGTATTATACGGATGGGAAATTCAGGCAGTTAGAGAACAGGATAAATCCAGGATAAAGTCAGGGGAAACGAAATTTATGAGGAGAAGAACAAAATACACACGACAAGATTACAAAACCAATGAAGATATTTTATCAGAATTTAATAGTAACCCAGTTTAAAGAAAATTCAAAATTACAGAAAATAAATGGATAAAAGAATTGCGGCGAATGGACAGAGATAGACTGCCACACTTAATTATGAAATATCAACCATGTGAGGAAGGAAGCCAAGGACGACCCCTCAAGAGAATTCTAGACTGTTAATGGGAAAGGAGCAGGTCACGAGGCCTGAAACTCTGCAAGCTATGATGATGATATTCTTAAGTATGCATCCTAGCAAGGATCGACTGGAGCGTCATTCATAAGATCTGATGTTCTCACGGTGGTGAGGAGCATTATTGTGGCTTATGACAAACGACACCGTGTAGTCAGTCCAGAAAACTATTACCAAAGATATAATGGAATTTACAGAAGATAGAATTTATGCCAGTGTGTTTCTTCAAAACTCTGCCACCCAGTTATTGGACCAGTCTCTTCGTTTGTCTGAGAGCTTCAAGTTATATAAATGGCAGAGACATCTCACATTGCGAGCTAGTAGAGACACACCTGACTTTTACTCTCAATGTCCAGTTTTCGGATGTCGGCCCGGCGACTAGCTACACTAAGGAATTTCTTGTTTTCATTAGTTGTCCCTGGCTAATCCCCGAATACCTCTGTCCCATTTATCATTTGCAGGTCATTAGTTAGTGGTCTCATCACTTATCTGTATACAGTGCGTACCTAAAGTGCGTTAGCAAACGTCGAGAACGAGTTCTTTACGAGAAAACAAAGAAATAACTTCATACAAACATAGTCTGGAAATGAGTGTTTTTTGAGTATAAATGAAAGATTGCCTTCAAAAGTAAATATCTTAAATATGTAACATTTTACTTACAACTGCCAAAATAAATTTATAGGGCACTTTCCCAATTGAATAACTGTCTGAGTTCTTACCATTTATTGGGTCACAATTTACAATTAATGCTATGAATGTTCTGTACCAGAAATAGTGCACGCACAGACTGTACCTCGAAGAAGGCTAGGGTGCGCTAAACTGTAAATGTTCAGCTCCAGGTAAAAAGGGTTAAGGTACAAAAGTGAATACAGACCCCAAATATAAACTATTTTCAACTTGTTAATGACTTGTTTACGACAAAAATACTGCATCTGTTTGAAACACTGCGTCAAGATTCTCATTTTTTATATATATTCTGTGCTTTCTCACTTGTTTTATAATTTATATACTCTCTGCACTTTCCATCAATACAAACACACTGAAATTAAAAGTTATATTTCATTCGCGTCACGAAACCTTTACCGGCTGAGCGCTCTCGTCTTTCAGTTTTTCTTCTAAACGAACTCAAATGAATTTTTGGGGTTGGGAAAATGATCGCTGTGCAACTGTTCATCCTCAGGGGAGCAATAAGTAATATAAAGCACTTTAGTAGACAGCCAGACTGGTTCCACGTGTATAAACATCAGGACTAAAACGATATTCACTGATGATGCTATAAATGGAAACCACAGTAAAACCTCGTCCAATATCGGGAGGTGGTCCCCCAGTGTCATCAAAGTGGTCACCTACAGCTTTTGCTCAAATATGAAAGCTAGTCACGGCTTTCGATTTTATGACGAAATTTCCATTTGCAGCAAGTGAAACAAAGCTAGACCTTTGGCCAGTGCTTTGCTTTCCAACCCAATACAATCCAGTTCCTTCTCACTGTACTTCACAACGCAGCAACTGCAATATTCCAGTTTAAATGATTGTAAAGCCACGACTCTTTAAATAAGTGCCCTAAGCTATCTCAGATATGCAACCGAACCAACCACTGCTTCAAAGCATAGTGCCCAAACGGCAGGATGTGTGGCATGTAATTAAGCACTGAACGTTTCCTCAAATTCTGATTAATATTATACTATGTTTTTTTTTTAGTAAAACTATAAATGACAGATTTAAGCCCGCCACATGAATAAGTAAACCAACTACAAATTGTTACTTGAAAATTCAACATCAGTTAAGTATATCAATTAATTATTTTAATGCAACTGATAGATTAATTAATAATCCCTTTATGGTACCCAACTAACACTGAGCTTAATCCAGCAGGCACGTTAACACTGGTTTATATTTCTCGAATATTGTAATGCGATCCTCAGAAGTATCTTCCGCCTCTCTGTATATCCCACGCTATTTTCCAACCACATTCTCGAATACATGTCCCTTCAACATAGTTCAGGTCACCTCTCACAAAATCTCATTAGTAGTAATGAAGATATTTAGTGTGTAATATTCTTCACTCTGTTATTTCTTCAAGGTACATGTGTTCCACTCAGAGCTTTGAGGTCAAATGTCTCTGGCGTACGTGGTACATTCTGCTCTGAAACTTAGTCTTGCGTCACACCCACAGCAATAAAAATATAATCTATCGTCTCTCACTCTGCCACTTAAAATTAGAAAGACATTTCTTCGGCCCTTTTATCCGGACTGTTAGCCTTATGCTTAGACACACAAAATAGAATAATGGGGCCTTGTCCTGCGAAAAAGAAATATAATTTCTGAAAGCTATTTCATGATGCGGATCAAATTTGATCACTTACACTTTAAAATTCAGTCGCCACTAAACTGGAGAAAGCTGTTTTGGTTGTTGACACAATTATGTGGTTATCTGGCACGAAACAATAGACTAAATACACACCATAACAGGAATATGAAATATTGGTAGGCGACAGTCAATCATAGAAAACCCATCAATAAATGTCAAGAGCTCTGATGTGATTGTTAATTAACGGAATTCAAAATATGTAGGTCTAATGTTTATTGGACCGTGCATCATTGTAATATTTGAAGAATAAAAGACAAACTTGATGTCACTTGTTACTTTATTACACTTCTAATGTACTCAACATATTTCGGACATTAATATATCCATAATCAGGAGCTTGCGACTGTGCTGTTGAATTACCACATCGGTCGTTTTGCTCTCGGTTCGTTGTGTGTTGGAGATTTGGTGCGGCTTGGTTTGAGTAGTGTCCGTGTTGCTGGCTGAAGCCTGCAACACGGACACAACTTAAACCCAACACACTTCAAAGCACAACGAACCGAGAGCAAAACGACCGATGTGGTAATTCAACAGCACAGACGCAAGCTCCTGATTATGGATATATTAATGTCCGAAACATGTTGAGTACATAAGAAGTGAAATAAAATAACAAGTGACATCAACTTAGTCTTTTATTCTTCAAAATATATGGGGTTTACTGAAGGTAATGAAGTCAGTAACTGAGAAATGCAATGCACCATGTAAGTCACATCATACAATTCAGTAATTATATCCCAGATATGAACATCCTGCCTGGCATGTAGCAGAGTTGAAGCAGGCGGCAGACAAACCCTAACCGATTACCATATAAAAAGAGTTGTTCCTATATATGCCATTAAAATAATTGAAGCATAGTGGTGTAACATCATTCCTCCTTAATCTTGGCAATAGGGTGAGTGGTCAGTATCACGCCCCGGTCGCATTACTCCATTGGTCAGGTACCCATTGAATACGAAGATGGGTGAGCCCCACAGTTAGTGTGGACGCTTTGAAGAAAACTAACCAAGATTTATAGGATGCCAAAGCTCTCAGTTTTGTCCCCACAGTCGATTAGCTACCCGGACCCCAATATATTCTAATGCAAAAGAATTAATTCCGAATAATCTATTTAGCCTAGCACTGAAGGACTGAAGGCGATAGAAAATTCGCGTTAATCTAAATCTTTGTAATGAAGGGATTAACTTATCTTGCAACGTCGAGAACACAAAACCCAGAGGCTGTGGGTCTTGTCCCAGAAGATCGGATGTTCCATTTCCAGCATGCTACTTTCACCCAAGGAAATTACAATAAAAAGTGACAACAAACTTGAAAGACGTTCTGAATTCAGCATGTGTTACCGGATATGCTGAAGTGCCTCTAAACTCATAACCATCGTAGCATACGTCAGGAACCGAGAGAAACACAACGCGCTGTCTTCCCAGCTCAAAGAGCCAGTACTGTAGAACAACAGACACGCAGCTATTGTCACTTCTCCAATTCATAAACTTCTATTTTCCTTCCTTTCTACCCTGTCGTTCAGCTCTTAAGAATAATGGAGGGGAAGACTAACAATAACGAGCATTCTGATTGCGCTCGCAGAAGAATATCTTTTTCTAGATCATCTTTACGTAAGGGAGGGCCTGAATGTCACTTTTGGCATATAAAGCAATCCACGGTATAGTCATGGACAGTAAGCATTTTCTTAGCACGTTGCAGAAGACTGCATCTTATAACTCTATCTAGTATCTTCTGTACTACAAACACAATAAAGCTCAAATATGGAAGAAAGAATCGACTTTCCCAGTTTTTTTTTCATCAGGCTGACTATAAGACTTCTAGAAAAGTCAGGATATAATAGTAAATGGGTTAGAGCCCTCTCGGTCCCAATTCACGTAGGCCTTTTGTGCCCCATAATCTGATGTCCAAGTCATGGGAGCCCTGGAAAAAGTTCAAGACTGCCCCCAGACTTAGATTTCTAACATCCTCTGGGTCCAAGAAAAGCAACCTAAATAGGTGTGTCTGAGTGTAACCAAGTCATCCAAAAAATGGGCTGAGGTTTCCTCCTCTGCTACACACCTCAATATATAGAAATGTCTTCTCAGAGTGTTATGTCCAGTAAGGAGGCAGGCAACAGCCCTAGATTGTGTCCTGTCAAAGGACAGTAGCATAGACTTAGCAGTCGAACTAGGGCAAGAAATCAATATTTGGGCCTGTTTGATGTTCGTGTGACCGTGCATCCTTAATATGAAATGACGTGTGAGACCAGCTAGACGCAACAAATTATGGTTTAGCATGCCGTGTGCACACAGTGCATATGGCATGCTTCCCGGCTTCCCAAGACTCCAACCAGCACATCCAGTGCTGAAAACCATATGCAGTAACACACAGCTTGCGCTCCTGAAGATGGGCATAATGATGCCTGAAACATGTCGAGGTAATGGATTATTAACCTTTTGGCGCCGGAATTATTTTTTTAATTTTAGCACACTCTGTATATAAAATGTGAATAATACAGGAACCAAATAAGTTAGATTTATGAAACAAACTGCATTTTGTAGAGGAAAAAACGGAGAGTATATACCACGTTTAAAATATTCAGTACCTATAGTTGTTGAATAAATATATAAAATGCAACGTTTAGAGGTTAGCGGTGCGGTACGACCACTTTAGGGGTCGTTAGGCGTCAAAGGGTTAATAAACCATAAATTTTTGCATCTAGTTGGTCTCACACGTCATTTCGAGGCTGTGTCTGAGTACTGATAAGACACTATAAATGTTACTTAAGACTAAAGTAGAACAGATCAAACAGATATAATAAGAGTCTTGAAGAATACTGCTGTCCATAATGTGATTAGGAAAAGTCCAACGGTTGTTACATTGACATATTTCACCTTGTTAATAAATGTTATAAATTTCATAATATCCATCCTCACGCACGGTTTCAGGAGTTATATTGAACGACTGCAGCTTTTGGCCCACCTCACAATAACGAATGATCGTCGCGATGGTATTATTTGTAGACAATAAATCATAAAACAAAAACTACACAGATGTAGGATTGCCTTATGGCATTATGTCCACGTCAAGTTTAATTAAATGTCGCAAATGCTTTTAAAATACATTACTAGGGTAACATATAATACGGACACGATACGGTGAGTCTGTCCTTCTTTGTGAGTTACGGAAAGTAGTAAAATGGATACTAAATAAATTACCGACATTGTCCTCGTCGTAATGACCTACAAACAGGTGTATCGCTTTGTAGGAATACTTAATATGAATGAATCTTATTAACCATTCATTACAAAGAGGGATTTCGCTAGCAACGACACCACAGTGAAAAGACACAAGTACCATTTGATTTATAGCAAAAATTCTGTTTTTGATAAAAACTGAATTTGTGGATTCGTTCCAGTACTCTGGATAAATAATGCACATATTCCGAAATCTTATTTACCGGCTGGCAGGACCCGTTTAACCCTATCGCAGTCTGTGCGGCTGTGCGGGTCCTCGCCTTTCCAGGATCCCAGTAATGGCCAGTAATACTTCAGAGTTTCTGTCAAACATATTTTTTGTGTACGTTCAATCTGCACAGTCACTTCATGCTGTTGGTCAACGACATCAATGGATACTTGCCCTACAACGAACAACATTTTCATAAATAAAAATGGCGTCTTTCTAATCGCGAAAATGTAAAATCTTAGAAGGTTAGAACGTGGTGAAAAGAGAGGGAATTTTGTACATGGGAGCATTGTCATCATCATCATCACCATCACCTACATTTCCAAATTTATGTAGAAAAAAACCATTTAAACTCCAGTAGAAGACTAACTCACTATTTGTAAATTAAATAGTCTAATCAGGCATTGCAGACACGGTTTAAGAACATAGCAATGCTATGTTCTTAAACCGTTATTCTTTTTAGATTTTAATGAAAATTAAATTTTCTCGCCAGCTTTCCGAAAAATATTCAAATATATTTTTTTTGGAAATCCGTCCAGGGGGTGCCGAGTTGTTCCATGCGGAACAAAGGACAGAATGACGGACAGACAGACAGACAGACAGACTACGAACATACATGACAAAGCTAACAGTCGCTTCCCACAAGTTCGCGACAGCACCCGAAATGAGTTGAAGCACAAAGATCTTTGAACGCTTTAAATGTGTATGGCCGTAACTGAAACCGACAAAAAAAAAATCTTTTAATTCCGGAAAACCGCACACACCATGTCGCTCCGGAAACTGTACAGCGGCCAATGTCAAGGCACGGGTAACTTCCAATATATTTCAACATTACGAAAGTGGAAAAATGAGTTACGGTGAAAAACTAAAGTTTTGTAATTAACATATTTAATTTCATATTTTTTACTTTACATTTTACGTTGGATATAAATGTGTTAAACATAATCCCTATTTACCCTTGGAAATTTTTCAAGTGACTCAAACCTTCTGTGTGTATTCAGTAGTCCTGGAGTCCTCTCAGCCGTTAACAGAAGCCAGCACCAAGGAATTTCCTGGTCGGTAAAGTTCGGCAGTCGCTTGCGGTTGACAACTCTGCCGTCCAGTTGTGCCGAATATCAAAGTACGGATGGAAGACCCAACCTTCCATCCCCCCTCTCTGATACGTACTTCATGTATTATAACGGAAAAGCTTAAAAACTTCCTATTTACTTGTGTTTCCACTTGTTACAATACATCTTAACATTTATTGTACAATAAAGTGTGCGGATTGTTAGGTCCACTGTCATTAATTCAATTGTTACATCGAGCTAATATACCAATTCTTGTGCCACCCGTCGTAATATATCGATGGGTTATTCAAATTTTCTTGTACTGAACGTGGCTCTAAACACCTTTGCCTACATTATGAGAACTCGGAAGCGAATCATTAGTCAATGTTTTCTCCTCCGCTGCTCAACTGAATTTCAGTCTCAAAAGTATGGTTCCTTCACTTACGGATCTTTCAGAATATCCTTAACTGAATGAATAATTTCAGCAATATTTCCACGCTAATTTGAATTTTTATTGGCTTCCTGTTTGGTATATAAATATTTTTATTTTTACTTTTTTCCCCGAGACTTGAAACATTCAATGCCGATTCTGTGATGAAAAATAAATTTTATACAATCAGAGCCACATACAAATCCTTTAGACTGTGGAGAAAAAACCTTAAGAGTTGTTTGACCGTGCATCTTCCTCGTGAAATAAATGAGTCGCACTGCACCATCCACTCCGGACACACGACCTACGCAGCTGCTCTCAAGACCATCACCCATCCAAAAACTCGGTGCAGGAAACCATACGCTACAACTCAACATCTAGTGCTTCTGATGATGGGCGTATGTGCCCGAAACATGTCGAACTAAGAATACATCAATAAAATTGTCTAGTTGCATCAAGTTGGCAGTTCAGTTTATTAAAAAAAACTTAATTTGTGGGTATCTCTGACAACACAACTCAAGAATGGTTGAAGAATAAAAGAATAACTTGATATCACTTACTATTTCATTTCACTTCTTATGTGCTCAGCATGTTTCGGAAATTAATATACCCATCATCAGGAGCCTGCGACTGTTCTATTGAATTACCACATTGATCTATTGTTCTTGGTTCGATGTGTGTTGGAGAGTCGGTGTGGTTGGGTTGGAGTGGTATCCGTGTTGCAGGCTGAAACATGGATACCACTCCAACCCAACCACACCAAAACTCCAACACACATCGAACCAAGAACAGTACGGCCAATGTGGTAATTCAACACAATAGTCGCAGGCTCCTGATGATGTGTATATTAATGTCCGAAACATGCTGAGCATATAAGAAGTGAAATAAAATAACAAGTGACATCAAGTTGGTCTTTTATTCTTCAAATATCACATTGATGCACAGTCCAATGAACGTAAGATTCACAACGCAAAAATGTCCAAACAGATGAGCACGTACAGTATTAGCATTACTAAACATTTCACAGCTGTAAGTGTTATTACACACTTAACTTAGCAACGACGTAATTATTACCAAAATTATCATCATAAATAATACATACGCATGGTTTAGGTTTGAAGACGAAAACAAACACTGGCATTTATTTCTAATGTCTCCGAATACAGGAGGAGGATCTAACTTCAAGCGGCAACAAAATTGCGGTGTCATTTGGACGTCATTAAAAATATGGCGAGACTTGAAAATAGGCTACCAATTTTCAAAGCAACCACAGGACAACCAATACACATATACACACAGTTCTAGCCATTAGTTTCGTTTTTAATTACATTAAAGTCCTCTAAAGACTAATATTAAGGTGAATTGTGTGTAAAGATTCAGATCACATCGTGCAGTAGACACTTATTCTCCATTCAAAACCAGTTGATGTTGGGTTGCAGTGATAGTCAAAGCATTTTTCGCATAACCCTGGAATTCTTTGGTCGATTTTCAGGGGTTCCACTAGCACATTTCCTTTATAATGAAATTAAAAACATAATTTTTCTATTTTTAATTGCAATTATGTACTTTTCGACCAGTCTTTGTGCATATTCGGTGCCGGGTTTATGTTTACTGTAAATCGCCAGTAACAAAATGCTGCTCTTCATACAGGCGTGTAAATATTTTGTTCTTTTCAATAAAAGTGTTTGTTTTCGAAATTTTAAGTTCTCTTCTGCAGAGAAAAATTTCATTTTTACATAACAAGACTTTAAAAAATTCATACGCAGTTGCAGGATTCTACAGTAGCTGAAGGTTGCGGTGTTTGTGCAGAAATTATCGATGTTTGTTGCGAGAAGCACACAGAACATAGCAGTGTCTTTGTGTGGACAACGTAGAATTTCTGAGTGCTAAACCTGGTGGTACACAAAGTAGCACTGCGCTCTAAATGTAGAAAATATGTTCAGGGTGACAAGAAACGTCTTGAATTGCCCCCTGTTACTGTCACCGTCCGTTGGAGGTCCTTCTACACCCACAACAAAGGGACGTATTTTGCCTTCCCTTTGCAATCCTTGCGGATGGACTTTCAGGATCGGAAGCACAGCCCAGCTTGAAATAAATTTTCATAGTTCCGTCAAACACAACCATGAATTTTATTCAAGAATGGCCATCATCAGGCCACCATTACAAATCTACATCTACATCATGCTGATCTTACGATACGCCTTACGCAATAAGGCGATCGATCTCCTATCTTGGAACACATGGGAATACAGAATACGACAATCGTTGATAAGGCAGCCATCTGGACATAATAACTATTATGGGACATATATCAAGACATTTGTATCGACACATGTACTGCCTTTCTATATATATATATATATATATTATTATTATTATTATAAGATTTTCAACAAGTTTACTTCACGTGGGCAGCACTTGTGACTCAAAACTTTTTACACACATAAAAATATTATTTAAACTATTTTAACAATTTTTCTACCCATATTTGACGTTTCTATACACAATTTGGGCAAAATTACCGGCCACGACATTACCAATCCAACGACTTTAAATAGTATTATACAAATTTTATGATATATAATCTTTGTAATTCATATAGGATCCCATATAACAAGGACAATTTTCCCTACAATGTACCTTATTTTTAAACTTTTTGTAATGGTAGCCTGATGATGGTCTTTTTGGGCAGAAACATGTAGTCATTCCTGAGTGAAAAATTGTCTTCTTGACGGAACTATAAAGATTTGTTTTAACTTCACAAAAACAGCGCGATATCCTCCGTAAAATAAGCACTGTCTAGCTTTACGGCAGCATTAGCAACTTCTCATGTGCTTCATTGCATCGTTCATTTATGGAGGAAAATTCTTTTGTTAATACAATCAAATAGACCCCGGTCCCCGGACTCCCCTTACTTCCAGTTTAGCCACTCACTACTACATTTTTAGTCCCCTCTGCATTTCTACTCCCTCGATATCCAAGGCGAAACCCCCAACACCTTTCCCTTTAGTGATTGGTCGCGCAAGGAAAGGGTTTACTTTCGTTGGCTGACCAATTTAAAATTCTTGAAAGTTAGGCTTAATTAAAATTCCTTTGGAAAAAAAAAACGCCCACAACATAGGTGAAAGTCGAAAATTTCTTTACCGAAATAAAACCACAAATCTGTCAATACAAATGCCAAATTGAATTTCCAAACTTCCGGCTCTCGCAGTTAGTTTGGAAGCTATCACGACTGGAGGGACAGGGGTGAAAGCGACAGGTTTGTGGGACAGAAATGCTTTCTCACAGCCGCTGGTTCGGCAGAGGGTTTCTAATATTCGGGTAAAGTTATCCATTTTTAAGTAGCATTTCTTATTCCTGGTGCAATACGTCCAAACGGCCAGACAATTACCACACTCTTTGCTTGGTTCGGACGCAGAATACTTGGAGAAAAATTATTACAGTGGCTTTAAGACACTAAGACACTTAACGTCATTGTTTCTTCTAGAAGTATTAAGTATATTTTAAAACAAACAATTTGCTGCCTAATTCATGGAACACATTTGTGAATAAATAGTTCAAGTGAAATTGAATCCAATAAAACAGCTATCGAATGGCCTCAATTTTCTTGATATTATGCTCACATATAAAATTTACTGCAAAGTAGGTGTTAGAAACTATCTCCTTCAGCTCTCAATTACTTTCGAAATCTTAGGAAGAGAATATCTAATATACTTTGAAGTTTTTGTCTAAAAACTACTGATACTGTGCGGAGAGTTTAAAGGTAGCTGAATGATTCCTACACTGCCAGTCCTATCGCCGCATGTACGCTACAATGCATCTTGTTAGTTACACAGGCCAGCTTAGTTTGTCATAAAAGAAGAGTGAAGCTCAGTGTAGGGTACATTTCTTTTATTTGTTAGTGTGCAATATAATTTCATGCAGAGGATTTTCATTGTGGAAATGTCTGTAATAAGGAAACTGTACAAAAAATGTCATAGGAGATTTAAAATGCTCTTTCCTTGTGTTTCACACCCTTTGACGTCAAGCACATCTTAAAGTTAAAGGAGGTAATTTCCAAAATATACACTTAACATGCGGTAAGTTATTTTATACGTTATACTGGGAAACACAAGGTCCTTGAACTTGCCGCGTGTCAGATTTCCATTTTCAATTGAGCTCCCTACAGAAGTCATTACGTCTTAGAGAATTCTCAATTATTTTCGACAATTACTGCCACCAAGTGCACGGAACAGCTGAATGACTTCTACGTGGGGACAGAATAACAATAACATTGCAATTCTTAGAATTTATATATAATATATATATATATCAGTTCCAAGTAGTAACAAATACACGAACACATTAACACTTGCACTCAGGAGGCGAGTACAACCGTATAATTGTGAAATGAAGAGAGGGCAGAACAAGCCTCGGTCAGCGTTTGTGTCGGAATGCGTTGCCCAGTAGGGACAATTATTTCGTCTGTTTCTATACACCCAATCAAGGCTTCCTCTCGGCTGAAGGCTTCGTCTTTTGTCACCTACCTACATTCCCATTATAACAGTGTTATCCAAAGTAACCTCTCGCTACTCTACTTCCTTTTAAGGGAACATATAAGGCTACGGTTCCATCAAAGACTGAAGCCGATTCCAGTGTCACCTCAGGGGATCCTACAACTCGCATCTCCCTTCATCAGTATTGCTTACACTACGGAGCGACAGCGGAACTTAAACAACGGAGGAAGCCAACACAACTCCGTCATTCAGAGTGATGACAGAATCATACATGCCTCAATAAGAGAAACAAATTTCCGCAGTTAGCAAAAGATGCTACTGAAGAAGCGTTTAATGTTAACTGTATTGAAGCCGTGTAACTGATTACAAGATGGCGTCGTCACGTATTGTAAACTCAAGCGAAAGAGTGAGACAGAACTACTTTGCAATCTAAAAGCAATTTTCATGACGTTCTGCTGCAAAAAGGCTGAGAAATAACAGTTTAATGTACCGCTTGTTGAAACAGACTTACAGACGGTTTAGCTGAAGTTTCGCTTGGTTAGCTTCACAGGGCGAAAAATCTGTCTTGAGAAACTTACAGTAGACCAGCTGGTAAAGGAATTTTCATCACTGAAAGGAAGATAGTTCTTTCCCGTGATCACAAGATCTAACCGCTGCAGCCTATCCCAAGCCAAATTAATCCAGTATGTGTCACCACACTCTTTAACATCTATTGTTGTATTCTTCTTCAATCTACATCGTTCAAGAGTTAGAAACCCTTATGTGTCTTTAACGCATCTTCATGATGCATTTCGAAACTTCCCCATCCGTGTTATATGCCAGAATCATTTCACCGGCTGTAGGCCTATTTGTCTTACCTTATTTGCATCTGGGAAATGTAGAAATTATGTAGTTCTTAACATAATTTGTTCCTTTTTGGGTAATTCCCCGGCGTCTGAGTTATAATTGCCGACGTTTCGGAACTCACTATCGGTTCCATCTTCATAGGCAGGTGAATGAAGTAAGAAGTCATAAAGTGTGTTCCGAAACGTCGGCAATTAGAACTCAGACGCCGGGGAATTACCCAAAAAGGAACAAATTACGTTTAGAACACGGCGAAAGCTTAAAAACAAGTATGTAGTTCTTAATTACAATATTCTCATTAACTTGCCGTAACTTCCTTTTGCTTAGGTACAATGACTCTTCTTGACACCCCGTTCTCAGATACCGTCAATATACTCGCTTGAATGCTCGGACACCTTTTGATGTAGATTCGATGCACTGGCTACAATCATGCATGTACCGTAGTTCATAAAGTGACTGCCAGAGTTCGTCGATTCCGTAACATTTATTCTGTGAAAATTGATATTCCGTGTATGTAGGAGGTCATGTGAAATTGCTATAATCTTCACACAAGTTTCATACAAAAATATTAAACACTGTTATTTTTAAATTGCATATTGTAAATGTAACATAACTAAATTCACAAAATTCTTACTGACAAGACATCACCTGCAGTAATTTCTACACGACTACATAGAAACCTAACAATAATACACAAATAACCTTATCTTGGAAACAAAATGTTTAGCATTCGAGTATCATGGGAAGATAGCCCTTGTCAACTGACAAACACGAAAGTTTCTAACGATTATTTTGGCTTCGAAACGACAGGAAGTATTTATCAATCGACAAGACTTAACATCAAAGAAGACTTGAATCTTCAGCTATATCGCTTTAAGGGCTTCGCATCTCGTAATTAATACTTGAAGATTGTTCTTTCTGAAGTCTTCTAGGAGATGCTGCTTTATACTATGGCAGAGATGTACTATTAATGTATGAGCAGAAGCTTACTGCGAAATGTCGGTACCAATCTATCGAAATATAAGACTTCATTTCTCAGTACCACTAACAGACCCATAAGGCGTCACGTCTCAGCAGCACTCTAACAAACCCATTAGACTTCATGTCTAAATACCGCTAACAAACACTTAAGGCATCATGTCTCAGTAGCACTCTAACAAACTGTAAGGCGTCATGTCTCAGTACCTCTAACAAACTCACAAGGAGTCATGTCTCAGCAGCACTCTAACAAACCCATTACACTTCATGTCTCAGTACCGTTAACAAACCCTTAAGGCATTATGTCTCAGTAGCACTCTAACAAACTGTAAGGCGTCATGTCCCAGTACCTCTAACAAACTCACAAGGCGTCACATCTCAGCAGCACTCTAACAAACCCATTAGACTTCATGTCTCAGTACCGCTAACAAACCCTTAAGGCATCATGTCTCAGTAGCACTCTAACAAACTGTAAGGCGTCATGTCTCAGTACCTCTAACAAACTCACAAGGCGTCATGTCTCAGTAGCACTCTAACAAACCGTTAGGCGTCATGTCTCACAAGACCCATTACCATCAGAACGCCAAGTCTCACGTCCTTAGAGTGTTTGAACTTAGAACTTGCAAATTAATATGACTTAAGACATGCATTTACTTTTGTAAATCCAAATAATCTCAACACGTTTCACAAACTCTGAAAAATTATGGATCTGGTAAATCTGTACCAGCACAACTACACAAATAAATTACACGTTTCTTAAAACATCGTGGAAATATTCAGTCAGTGTAGAATGTGACTGAGCTAATATTACGTGCACTTACTGGGGTCAAGGGCTACTGCAACCCTGTAAAGCCTAATGTTTTCTTTACGAATCAACAGCTTTAACATTTATAAATTCTATTTTTTACCTACAGATTGTATTTGAGTGTTTTGTCGATTTCAGAACAAACAGCTATTATTTCCCTATACAACATTAACTAATTTGTTTTAGGCGCTTTGGGAAAATTGGGAGAAGCCGCTGTTAGCATTATCAAGTCTATCTGCCCGTTCGTATATCCACATGGTACAACTGGGCTCACAATGGACGGATTTTCTTGAAGTTTGATGTTTGAGTATTGTAATAAAATATGTGGAGAAAATTCAAGTTTCATTAAATTCTGACAAGAATAAGGTTTACGTTAATTGAAGGCTAATATGTATTTTTGATTGTATTTCGCTCACTTCTTGTTAGAATGAAAAGTATTTCGGGCAAACCTTTTAGAAAAAATCAAAACACACATTTTATGTACAACAACGTTTTTCAGAAAATAGCTCAGTTTATGAGAAAATGTGGAAAAATATATTATAGCCGGACAGGACACAGATGACAGCATGATATGTCGCATGTATTTGGCTTGCTAGATAACTAAGGCTACAAACACACACAGAGAATATGGAATAATTACTGCTTTTCCACGGCAACAATGGTTACGCGAAAGAGCCTCCATATTACGTCATACGTACTTTGCCTGTCTTGCATAAATGAGATTGGTTGTGTTTACTGCGCAATGCGAACTGAATTTGTAACTATAGTATATAGTTCAGGTTAATTTGAGTCTTCAAGAAGTTAAATATTATACATAATTAAATGTTAATTTCCGGGAATATTGCGAAGACCCTTTTTTTTCATATTCCTTCAGGAATTTCTAACTCTAGAGGCATCTAGAAGAATCACTGTAACTAACAAATGTTCTGCATGTACTAGCACTACCTAGGATTGTATATGTGGACGGTTTACATTTAGAGGATGAAGACTCGTGTTGAAATTAAGTAATAAATCCCAGTGGCCGCGCGGTCTAAGGCGTGGGTGCGCGGCCGCTGGCTTCGTGGGATTATGGGTTCAAATTCCACCGGGGACATTGATGTTTGTTTCTTGTGAATGCTGTGTGTTTTCAAGTAAAGGTCTCTGCGTCGGGCTGATCACTCGACCAGACGAGTCTTACCGAGAGCGGTGTGTCTGAGCGTGATCACGAATCTCCGATAATGAGGAGGCCTTGGTCCACTGGGGTTGTTGAGCCATGGTAAAAAAATAGCAGGAACTGAAGCCTTTCAATTCAGATTTAATCAACACGCGCTGATTTACATGTCATGGTCAATAATTCCTCATCACGAATCCGAGGAAACGAACCGAAATTTGATCACACATCCAGAGGCCCGGAAATACTAATAACCATAGCAAGTTAATGCAACGGAATCTAGTTACGAGATTGCGTAGATTGGCCGTACATTGAGCAAAGGTGCTGAACAAGTTTAAAGTAACTCAGTGTGACAATTTTAAGCGCAGTATGTCACAGAAGTTTTCGAACCAATTTGTTTAAAATAATGTGATATATCCATGTGCACTATTTTAGTGCGATAGAGCATAAAGACAGCCTTAATTACACAAATAACTTACCGAGAACCGGAAGAGGCACGTCTCTAAACTTAAGACCACAATACCAGCTCAAAAGAAGCAGTCACTTGTTTCCCTTTGTCATAACAGGGATATGAAACACACATGTACCATGTATAGTGACATCAAATTAAATTAAATTTTGGGAACTGTGGGAAATTGACATAAAACATATGGATTCGTAAATTGATACCATACTCGATTACGGTATAATGTACAAATACCTGGAAATAGCTGTCTGAACTGGAAATCACGTTTACATTTCAAAGAGAGAATTAATAGGTATATCTGGTGTTAATATATTTTGACTAAATGTCTATATAGAACTTATTATGAAAGCAAGCATCATATGTTAAATGTCGAGGCTTTGACACGTGGAACGGTGTATATCGGCAGCTACATTTATTGTCAAATCTGCTTTGCTATAACGCCTGTGTGAAATAAACTTTTATACAATGATCTGACATTCCCAGAACGCATTGTTTGTCACCTAATGCACGAGTTTCATTCACGCAAAGGATCCAGGTTAAAAATGTTGGTTCAATTAGTATCGATCGCTACCACTTGTCCAACAAAATTATTTTCTCCCTTCACGAGTCTGTTTAAATCAAATATTTAACTTATTATTCTCATATCAATCATCGCCACAAAAAGCCGGTGGTCTCAGAAATAAGCTATTTCAATCGAGTTTATAGATTCAGGACAATTTATTTCAGTCCTTTCAATTTTCTCGACTTCTACAACAAAAGTTCTCTTGCGTCATTTGCCAGTAAATATTCTATCGGTATTTCTTGTTTTCCCAACTTTAGCTAAATGTCATAGATGGGTGGATAACATTAGGATGGATCTCCAGGAGGTGGGATGTGGGTATATGGACTGGATTGGTCTGGCCCAGGATAGAGACAGGTGGCGGACGCTTGTGAGTGCGGTAATTAACCTTCGGGTTCCGTGAAATGCTGGGAATTTCTTGACTAGCTGCAAACCAGTTAGCTTCTCACGAAGGACTCTGCACCATGGAGTAAGTAAGTAAGCTAAATATCATATCCATATCGGATACCAAGTAATCATTACACTGTCATTAAAATATTCGCCTAGAGACTCTCTCTACTTATGTCAATATTTCCTATACCTAATTAATTCATTATATTATCGATCTCATATATAAACCTCCATAAATGTGCAATTATACTTCCATGTAAGTGCGGATTTCTGAGAAGCTGTTAGTAGGCTAGACTGTTTTTAAGTTTGCATTTTAAACACGATCTCTGCTTTATCTCATTAATATAAATCGTCCTGTATCTTTCAGTGCGGTTGTAACAGTGGCTATAAACTTGTGTTGCCCCGTACAGGCACGTTTTATATAATGAGTTACGCAAGTATATTCCTGGATTTCCAGGCACAATTGCTAAATCCTGCAAATCGAGTATTTCCAGTGGCACATAGACGTTTATATTATACAACTGCAAGCCCTCGTCGTTAATTACCATTGTGCCGTCACGTCTTCATCTGAGGGGTTCTGCGCCGAACAAGAGCACTCTGCAGATAAACGTTTGAAGACCAACTCAACTGTACGAAGCACTGTGCAATCTGAGACTCTGCAGAAAACGGAAAGGAGCTGGAAAGACGCGCGAGGAGAGCACAAAGAGAATTTACTCAATTAAGCGAAACTGAATCCTGTATGATTGTTCATGCACATTGTTCCACTTCATTTCACGGCTAATTTCGCAAGACTCTGCCTAATTTACAAGGTATTTCATAGTTTCAGGGAAGACGAGATTGATACTTGGACAGTGACACTAAACGTTTTAAAATATGAAAGGAATGATAAATTGTAAATATTAAATCAACTGGCACTTTAAGCTCAAAAAGGAATAAAACAAAATGTTGAGCTGAGTGAAGAGAAAACCAACTTGATGCCACTTATTTTATTATTTATTCAATACTCATTCAATGCTCAACATGTTTCGGCCGTTAATACGACCATCTTCAGGAGTCTGCGACTAACTGGTTG
>Ga0123355_10005101_pt1 | contig 19149 bp, 13 predicted proteins | sample TergutEmb28metaG_3_FD_89872 | JGI IMG/M metagenome (GOLD analysis project Ga0123355, IMG submission 89872) | Embiratermes neotenicus P1 segment gut microbial communities from Petit-Saut dam, French Guiana - Emb289 P1 | ecosystem: Host-associated > Arthropoda: Insects > Digestive system > Gut ... | reverse complement strand
GTATTTGCTCTGTCGTCTGTACTGCGTGCTATATATCCGGCTCATCATGGTCTTAGTACAATTTCAATCATTAATGTGCATTATTGCTTGGGCGGGGAAAGACTCAGAAAGCACTGGGAAGACCAAGTAGGTGTTGGGAATATAAAATTAGCCTAACGATAGTCTGGGTTAATTAATCTGGATAAGGATAAGGGAAAGTCGTGCGCTGTTGTGAGAGCGGTGATGGAATTTTGGTCTCCTTGACAGCTGGCAGTTTTTGATAAGACAAACAGTTGGTCCATGAAGGGACTGTGCGAAGTTGAGAAACTGAAGACTTGTCAGATCAAAGGTGACGGCTGTGACAGCAAGTTGCAAAGTCTTCGTAATTTGAAATAACTACATATTTCGTTACATAACCACAAGATATCAGTTGACAGCCGACAGATTGCGTCACGTGTTGCGTTAAATTATTCATTTTTAAAACACTGTTCAGCTGTTCAATCAGTACCACGGAGCTAACCCGCCCTGACCTTTTTACCCACCGTACCGGCACCTCAAACATTTGTTGCACTGTTTGGTCTGAACCGGCCGACCGTAGTCACAGTGTCCACACACTGCAATTGTTACAGTTCGGCGAACAGTACTGGTCTGAAATATTTCAAGCATGCGAAGGAATAAAAACACGGTTAATTTTTTTTTTCTTTGGAAACCCCCAACGAAAGACAGCGTTTTGAAATGTACATGTCTTCGAAATTTGCCAAATGAATTTTATCTTAATAATATCATTACTTAAATATCAGGACGGAGATTAACATCCTAAAGCCCAGTGGTCCCTATACGTACCGCCCAGTGGTCTCTATATGTACGCCCAAAACATTCAACAGTTCTACTTACTGCCCTTATATTTTATGTGTTTTTTGTTGATCTTAGATCAAACAGCGAATATTTCTTTATACAATATCAACTGACTTGATTTTATAACAGAGATCTAACCCTTTACAACCCAGATGTCAATATATGTACCACCAGGTTAAAATTCATAATTTTACGTTCTGCCCACACAGTATATTTATGTGTTTTGCGTGGATCTGAGGAAAACAGCGATTATCTCCCTATACAACATTAACTGACTCTTTTTTATAACAGAGATTAAACCCCTTACAGTCCAGTTGTCACTATATGTACAGCCAGTTTAACATTCAACAACTCTACGTTCTATAAATACAAAATGCCGTGTCACTCAAACACAACAAAATTTAATTTTATTGTGTTTGTAATTTTATTATTTCCAAATGTTTCGATTCTTATGGAATCATCTTCAGCCCCTTCTAAGATACAGATTATTACTTGGCAATGTTTAAAAATGTGCGTTTGGATTTCAGGCCATAACATTCCTTGTAAAATCATGTATGAAATTCATGTGTTGTTTTGTTCTTACAGTACGGAAGTGATACCTAATTTTAAGCTTATAAACGGATGTTGTATTACTGACGAACACTTAGGTACCAACGTAGGAAAGACATCACAAAGTGCAAAATTACCGCATAGTTTTAAATGTTTCATTAACGTTTTCAAATCTTTAATGTACATTTTGTAATTAACAACAAAACATACTTGTAAAATCTTTCATATATGGCGGTTCAAGGTTTAAAATTATGGATCCCGATTGTACCAAAAGAACGAAATGACACATGTAATTTATACAGTGGTTTATCAAGAATGTTATCGTTTGGGAACCGACAGCGAATTTTTATACATTGCTAAGTACTTATCTGTATTTCAGAAGGGCCTGAAAATGATTTTGTAAGTCTCGTAACATGTAGACTTAGTACAATAGTAAGTTAAGGTAAGTCAGTCCCATTAGATGCCCGAAAGGTCCAGAGGGTTCCAGGAAGTTAATGTTCCCAGATTTCATGACAACGGCGCAGGATGACGGTAAGGTTTTCAGCCCTACGCACCGGCCGCCTTTACACCCAGGAAATAATCCTTGTACTCATTTCTGTTAGAAGCTGAGTCAACCCAAGAGACATAGTGCGAAAAATTGCAATGACACCGTCTGGAATCGAACCAGCGACCTTCCGAATTGTAGCACATCACCTTAAGCACTGTGCTACCGCGGTCCCCTAGTGCAAAAATAAATACAATAAAAAAAATTATTATTGTGTTTGACTGACACATCAGTGTATATTTATATATGTGTTAAACATTTTGGAATGGCAAATATTAAAAATTCTACATTCTGTCCAGACAGCTGTATTTATGTGTTTTGTGTGGATCTCAGAAGAAACATCGATTATTTCCCTATTCAGCATTAAGTGAGTGCTTTTTATAACCAAAACTGAGTGTGTTTATAGCGCGGTAAGGAGCGAATATTTGTATGTAGTTCAGAAAATTAATAGTTTTGGAATGTTCATTAAAAACCAGACATTTTTGCAGGAAGAACAAATGAGTGTGTGATTTTTAAATCCCCCCACTGCGGATAGAAACCATCAGCGGATTTTTGCACACAGCAATTCATATCTTTTGTCCAAGAACTGTGGATTATTTATTAATCGGCTGACCAAACCTTAACCTTTCAAGGTCAGTTCCTCTGCACGCAGTCAGTTTTGTCTTTATACCCCACCAAAGAAATGCATAAAGATCAAAACACCGTAAAGCATTATTCGACAGTGTGCAATATTAATCAATATTGCTGAACGCAGTAATCATCGATGTTTAGTTCGTGGTACAGTCCGTAGATTTTTAACTTCCACAATGCCAGGTGCTTAACTTGTGTTATCAGAGTTCATTACAGAACTATAAATTAAACAGGCCTAATAATTTACTTGCTATATGACCAGCCATATGCCTGTAAGTACTTTACGCAGGCCGCAGCTGATCTGTTATCTTGTGACGTCAGAACTACCGTGCGCTGTGGCCCACACGCCAAGGTCACTGCATTACCATGTCCAGTTGTCGGGCAGGCGCATTGGACAAGTATGACGTCACGGACGGCCTACAGTACGTCGATACCAAAGAAGCACACACTTTTTCCCTGGCCATTATCTCCTTAACCGTTCAAATTCGGACATAGGTGTTTTGGGTTATATCGGTATAGTTTAACATAAGGAAGAGTCTCCCGAAATCTGGCACATTCCTCCTGGGATATATATTCCTCCTGCAATATGTTCCTCAATCCAATAAGATTGCAGCGAGAAATAATAATATTAGTTCGTCCTCATGAAATGTACCTGATTCCTTGTCTAAATTTAATGAAAATAATTTTTCTTTACAATTTTATAAAAAAAATTGGAATTATAAAAACCTTTCTCGAAAATATAAAAAAAATTGAATTATGAATCCTTTTATGAAAATTCGACCAGTGGAAGTCGACGTGTTACATTATGACAGACGGACAGACAGTTACAAGTTAACTATCATTTTTCAAAATTTTGCTAGGCACAAATAAGAAACAGACAATTACGTACATAATCAATACACACGGGTGCTAATCTCGTATTAATTTATTAAGCAATCTTTGAAACTGTGGGAAGAAAACGTTGGCTTACCAATTGTGCTACAGGTCATATGAGCTACAGGCCATAAGTGCTACAGGCCATATGTGGTACAGGCCAGATATGCTACAGGCCATATGTGCTACAGGCCATATATGCTACAGGCCATATATGCTACAGGCCATATATGCTACAGGCCATATGTGATACAGGCCATATGTGATACAGGCTACATGAGCTACAGGCCATATGTGCTACAGGTCATATGTGATACAGGCCATATGTGCTACAGGCCATATGTGTTACAGGCCATATGTGCTACAGGCCATATGTGATACATGCCACATGAGCTACAGGCCATATGTGATAAGGCCATATATGATAGAGGCCATATGTGCTACAGGCCAAATATGCTACACGCCATATATGCTACAGGCTATATATGCTACAGGCTATTTGTGCTACAGGCCATATATGCTACAGGCCATATATGCTACATGCCATATATGCTACAGGCCATATGTGATACAGGCCATATGTGATACAGGCCACATGAGCTACAGGCCATATGCGCTACAGGCCATATGTGCTACAGGACATATGTGATACAAGCCATATGTGATACAGGCCACATGAGCTACAGGCCATATGTGCTACAGGCCATATGTGCTACAGGCCATATGTGCTACAGGACATATGTGATATATGCCACGAGGGTTACAGGCCATATGTACATATATTACAAGTTTATATCTTACTAACTATTTACAACACTGCATATCGTTTACAACTCTTCAAACAACTGAAACGGATTTTAAAACAGCAGGTCTGATTATTAAAGAAACCAGTATAGGGTACACATAATTGTGCTCTATTGTGTGTGCTTGTTTTTGTGTTCTACAGGACTGTGCTAGAACAGAGACTGAATGAGATATTTTGTATGAAGACAGAGGGAGTAGCAGGAGGACGAACTAAATTGCACAGAGGGCAGCTGTATGATTTGTACTGGTGAGTGAATGTTGGTGGGAGGTGAACTGAAAGACAGTGGGACAGATGGGACAAGGGATACGAACTAATGAAATTAAAATACACAGATAATTTCATTTGGAAACCCAGACAGGAAGAGGCAAATTGGTAGACTTAGGATTAGATGAATTGTTAGAGTTATTGTGATAAACTGGACATAAGTGGTTACAATTACATTTGCCTTCCGCTCAGTAAAATAGAATTTCCTCCTTCGCTATACGAGATCTGCTAATTGAACAAGCAAATCAATGAGGATTAAGATTCTTTAATGATCTGCAAGAGTATACCGAATTGAATGACGTCAAATGTACGTCACTACTTTCGTACAATTTTTAGAATTTTGTGTTTTAAAATGGCGTGCTAACAGTTTGCGTGACAAAAGTTTAGACTTTCGAAACACAAGTAGGTGTTGAGATAAAAAATGTATTTCAGTACATGTATAAATAATTGAATATGACACGACGGAACAAATTAAGATATATAGAACTATAATTTTGCCGGTTGTTTTGTATGGGTGTGAAACGTGGTCGCTGCAATAGAGGGAGGAAAGGAATGTGAGGATGTTTGAGAATATGGTGTTGAGGAATATATATGTACCTAGGAGGGATGAGGTAAAGGTTGATAACGAGGAACTAAATGATTTGTACTCCTCACCAAATATTTTGCGGGTGATAAAATCGAGAAGAATGAGGTGGGCTGGGTATGTGGCGCGTATTGGCGAGGAGAGGGGATGTATAGTGTCTTGGTGGGGAAACCGGAGGTAAGGAGACCACTGGGGATACCTAGGCGTAGATGGGTGGATAATATTGGAATGGATCTCCAGGAGGTGGTATGTGGGTATATGGGCGGGATTGCGCTGGCCCAGGATAGAAACAGGTGGCGGACGTTTGTGAGTGCTGTAATTAACCTTCGGGTTCCGTGAAATGCGGGGAAATCCTTGACTAGCTACAAACAGGTTACCTTCTCAAGAAGGAATCTGCATCATGGAATAAGTAAATACGACGGATTAAATGTAGATTTGTCGTTTTTGAAACACATCTACAATGTTGAAAGACTGATGGAACACGTTAGGCAGTTTGTGGTGTGAAAAGTCAGTGGCTTGAAAGAAGAAATCTAAAATGGATATTAAAGGTTAGTAGCGAAATGTAAAGGGAAGATACTAGAAGAATCTAGAATATAACTGACATTGTGAGACCAAATACTGATGGAAATTAAATACGTTGTTTGTTAATTTAGTTACACATATATTTTGTTAGCACTAAGGCCCGAAATTAGATGGGGAGAAAGTTCATTTTATTATTACAAACAAAAACACACTTCGGCACTATTCCAGTGTGTTCTCCACAGAAATGCTGAATATTAAAGTCTCTTCAGATATCATTCCATGGTGACGTAACCACAGTGAGAACGATTAGAATTGCGTGTTTTTAGTGCCTGTAATACAATTCATTTATTAGTATTGAGCCTTGAAGCCCGGGCTTGGCAAGATAAAGAGCACAGTCACGTGATCGGTATGGCTCTGGCACATTGCAACCTGGGCAAGTTCTTGGGTTACTTTGCCATTACTTTCCCCCGCCTTTTGACGTTCCCACTTTAGTCGCCAGGTGCCTCCGTCCGCAAAGACGAGAGAGATCCTAGCAGCGAAAAGTGGAATTGTGGGTGAGAAAGATATCCGTTAGTAATTTTGCCTGAATTCCGACTTCCACGTAAATTTAGGGATCTTTTGCGTGCCGCAAATCTACGACATGGGACCGGCGACTTTACTTCCCCTCCGAAGGAAGGCGTGCTGAGGATTTGTTCGCCCTACATTCCGACGGCTACGGCCGCGATTGAACCCGCAAACGTGGGTACTAAAGGCCAGCACGCTACCCCTAGACCACAAAACCCATCTGTTATGCATTATATGTATTAAAAAATTCTTTTCTGTCGCGACATACAAAAGAGATCAAAAGCGCGATTTTGACACAACTGAAAGTTTGAAAGTCAGAGAGAAATCGTGAGAACTGTGTTCGGGATGTTGGCTTGAGAGAAATGTCAAATGGATATTGAATGGTGAGAGCGGAAGGTGGCGGGAAGCTGCTAGCAGATTTGAGAGTATTGCTGGCAATTTGAGGGCAAATATGGATTGAGTACCAAACGTTGCTTGATACAGTATTTGCGTGCACCAAGACCCGAAAATTAGATAGGAAAAACCACCCTTTAATATTATCAACAATAACACATTTCGGTAATATTCCAGTTTGTTCTCAACAAAACAACTAAAGAATGAAGTCTTTTCAGATATCACTCCACGCTGACCGATATATAATTATTAGATTTCGCTGTAATTTACTGCCTCCACCTTCGTAGTTCAGGCATTCCAACACTTCAAACTGCAAGCAATTCACACCAAATATCGAAAGACACTAACCTTCACCAACATCTCTGTACCAAACTGCACTGCAGCCAGCCCACCCTTTACCGTACATCTCAGTTCCAGACACTCGCACAGTCTGCATTTACTGGTTTACTTTAACTAGAAATATTACAGCAACGGAAACTTTGTACTGGTATCAACACCTCGGCACTCGATACAGGTAATCTGTTAGGCTCACGCCCCGGACGCTGTTCCCCCAGTTAAGAAGGCTAGTACGTTCTCACCAGACGGTTTTTTGGGACGCAAAGCCAGTCCGGAAGTTTTGGGGGACTCAGAAATCACTCAGCATTTCCGGAATTCGTTATCTTCGTTCATCCAGCTCACTGCCTCTTCCGTAGACCGACTGCTCTATTTTCTTCCAGAAATCTCATGTTGAGGAGTTCTGTAACTTACTGAAATATGGTTATGGCAATCATTCCTGCAGTTTTACCTGCCCTTACTTTGCCAGTTTTGGGTGTTACATATTTTATTTCAACATGGGGGGTCAGTAAGGTGTCAGTAACTTATTGAAAGTCAGTAATAAATCACTTATAGATTGAATATCAGTCAGGAGTCAACTATGGTTTGAATATCGGAAAGGATTCAATAATAGACTGAAAGTCACTAAGGAGTGAATTGTAGAATGAATGTCAGTAAGTATACAATTCTATGGTTAAGGCCAGAAAGGTGTTACTAATAGAATTATAATCATTTTGAGGAATGAATATTTCACTAATGCTGTTACTGCTACTGAATTTACTGTTACTTATATTGCATCTATAATAATAATAATAATAATATTAATAATTATATAAATGTGTCGCTATCCGAACTAAATGCATCCCTGACAACACGGTGTGTCGTAACCTCCGGTCGCTATGGACGAGATGGCGTCCAATTAAGGAAGATAGATGTTAATATATTGACTAAGCAATAGCGGACATCCGACATGTTGTGAACTCCAGTTTGTTGCTTTCGCATGTTGCAACAACTCAACAAAATAACACCTAACTTCGTTGCGGAATATTTTACAAAACATCGGAGAGGGACTGATTATTTGGAACGATGTAAGGAATGGGAATTGGATATGATATTTGACAGGTTGAAGGTCTGGGCCATGGATAATATTAGAGTGAACATCTAAGGAATATGATGCCGAAGCCCCGATTTTATCAGACTGTTGCAATTAGAGGGCTTTAAAAATATTTTGAAGTACACTTCGGTGCTATATAACGTTGAAATTTTTTTGACTAACTGGGAAATTATTAGCATTTCAAGAAGGATTCAGGTACACGGAGTTCGATTTTGGTTATTTAGTGAATGACGAGTCCTTGCGAAGAAGCAGAAAGTCACACACGGTTTGCTGGAATGAAGTTCCTGTAACAATAGTTAAATAATTCTTGTCTTGTGTTTTGTGTAAATTTAGAGATAATGATGTTAACTGGCGAGAAAACTTCCAACGGTTAGAGGAAGACATACCGAAGGGCGCTGTCAGTTATACTGTGCGGGGAGGGGAGACAGAGAGAGGATAGTTGAGAGTTGGCAGGGAAAGGGTTTGGGTCCATGGGACTGTGGCGTGTAATGGAAGAGTAATAATAATAACAATACATAATACATAATATCTTTCGACTTTGCAGAAGAAAGGACCAGCAGCCCAAGAAATTTTGTGACTCACACAGAACATTCAGATTAATATTTCCCATAAGAAGCAAACTTCACAATGCAGCATGAATGCAGTACGGACAGCAGCAAAATGCAATGCACAACACAGATTAGCAATCAGCTGCAGGAATGTAATTACGTAGCTTGTTGCAGATTAGTGGTACTGCGGACTGCTTACAGACTGTCACCGATTTGGCGAAGCGCTACACAAACATTACCACATTTCGCACACTGCTAAGACACAAATGGTGTTAACTTTTGATTTTCGAATGTTTACAAGGAAGAAAATGCTGAAAAAGAAATTAAAATTCGCTGCAAAATATACTGACATTTAATTCGTTAAATCACAGCAGCGTTGAATTTTTTCCCGCTGCTGCCAATCACTGTGATTGCTATCGGCTGTGGGTGTGACGCCGTACACACATGAAAACCTTTACATTCTCTCCGGCGACGATTAATTCTACGTCCAGCGTCTGTATAAAAAAGGCTTGGAAACAGAACGTTTGTCCAATAGTTATAACAAAATAATTTGTGTCACATTCCAAAAACACCTAGCATTATTTAATTAATCAAAGCATTATTAAGTTTGGAAGACCGATGAATAGCCAACTCTTCTAAATGCCAATTCACTTCCAATTTACTGAAGGCAGTAGCAGACATGATTTTCAGCATGCTACTGTTGCATACTGCGGTCACTCAAACTCCTTTAGCGCTGACAGACATCACGTTAACCACAGACAAACTGAACACAGTCCTGTGTGTGTGGACCGTCGCATACAGTCACTTCGCACCAGCAAGAAGTCTCCTCGTCTCGATGCCACACACGAATTATAGACCGGTTAGTTTAACCTCGGTAGTTTGCAAGCAAATGGAACACGTTATAGCTTCATATATAAGGCAAGTGTGGGATAAGAATGATTGGCTGTACGAGGGTCAACATGTGTTCAGACCGGGGTATTCGTGCGAAAGTCAAGTAATCACGGTTTGCCAGGACAATGCGGACTGTCTGGATAACGGAGACAAGATTGACGCTATTATAGTTGACTTTTCGAAAGCTTTAGATTTAGTTCCTCATGGTCGATTGTTAACTAAAATTGCAAACTCGGGCGTGGATTCTAGGGTAGTGGTATGGATAAGGGAATTCCTTTTAGGTAGCACGTAGACAGTAAGGGTGGGAGGGCAACTATCTGAAGAAGTTAGAGTAACGTCAGGTGTACCGCAAGGAAGCGTATTAGGTCCACTACTGTTCCTGGCCTACGTAAATGATATTTGGAGAAATACGGAATCAACTATTAGACTTTTTGCTGATGATTGTGTAATTAACAGAAAAATTATAAATAATGCCGAAATGGAAAAACTTCAGAAAGACCTGGACAGGCTGGGGGAGTGGGTGGTTGAAAATGCGATGAAAATAAATCCAAGTAAAAGTCAGGCAATTCGCTTCACGAGAGCTAGGGTAAAGGATCCACTAAACTATTCGTTATTGGGCACTTTCATACCGGAAGCGAACAGTTGCAAATAATTAGGAATAATTTTACGCAGCGACTTAAGTTGGGCGGATCAAGTTAACTACGCAGTGAAGTGTTAGGAATTCTCCCCTGCAAACCAATCATTTTTAAAAAGAGGGTAAGGAAAGTGCTAATTGAGTTGAATTAAAGGGAGTAAAGTATGCTGGAAATCATCGAAAATTGTAGAAAAGCGAAGTTTAGTGAAGTGAAAATTTATCTAATGTGGAAGTGTAGCGAAGTGTAACAAAGTGAAGTGAACGAAGCAAAGTGAAGTTGAATGAGGTGAAGTGAAGTGCAGTATAGCGAAGGGGCGAGGGGGAGAACGAGTATTTATGGAATAGGTTTTTAGGAGTAGTATGTGAGGAGAAGTGAAAGACTGGGGTGAAGGCGTGAGTGAAATAATGATTGTTAAATAAAAAAAATTGCAATTAACTGTACACAGTACTGTTTTGCTTGGGTGTTTTTACCTTTTGTACGTACATGTGGTATTGTGACTTGTCTCGGGTGGTTTGTTGCTAGTTTTAAGTTGTCTTGTGTGTAATTGTTGTTGGTTGACCGTGTGTATTTTTGTAGTTGTCTTGTTGTGTTGTTATCTTATGTGTATTTGTTGTACAATGTGTGCATTGCTTTATTTTGTACTTTAGATGCCGGACTGCTGGCTAGAAGTCAGTATTCGGAAGGTCCTGCGACCGACCACCTCAACAGAGGTTTTTCTTGGTTTCCCTGTGCCTAAAAGTAAATGCTGAAATGGTTCCCAAGATTCCAAGTTGCCACTAAATGCTTCTCATGTAGCCCTCCCGACTTAAATTTAGTAGTAACCAATTTCATGTTTTGTTTACATCTAAAATAACCACTGCCACCGGGTGACAACCCAATTGCAGTTAATATATATTATTATAGTACAACGCCGGACGTCTCCCGCAGCCCTCTCAGTGATCCTCTGCCACAGAATTACGAACTTCAGCCGGCGAACTTATAGCTGGGAAAGTTACACGAGGGAACAAAATGGTCTATTTAACTGTTCCAACCAAGCGGTGATGACAATGCAGACAGATCAGTTTTACAGCAAAGTTACATTCTGTTTGTGTGGAACGAAGGGGCGTGCAGCCAAGACGCTTGAAAATCAATTGGAGAATCTGAAATACAGCACATCGTGGAACCCTCGAGGAAGGATTCTTGTGGTGGCAACTGACAGCGACAAAGAACTAGGACATTTACTGGCCGCTCACATATTTTCTATATTGTGGCAGGTGGCCAGAATTGTCAACGTGGTGGTCTTGATCCCAAACCAATTTGCATATCGTCCACAGCATACAAAGTGCATCACAAAACAACAGCAGCTGACAGGATGAACTTTTATAGTTGGTTCTCATTTAAAAAGAGAATGTGTGGAGATTTACAAGACGCCATTCTGCTGGATGAATTTTTATTTGAAACTAATGGCATGTTTTCAGAAAATGCACGTTTGTATCCTGCAAACTTCCAAAATATTTAAATTAATAACTGATCATCTGCATATAGCATTGAGTAAATTGTCGTGTCCTGAATCTGCAATCCCATCTTTGCACATTCCTTCTGCCAGTTATCTAAAGCCTTCTGAATTTGTATTTTAAATAAGTATGTAAATAAACTGCAGTCCTGTCGTAGTCCTTTTGTTATATGAAAATCTGACGAATGTTGTTTCCCATTTTTAATCTTAGAAACAGAATTGTCATACAATCTCTTTATTGGCTTAATGATACTCTTCCTAACATTGTAGTGTTCTAATGCTTTCCAAATATTTTCCCGGGGCACACTGTCATATGCTTTCTCTAAAATCTACAATTTCTCAGTTGCCTTAAACAAAATATATGGTCAACTGTAAATGGACCCACCATAATTCCTGCTTGTTCTTTTGTTTCTTTCTGGAAAAATTCCTGTTCCAAAAAATGATTTATAATTTTTCCATACAATCGAATAAAATATTCAATACTTTAATTCTTCTCTAGTGTTCATTTTCGTCCTTTCCTTTCTTATGAATAACTGAAATGTATCCTATTTTCAAACCATTGGGAAATTTGTCGCCATTTAAGCAGCGTTCAAAAATTTGTTTTAATAACTCATATATCTTCTCAGTTCCCGATTTTATTAATTCCGCAGTTACTACACCAATTCCATATGATGTATTACTTTTTAAAGACTTAACTGTCATTTTAACTATTTCTAATTCTAAATTAAATTTATCCTTTCCTGTTACGTTCAAACCAAATTCAAATTCTTGTTTTCTCAAGTTTCCTTTAAAGTCATTTAAAATATGATTCCCATTTACCAATAAGTATGGGGTTAAAACGTTGTCTTCCATTTTCATTTTTCCCTAAATGCTTCATTATTCTCCATGTTTCTCTGCTTCCTTTACCACCCAAGTAGCGTTCTACTGTAGAACATGTCTTTTCCCAGCTTTTGTTTTTCTCAAATTTTATCATTAATCTAATTTTTCCTTACATTCTTCTAAGCTTTTTCCTGGCCTGTGGGTCTTTTGGACTCATATATTTCAAGTATATTTCTCTTTTTATTTTACCAATTGTCCAATCTCTTCATTCCAGTAATAAAATGGTTTAGTTTTACTTCACAAAATTTTCTCTCCTAATGCTTCTTTCGCTGCTTGGTGAATGCATTTAACAAGATGTTGGTAACATTCTTCCTTACTTTCAAAAATACCTTCTTCAAGTTTTCCATCTAATCTCTTCTTATATAAAAACTGGTACTTCCGTCTCTTAAGCTATCTTGCTATATTGGTGACAGTAATAATTCTACTGCACAGTCTGGCATGGTTTCCCTTGATCTATTTGCATTGATTTTCCTGTAAAAACAAAATTTTTCCATTTACTAAATAATGTTCAACTCCAACAGTCATTCCTCCAAATATTTTAAATCTTGAAAATGTAAACCAGAATTTAGTCTGGCAATAATTTAATCTATTATAGATCTTAGATCCTGTGTATCTTGGTGCCATGTGTATTGATGTATCCTTTTGTGTTTACAATATCCGTTCAAAGTTTTTAATGAATTTTGTTCACATATATCTATCAATTTATCACCATTATCACTTATTAATTCTTCTCCAAATGGAAAACCTACCAAATCTTTAATTTTGTTTATCTGTTATACTATTTAAATCTCCTGAAATTAAAATTTCCCCACAGTTTCCTAATTCAAAAATTATTTTACTTCATTTCCCCCCAAAATTTACTTTTACTACAGCATTTTCGTCATCACTTATTGCATAAATTCCTAAAATGTATAACTTCTTCCCACATAAATTCACGTGTAACCTTCTCATATTTCCATTTACTGCTTCACAATTCAAAATATATCTCTTGTATCTCCTTTTAACTAAAATAGATACTCATATATTTGCTTTTTCTCTTTTGGAACTCCATTATAAAATTTTATGTTAGGTCCTAGTATTTATACTCAATTTCCTTTTCTCTTCGTTTCTGTTAATAATGTAAAATCTTGTTTTAATTCAACAAACCCTTCATAATTTTTCCTGTTTTGTTTCTTATTCCTTGTACATTCAGAGTGTCTAATCATATAGTCCTCTTACATAGTTTATTTCGCCGTGAGTTGCATCTATCCAGAGTGTTTCTAAAGGTTTTTTTTAGCAAATTTTTTGTCGATCAACATGGGACTGGCATGCTAGATCAGCTCCCAAATTGGAAAAACCGGTGATTTTTTATCAAGGTATTTTTCCTCTAGCCCTTGATATGCCGGTATCGAACTGCAAGTAAGCAGTGCTATTTTAGGTCCGCACCGGGTATTTTATTTTCCCGGTACGCGCCATAGGAAATAATTTGGATCTCTTCGAATAAAAATCCAAAATTTGCTCAGACGACTGGCAACTTTGATGCTTTTAATCCGCTTTCAGGCATTTGAAGACCCACTTCGCGGAGATTTCCTGCATGCCCAAATCTTCATAAACGACGTACCCAACCCGCTCACAAGTGATGTTCAGTTTCTCAGTTATTGATTTAGAGGAATTCCGGCTGTATTCCACGATTAGCTCGTGAATTTGATCAATAATCCGCGGGGTGTTCAGTGTTTTGTTTCGTCCAGGACGAGGCACATCACAGGTGGAAAAATCACCACATTTAAACTGGGCCACGCAGTTTTTGACGGTGGCTTACGATGGTATAATTTCCCTTATTGTTTCTATAACAAAGGCGTGAATTTCCTTCGGCGAATTGCCTTGCAGGAAGAAACTTGAAGACAGCTCGGTTCTCTTTGTTTTTGAAATCACCGTCGTCATCTGACATGTTTCTTTCAGCCCCTGTAACAAGACAAGTCTCGCAATCCGGCACATGAAAGAACCCCTCTTTGCAACGGCACTATCGATTCCGTCCTACGGAATCGGAATGCAGGTTGGGCTAAAGACTTATCAGAACACATTCGTAGAGTTGCGGAGGTAGCCCAGTCAGTATAGTGACTGGCCGACGGGCTGCGGCGCAGACGAGAGAAATTTTCTTTAATTGTTCGAAAATATTCCACCGGCAGATGCTGAAGTTTTACGGAGATACCGCCATCTCTCGTAGTCTGTAGCTGTAGATCCGTCTGCACTTAATTCATATTCTATTTCCTTCAAAACATCAGTACTTGTTCTGCTCAAGTCTTTTGCGGTATTCCTTTGGGTCTCTTCCTCTGTGTTCTCTCTTGCCATGATAATTTCGGGGAAATAACCAACCCCCCCACCCCCCAGTTCTTAAAACGTGTCCAAAATGCATCAACTGTGATAATTCCTCCTTCCCTTCCAGTGGATGTATTCCTAATATTATTCTTTTTTTTCTTATGTTTATTGACCCGTGCATCATTGTGGTAGTTGAAGAATAAAAGACCAACTTGATGTCACTTGCTAATTTATTTCACTTCTTATGTGCTCAACATATTTCGCACATTAATATATCCATCATTAGTAGCTTGCGACAATTCTGTTGAATTACCACATTGGTCATATTGGTCCGTAAAGACGGAGGATTTAGCATTAGCGTAAATTATGTTATGTAGTGGTGTGTGTTTGATGCGAAGTGCTTAGCCGCTTTGTTGTATTTGGTAAGCGTATTTCTGTTGATACTGACGCTTATGGTGTTTTCTACGTTGCGATTTTTGTGTTTTCATATGTGTAGTTTGTTTTGTTGTTTGATTGGTGATACTTGGTTTACGTAATTTGTTATTGTGAATTTGAGATTGCAATACCTTGGTTCGATATGTGTTGGAGTTTCAGTGTGTTTGGGTTGGAGCAGCATCCATGTTGCAGGCTGAAGCACAACTTGTCTCTTCATGTGGAATTTTAGGGGCTTCGGGTTAATGAAGGTTTGGAAAACGGGGATCCATTTCTCCTGGGCTTTGCTTCGGAATGAGTTTGCCATCTCGGTAAAGGTTTTGGATATATTATTTTTCGTAAGGAATGAGCAAACATAAAGTTATTTTTATTGTACGATTTTAATTCTGTCACTTTAAAATTTACCCTGTATTTTCCTTACGCACCTCAATTCAGGGACGTAAAATTCACTATTAATTTTGTAGGACAAGTTACATGATTACATGATTTAATACACCATGAATAATTTTTTTCTTCTCAAATGTTCCGAACCTGCTCTTCTCAACGCATACACTTTGTTTTGTGGTCTAGAATGTAGGATCGGGCACGCAAGCACCACTTTATATCCGGTTATCTTAGGGCGTTCAAACGAAATGTTGCAAAGATTTATCATGATTAACCGTTCTGCTGTCAGAACGTAAAGGGTTAATTCAATGCTAATTAATATCTGTCGTTGTTGCAGTATTGCTAAATGACCAGTGGCCCAATGCAAGGGCAGTTTTCTAATCTGTCAGAAGCAGGACGTCAGGACGTGGGTGGAAAAAAATATATTGTCAACTATAATACATTCCCGTATACTTATTTCCATCACATTCAGTTACTTTATAATCTGTATATATATCTACGGAATTTTAAATACTTTTACTCTACTATTAACTGTAATACTGTCCCATATTCATATTCCTCACATTTTCTGTCACTACATATCCTGTATATATAGCTACAGACTGTGAAATGTATTAACTGAATTATTAACTGTAATATTGTCCCATATTCATATTTCCCCCATGTTCTGTCACTACATATACTGTATATAGAGATACAAATTGTGAAATGTATTAACTGTATTATTAACTGTAAGACTGTCCCATATTCATATTTCCCCCATGTTCTGTCACTACATATCCTGTATATACAGCTACAGATTGTGAAATGTGTTAACTGTATTATTAACTGTAAGACTATCCCATATTCATATTTCCCCCATGTTCTGTCACTACATATCCTGTATATACAGCCACAGACTGTGAAATGTATTAACTGTATTATTAACTGTAATATTGTCCCATATTCTTATTTCCTTCATTTTCTGTAACTACATATCCTGTATATACATTTATGTACACTTGAATTTTATATGGACATTGTCCATCGCAAACACATATTTGGCCTTCGTGAACAACGCAAAATGTCCAGGTTTAAGATTTTTTTTAAATTAAGAAGAGATTCTTTAATTTCAGTAGAGTTTTTTAACATGGGAACCGCGGTGGCACATTGGTTAAAGTGTTGTGCTACAAATCGGAAGTTCCTAGTTTCGATTCCAGCTAGTATCAATGGAATTTTTCATTAACATAAAATCGTTTGAATGGCAATATGGCCCTGGGGTCGACTCAACCTCTAACATAAAGAGTACCAGTAGTATTTCCTGGGGATAAATGCGGCCGGCGAGTAAACTGACAAACTTACCACCATCCTGTGCTGTTATCATTAAATGGGGGAACCTTAATTTCCTGGAAACCTCTGAGTCTCTCCAGGCCTGTAAAACGCCTGCTTTAGCTTTTTCTTATCATATAGTGTAATAGGGCATACAACATATGTGATATGATATGGTACGAAATGCTATGATATGATATGTGACATGTCTTGATATGATATTTTATTTAAGTTCCATAAATTCTCAATAACAACAAGGAGGTTACAGAACATGTCAATATACACATTATGTACAATTATAATTGTATAAATTTTTGGAATCTAACTGATAACAAATCAAGTACATGAATGATGTTTAGTACAGACAGGACAAAAACTACTCTGTGACAACAAAAGCATAGAAATATATGGCTATAGTTTTCAAATAGAGAAACAAGTCAAATACAGACAACGAGCAATTGTAACAAATGAATACAGACAGCAAATCTACGCGAATGAATAAATTAACATTAAAATGTTAAATTTTTGTGAGACTTAGTGACAAAACATAGATTATTAAGTCTATGTATTCAGTATATTCTCCTTATGAAAAACGTTTGATTGCACATTATCAGGTTGTAATAAATTTATATTGAAAATATTCTGTTTTGTACTAAATATAATGTTTATTTAGGAATCGTTTCAAGCAAAATTTAAAATCCCTTTACATTAATGGATATAACTTTAACCCTGATCCTACTAACTTGAAGGATTTGTTGAGCTTCGTAAAACGTTATCAGATGGCAGATGAGATTTAACTCGACATTTAAAGGGTTAATATATGGAGGAAGATTGTTGAAAACCTTAAAGACCCATAATGTACTGCACTTTGGTATTCAGTGTAATTAGTTATGACCTGATAGAAATTGTTAAATTGTCTTGTACTTTTAGTGTGATTCTTTGAATTCAAAATAAAGGGATTTTAGTTTGAACTAGAGAATGCATAAGTCAGAGGATAGATTTGGATACAAATGTAGAATTTCCAACATTTTAAGCACATTCCTAAATAAAATCCTATTTTTACAACACATCATAATTTTAAATCTTTGGTTTTACACTCTAAATATTTTTATAACATGGGTTGAGTTGTCCCAGAAAGGTAAATCATAATTTATAATTACATTAAAATAAAAATAGTAGATAGTTTTCAAAGAATTGAGAGACATAAATGGTTTAATATTCCTCATTATGTAATGTGCTAAAATCAGTTTTGGGATAATCAGAAGTCAAGGCATCAATTTTTCATTTCAAAATATCAATAATCCCTTTACTTTAATTATCACACCAACTAATGCACTTACATGAAATTTAATATCAAAACACTTAAAATCGCTCCAATATATTTTGATCCTAAGAATATCCTCAGACAACTACTATCTTCCTTGTTGAAGTCATTTTAAAATCACTAAAAATTTAATTCCCTTATATCAGTACGGAGATGTGGCAGCATGTCGTGTTGTGTTTAGTGTACGTTGTTGAGAATGTGCCTGACTATAAGTGTGCTTATTGTCGCAACCTAACACACTACGCACACATATAGACAGGCGTATTCTCAACAACGTACATTTACACAATACGGCAAGCTGCTACAGTAACCTACTGATATAAGGGAATTAATTAATTATTGTTTTAATTTGACTTTAGCTAGGAACAGTGTAGCTGTCTGCGGATGATCTTAGGAGCGAAACATGATGGAAAGATTGTAAGTGTTTTAATGTGAAACTTTATGTAAGGTCATTAGTTGGTGTGATAAATAAAGTGATTATACAAAATGCACGGTGCAACAATAAAGATAGATAACAAATGTATCAAGTTATTACTTTTACACTCAACATTCATCATAATGACTCAGATGTAACTCTCAAGGTCACAAGTATTCAGGCTTAAGCTTCTTTTCACTAATATTTCGCTCCTGACAACTTGCTTTTGATGCATCATATTACTTGCATATTGAAGTAAAAATTGTTCACTTTGTACCGACAGAAACAAACAAAACCAAACAATAACATCCCATAATTAGGCGCAGCCATTCCATATGAAGTGTTCGAGATTGTTCTGTGAATGCAGGTTTGAATGTTAGTTAGCATTTTCAATGTCCGTATCAACACTGCACATTCATTTAACTTCCTGTTAATTTTTGTCACTAAGATCAAGTTACATTTTGTGACACTGCAACAGCAGTGGTATAGTTAGAGATAATAATGATAGTAGAATTAGTAGTAATATTAGTAATAGTAGTAAGAGTAGTAGTAGTAGTAG
>Ga0123355_10005100_pt1 | contig 19152 bp, 18 predicted proteins | sample TergutEmb28metaG_3_FD_89872 | JGI IMG/M metagenome (GOLD analysis project Ga0123355, IMG submission 89872) | Embiratermes neotenicus P1 segment gut microbial communities from Petit-Saut dam, French Guiana - Emb289 P1 | ecosystem: Host-associated > Arthropoda: Insects > Digestive system > Gut ... | reverse complement strand
TGGTGGAGGAAATCTGATTTCGTGGCAGGCTGCATCGCGTAGGCTGCCTGCGAACCGGAAAGGGCGAAAGTCATCGCACCGCGTGTGGTGGCGGCGCGCAAAGCCGCCTCCACCTCTCGATCGCCTTCGGGAGGGCCGAATCCCATGACCATGTCTTCCGGGCGGCTCAGCACGTCAAGCCAGATCGGGAACAGGAGGGACAGGTCTAGCGCCGGCAAAGCGCGTTTGCCCACGATAACGGGGTGGACGAATTCGACGGAGACATGTTGCGCGTCGGTGGAGTATGGGCCACGGCCAAAGGCCAGCAGGCGTCCTCCCGCGAGAAAGCGCTCCGACATCTGCCGGCAAGCTTCCGCCAAACGGACCGCCTCGCGCGAGAAAAACGAGCGGTAGAGTTCATTGCGCCCGAGCAGAAGTTCTTCGACCCGGCTGGCGAGTTGGCATATGGTCGCCATGGAACTTCAACAAATGCGCGGCAAGGGATCCCCGACGAGCATGTCCACAATCCGGCTGCCGCCGTAGCGCGTCCGGGACAGGACAGCGCTTGCCGGCTGTTCGGCCACTTCGCCGATAATCTCCGCATCTTCGCCACCCGGAGCCATGCGCAAGGCATTGAGGGCAGCATCGGCATAATCCGCGGAGACGACGGCGAGGAACTGGCCTTCGTTGGCGATGTGCAACGGATCCAGGCCCAACAACTCGCAGGCGCCGCGGACCGGATCACAAACGGGCACCTGTTCCTCAAACAGCACAATGCCCAGCCCGCAATCTCGCGCCAGTTCGTTCAGCGACGTGGCCGCCCCGCCGCGGGTTGGATCGCGCATCCAGCGAACTCCCGGACCCGCGTTTCGTACGAGAGCTTCCACCAACGGCAAGACGGATCGGGTGTCGGAATGTAAGTCCGCCTCGATGTCGAGTTCTCCGCGTGCCAGCAGGATAGTGATGCCATGATTGCCGATCGGCCCGGAAAGCACAACCTTGTCACCGGGTCGTACGGATCTGGCGTCCACCTTGACGCCGCGAAAGGGGCTTCCTATCCCCGTGGTCGTGATGTACATTCCGTCCGCTTTGCCGTGCTCGACTACTTTGGTGTCTCCCCCGACGATCGCAACGCCAGCCTTGCGGGCAGCATGGGCCATCGCCCGAACTTCCGTTTCCAGAACGGCCGTGGGCAGTCCAGCTTCGAGCACATAGGTGCAAACCAGGATTTCGGCTTTGGCCCCGGCGACCGCCAGATCGTTCACCGTGCCGTTCACCGCCAGCTCACCGATTGAGCCCCCTGGGAAAACCAGCGGCTTGACCACGAAGCTGTCGGCAGTGATCGCAATCCGGGCCCCGTTGATTTCAAGATGGGCAGCATCTCCCAAAGGTTCCGACGAGGCGGAAAACAGTAGGGGAGCAAAGAGACCCTCAACCAGCCTGCGGCTGGCTTTGCCGCCGGCTCCGTGCGCCATCTCGATCTGCGGCTCACGAAACAGGACAGACGGCAGCGCCTCCGTGACGTTCTGAGTCGTCAAGCGACCGGACTCAGGATGTTCACCGTTGCCGCTTTGCGATGTTCGTAATTGAAGTAAGCTGCGCATGATCCTTCCGACGAAACCATAAGTGCCCCGATGGGATGCTCGGGCGTGCACTCACGTCCAAAGAGTTTGCACTGGTGCGGTTTCAGCACACCTTTCAACACTTCCCCGCATTGCGCCGCTTTGGGATCGGTAACGCGCACGCCGGGGATTTGGAACCGCTGTTCCGAGTCCCACTCGGCATAGTGATCGCGGATGCGCAGCGCCGACTGCGAGATGAAGCCCATGCCGCGCCATTCGAAGTAGGGACGTAGTTGGAAAACCTCAGCCATCACTTTGAGTGCGGCGCGATTGCCCTCCCAGGGAACCACGCGTTTGTACTGGTTCTCGACTCTGGCCTCTCCGGCTTTCAGTTGGCGCAGAATCATAACTATCGATTGCAGCAGGTCCAGCGGTTCGAAGCCGGAGACTGCGATGGGCTTGCGCTCGTCTTTGGCAATCCATTCATAGGGTCGGCATCCGATCACCGTCGAAACGTGTCCCGGTCCGATAAAGGCATCCAGCCGCATATCAGGGGAATCCAGGATCGCCCGGATCGCGGGAATTATCGTCACGTGATTCGAAAACACCGAGAAATTGCGTATGTTCTCTGCCTTCGCGCGCATCAACGTCAGCGCGGTAGACGGAGCTGTGGTTTCGAAACCAATCGCGAAAAACATCACATGCTTGTCGGGATTCTTCCGCGCTATCTTGAGCGCATCCGTCGGGGAGTACACGATGCGAACGTCCATCCCGCGCGCTTTGTGCTCCAGCGGGCTGCCCTGAGTTCCGGGAACTCGCATCATGTCGCCAAAGGCCGTGAAAATCACGTTGGGATCCTGCGCCATCGACAAACCGTCATCGATTCTGCCCATGGGCAGGACGCAAACCGGACAGCCGGGGCCGTGAATGAGATCGATGTTTTCCGGAAGCAAGTCTTTCAGCCCGAAGCGATAGATGGCATGTGTATGTCCGCCGCAGACTTCCATCAGGCGATAGTGGCGCCCGGGATCGACAAGCAGTCGAATCTCCTCAGCCGCCCTGGTGATCAGTTCGGGTTCACGGAACTCATCTACAAATCTCACTGTATGTCTCCACCACGGCCAAGCCGGACGTGTTCAACTCGCCTTCCGATTCTCGATATCCTCCAGGCCATAACCCTTTACCTCCTCGATCGCCGCTTCGCTCTCGCCAAGGATGCGGAGCGTTTGCATTTGATCCAACGCATCCTGTTCGCTGATCTTGCTCATGGCGAATCCGACATGGATTAAGACCCAATCTCCGGCCTTCGGTTTGTCGTCCTGGAGCAGTCCCAAATCGACCCTTCGCCGCACCCCCGCTACCTCCACGAGAGCAGAATCCTGATTCTCTGGAGAGATCCCTACGATCTTTCCCGGTATCGCTAGGCACATCCTGCACGCTCCCGTCGAATCATGGTTTTCGCCATCCCAGTCCATGGGTTCATCCTTGCTTCTGGGCTACGATGTTAAACGAACACTTTACTTCGTCCTTCACCTTCAGCGTTCCGCCCAGTGCCGAAACCAGCCTGATCCCGTAGTCGGTCTGATTGAGGGAAAAATCGCCAAAGGCAGTCAGTGTTGCTCCGCTTAGCGCCACCCGCGCCGCTATCGGCTGGTCGCGAGTGACTCCATGCAGCGTCATTTCGCCATTCAGCACGACGCTGTACTGTCCCTCTCCCGTCTTGTTGGCCGACAGTCTCGAGCATTCATAAACAATCTCAGGGTGGGTAGAGACCTCGAGGACATCCTCGAGCATCTGGCGTTCGATTTCGCGCCGATCTTTATCGCTGATATCGTCCGTAACTCCCATCGAGGCTGCCGCAATCGTTATGCGCAAGGCAGACTCATCCACCTTTTCAGGATCCACTTGCGCTTCGCCGCTGAAGTCGCGGATTGCGATCGTGGGGTTGTGCCCCAAAGCTGACAGAACTCCCTTGGCGAACACACGCACGGTGAAACGGCTGGCCCTGGCGCTGATCGTGTAACGAGCAACAGTCGGTTTTGTCGCTCCCGTGGCATTGCCGGAGTCAACTCTTTGTCCCGCTTCCCCTTTTTCAGGCAAACATAACTCGCTTTCTGACCAGGCAGCTAACTCGGCCTGGGCGCTCGGCGAAGGTTTTACATGTTCCGCAGTCTCATATAACGTTCTAGATCCGGCAGGGCTGCCGTCGCCAAATTGCCAACGCCGATCTGACCCAGGTAACGACGCACCACGGGATTGGAGAGAATCAGTCCCGCTCCAAATACCATGAGGGATACCCCGCCGACCAGAAACAAGGTATCCATGTCGGCCTTACCATTTGTCCCGTTTGTAGGTTCGGATAGTTCCATCGCCACGGCAGTCTCCTTTTATGCAGTATTCACAGGCTCGACCTTGCTCCATTGTTGTTAAGAATCTTCTCGACTAACGAGCCGATCAGGGTCACCGCTTCATCCACGGCTGCCTCGACCGGTTTACTCAGCCCCATGTGCCCTTCTTCACCTCCGAACGTCGCGGGTTCGCAACCCACCAGCAGGACCTTTCCCAGCCGGCCGTTCATGGCCTTGGCCATGCGCAAAACCTTCATCGGATTCATGCCGTGTGTCTCCACGACGCCTTCCGGGGCATTGGCGGGGTCGACGGCGTCAGTATCAGGCGCGACTACATAGACCGTTCCCGGCGTTTCCCCGTGTGGATACGCATCCACCAGAATCACCGTTTCGTATCCATCCTCGAGAGCATACGTGAGGTCGAAGCCTCTGATGCCGAAGTCCGCGACTCGCACGCCTTTCGGGACGTTCCGGTTAGCCAGCCGTTTCACCACCTCGACGCCAAAGCCATCGTCACCGAGGAAGATGTTTCCGATGCCAGCAATCAGGATGCTTTGTTTGGCGATCACGTCGGCTCCATTTTCCGCGCTTTGAGAAAGTGGTTCGATCTCTTCCGCATCAAAGAAGAACCGATGCCCGGGCTGGCGCATCAATCCCAGGTCTCTTCCAGGATCGGAATCCAGAACGACACACACATGAAACTTGCCTTCGTAATCCTGCTCAATACCTTCAATTGTGGCGCTCTGTCCGGCGAGGGCAATATCCAACACGTCTCCGCCCTGGCGCGGACGCAGGCGGACGCGATGCCCGATCTTCAGGGCAATTCCAGAAACTTCCAAACTCTCCACCGGACTCTTGTCTCCGAGCACCTGCCATTCCCACTCGTTCACGGTGTGTCCTCCTTGAGCCGGCGCATGCCTCGTAGCACTCCGTGCAGCTTCATCAGCTGTTCGATTGGCAGAGTTTCCGTTCGCTCCAGCAGTCCGCGGGCGCGCTCATCGGACTGACGCATCTCTCGCTTCTCTTCATCGGTCAGGGTCATAATGCGCAACGACAGAATCTCGTCAATTTCCGTTCCATCGAACAGATCGCCCGCGCTCTCCGGAGCGATTTGCGGATAGTCGTACATGATGATGGGCGAGGAGAGCATCGTCTCGTGCTGTCCTTCTTCTCCGACCAGAACAGGCCACGTGCCGAGGTTGTGGCAATCCGCCGCGAGCTCGCGTACGGACTCAGGAGGATCCACTGCTGATACAAAGGCGCCATCCTCTACGCCCATGATCGTGTGTGTGGACACCACCGATTGCAGCAGTGCTTGGTCACGGGTCAAACTCGCGGAACCTTCCCACGGAGTCTCGTTTTGAATGCGCACACAAACCCTGAATACTATGTTTTTGACTCCTTCGCCCGATACTTTTTCGCTTGAAACCAGGACCGATCCGCGGATCAGCTCTCGCTTGCGAACGATGATTCCAAAGGTTTGCCCGCTCCGGTCGCGCAGCGGTTCGAGTTGTTTTTCCGCAGGCAAAGTGAAGGGTTGCACGCAGGGCTTGCAGCTCAAGTCGGCAAGATTGCAAATGGGCAAGCTGATTTCCCGCTCTACAGCTTCCTGCCACGGGTGGAAAATGTTTCCGTCAACCTCAAGCTTGTCGACCAACTGAAAGTTCGCTACTTCGACGGGCTGAAGTTTGCCCGCCGGTAACGTCATCTCTCCGACGGTGCGCTCGACCAACTGCAGGAAACGGATCCTCGCTTCGAGTTCAGACCGCGGACTGCCTTCGACCAGGCACTCGGTCTGCATCATCCAGGCATCCGGGCCGGTTTGGGCTTGACTATAGGAACGAGGGTAAAGAACTCCAAAATTCCACCGCTTTTGGTTTTTCAGCGCGGACGAGCGATAGGGATACAGCATGTATCCCTCATACAGCACTGCCTTGGCGATTTTCTCCACCAGTGCGAGATTCATCGTCCGACCGCCTCCTCCGCGGGAAGCGCAGTTTCCAGAGCTTGTTCCCACGTGGGGACCCCACGGCGCACCTTGTACCGATACAGGCGCTCGAAGACGTCGCGTCTCAGGCAGACCCACGCGGTATTGGGATAATAAAAGTCCATCATTCCGCGCCAGACCTTCACTGGGAGCTTGAACTTCGCTTCTTTGTCCCAGGAAATAGGCCCGACCTGCAGCGATCCGTCCGCCGAGGCGTAAAATACAGTTCCGCTGAACAAGAAATTGAGTGGAATCTCACCATCGGTCAATCCGTAAAAATACTTCGTCGCGGCTACATTGAAATCGAAGGTGCACGGAACTGGGATGTCTGCCACCGCACTGCCCGCGAACGAAGGCACCACCACGCTGGCGTGCGTCCACAGCAAACTCCTCAGACTTTGGCTCCAGCGGTCCGGCTCGCCGAAAAGATCGAGCAATGCCTCCTGATCTTTCGCCGAGTAATGACGTCGCGTAACCTCCATCTGAATCTGACATCGCAGCGCAACCGTGTGGATTGTCTCTTCCATCGGCCTATTGGTCAGGCGAAGCTTGAAAATAAGCAGGGGCGTCGCAGCATGGGAAGCCACCTCGGCCTGTTCGATCTGGAAACTCAGGTCAGGCATGCGACTCCTCCCTCACCATGGCCCTGCTCTTCAAAGCGGTGAAAAAATGTCCGAGTTCCTGCCACACTTCGGCACCCCCGGAAAGGCCGCGCCAATGCGTCCGGATTATGCCCACCAGCCTGTAGCACTCATCGATCGGGAGCAGATAATATTCGGCCGGCGCAGCTCCGCGGGCGTGGCCCACGCGGTTGACCAGCAGGGCTTCGACGTCGCTCTCCATTGCGCCCAGCGCCGGGTTTTCGCGGACGATCTCGTCCCATGTTTCTAGCGGCAGGAGTGACTCAGTAGCGCCAGCCGGGCTGGGATAGAGCACCGAAATTTTTTCTTCTGAACCGATTTTGAAGAAAAAGGCCATGTTGATCGGAATCATCAGCCCGTCCCATTGTGCATCCGTCATGCGAAAGTCCGAGAGGAGAGTAACGCGTTTCAGCACGCGCTTGTACTTTGGTCCGCTTTGGCCGCTGAACAGCACAGCACAAGCGTCGCAGGCACAAAGCAGTTTCCGGCGAGCGATTTCAATCAGGTGCGCATGCTCCTCGAACAGCTCGACGCCACACAATTCGCAGTGCTCAGCCGGCCGCTGCCGTCGAGCAAATTGACGCAAAATTGAGAACCCGTTGTCCGCCCCTGAAAACCGTCCTCGATTCATAGCTGAGCCCGGTTCATAGCCCGTCCTGCCAAGTTCTCGTCCGTCTGCGCCTTCAACTCTGGCCCCGTAGTGGGGTCGGCTGCGACTGGCATCGAGAGACGCTCCCCCAGCAAATGCTCCAGGGAGACAAAGCCGGATGATGCCTTCGCATCCAGGCCTTCGATAAACAAGGAAGTAACGTCGGGTGCGGCTTCATAAATAGCTTCCTCCACCGTCGACCGGATCGTCGTCACGGTTGAGCCGCAGGTGTGCTCGCCCACTTCCATTTCAATACGAACCACTCCTTCGTCGGCCGCGATCCTTTCAATCTTGCATCCCTGTTTGCGCAAGCTCGGGCGAATTCGCTCCACCGCTTTGGTCACGCGTGTCTCCAGCGCATCCGGATGCAGGCCGTACAAAACCAGCAAGCTGCTGACCAATGAGTCGCGGCCCAGTTCGTCGATAATGCTCACGCCGGCATCGCCAGCGTGGAAGGTGACTTCCAGCATCCTCTCCAGCCCGGTGCCATGCAGTTCCATGAGCAGACGTACGAGTTCTTTTGCGGTGGCCCGCACGGCAGGATCGGCGATGCCCTCAATCTTTTCGATCAAGTCGCCAATCTCCTGCACTCGACGGCGAAACTCCTTGTCGTTTGCCACGACCCTCCTTCGTTCCGAGACTTGCTTCACAAAGGAACGGTGAGGAGTGAGGGCGCAGGTCCAAACCGACAAACCACTTCCTGGCTTCCCCTGCCAACTGCGGGCTCTCACTCCTCTCGTTCTGCCGGCCACGCTCAGGGCTGAAGACCGAACATCGGGGAATGGCGTGTCTCGAGCACCTTGCCGTTGCCCAGGTACATGTGCACGCCGCACGGCAGGCAGGGGTCGAAGCTCCTGACCGCGCGCATAATGTCAATGCCTTTGAACTTTTCCGGACCGTTCTCCTCAAAGATGGGCGTATTCTGCACTGCATCCTCGTATGGCCCCGGCGTCCCATGAACATCACGCGGATTGGCATTCCAGGGAGTCGGCGGGTAAGGGTGATAGTTGGCTATTTTTCCCTCGCGTATCACGACATGGTGCGACAGCACTCCACGCACCGCTTCGTGGAATCCGCAGCCTATCGCCTGTTCGGGTACCTTGAAGTCAGTCCAGGTTTTGGTCCTTCCCGCATGCAATTCTGCCAGCGCCTTCTCCATGAAGTGCAGTGCGCAGCAGGCAGCATAAACCTGGAAGTAGGTTCGCGCCCGGTCGCGTTCGATCGCATTGCTCCACTTCGGCACCTTCCATTCAAATTCCACTTCAGGCAACGAAGTGGTTTTGGGCAAATACATCTTCACGCTATGGCCTGTGGCCTTGATGTAGCCGATATCCACCAGCCCGGCCAGTGCCGTAGCCCACAGGCGGGCAATGGGCCCCCCACCCGTGTCGAGCGCGAGATGATCGCCAGTCCGCTTGTCGAACCACCGCGGCGACATGACCCATGTGTACTTTGCGCCGAAGTCGCGCTTCTGCGGACGCGGGATCGTTGTTTGGTTCCAGGGGTGATGCTTATCCACCGGATTGCCGAGCGGGTCCGTTTTCACAAATGTTTCAGAGTTCTGCCAGTCGTCGTAATAGGAACTGCCCAGTAGAATGCGGATATTCAGGTTGATGTCAACCAGGTCCGTCGTGACCAGCTTGCCGTCCACCACGACCCCGGGGGTGACGAACATCTTGTTCCCCCAGTTCGTCATGTTCTTGTACGTGTAGTCACAATGGTCGGGATCGTTGAAAGAACCCCAGCATCCGAGCAGGATTCTTCTTCGTCCAACTTCCTCGTAACCCGGAAGCGCCTGGTAGAAGAACTCGAACAGGTCCTCATGCAATGGCAGCACCTTCTTCATGAACTCCACATATTTCATCAGCCGAACCAGGTAGTCAGTGAACAGCTGAATTGTCGGAACCGTCCCAACTCCGCCCGGATAGAGAGTGGAAGGATGAACGTGCCGCCCCTCCATAAGGCAGAACATTTCGCGGGTCATCCGGCTCATCTGCAGAGCTTCGCGGTAGAAGGCTCCGGTGAATGGATTGAGTGCAGTCATGATGTCCGCAATCGTGCGATAGCCGTGCAGATTGCCATGGGGAGCCGAGGTAGACTGAGCCTTCGCCCAAACTTTGGGGTTGGTTTCCTTCACCATCTGCTCGCAAAAATCCACTCCAACCAGATTGTCCTGGAAGATGTTGTGGTCGAACATGTACTCGGCAGCTTCGCCCAGGTTCACAATCCATTCGGCGATCGCCGGCGGCCTCACCCCGAAGGCCATATTCTGGGCATAGGTGGCGCAGGTCGCGTGATTGTCACCGCAGATGCCGCAGATCCGGCTGGTGATAAAGTGGGCATCGCGTGGATCCTTGCCCTTCATGAAAATACTGTATCCACGAAAGATCGACGAAGTGCTATGACACTCGGCAACGTGGTGTTTTTCGAAGTCGATCTTGGTAAATATGCCCAGGCTTCCCACGATCCGGGTGATCGGATCCCAATTCATCTCCACCAGATTCCTTTTCTTGGTGGAGGTCTCTTCTGTCGGCGCAGTAACCGTGCTCATTCGATTCGCTCCTCTCAATAGGTTCGGGCGTGATAGCCGGTGGTGAGTTCGGGGCGAGGATGCCGCCATTTGGGTTCTTTATTGACCGTCGCCTGCGTCACAGATCGGAGCGTGCGAATAATGCGACCGTACGCACCGACCGCTCCGCTCGAAATCTTCCCACCGGGAGGCTCATCCATAAACGGCATGAACTTGTCCGGAAAACCCGGCATGGTGCAGCCGATGCAGATGCCGCCGACATTGGGGCAGCCGCCAATTCCGGCCATCCACCCTCGCTTGGGCACATTGCAGTTGACCACTGGACCCCAGCAGCCGAGCTTCACAATGCATTTGGGCGAACCGTAAACCTCGGCGAAATCGCCTTGCTCGTAGTAGCCGGCGCGATCACAGCCTTCGTGCACGGTCTTGCCGAATAACCATGTCGGGCGCAGTTGATCGTCCAGCGGAATCATGGGAGCCAGTCCCGCCACCTGATAAAGCAGGTAGAGCACAGTCTCCATGAAATTGTCCGGTTGTACTGGACATCCGGGTACATTCACGATGGGCAGGCCCGCCTTCGATTTCCAATCCCAGCCCAGGTAGTCGGCCAGCCCCATGCACCCTGTGGGATTGCCTTCCATAGCATGAATGCCGCCGTAGGCGGCGCAAGTTCCGCAGGCAACCACCGCCAGCGCCTTAGGTGCGAGACGATCAATCCACTCCGTGGTGGTAATGGGCTGCCCAGTCTTAGGATCGGTCCCCAGCGCAGCCCAGTAGCCCTCTTTTTTGATGCTTTCGTTGGGAATCGAACCTTCCACTACCAATACGAAAGGATCAAGCTGACCTTTCTCCGCCTGATACCAATGCTTCATGAAGTCGTCACCAACTTCATAGGCAAGAACAGGATTATGCAGATGGACCTTCGGCAGCCCTGGAATGGCTCCCAACAGCACGTCCTCGATACTGGGCTGGGTCGCCGCCGTGATCGAAACCGAATCTCCATCACAGCCTAGACCCGCTGTGATCCACACAATGTGAACTTCGGCAACCGGCGATGGCCTTTGTGTCACCCGACCATGCGGAACCGTTTCTGCTGCCATAACTCGGGGTTCTCCTTTCTCGGTGAAATCTTCAGGAACGAAGGCCTATGGATGAACTGGCCACAAACACACACCAAGGTTTCCCGGGGTCTGATCACACCGGGCTTCGGCGGGTAGCATCTCTAATGTCGAAGGTCCGAACAAGCGGGAGTGCCACTTTTTAAGGTGGGTAGAATCACTGTAAACAGTATCGGGGATTCCCTGACGCCGCCGCTGTGGTCAGGTTTCGATTCGACTCTTCGAGGCCTCACTGGTCAAGGATGCACAAGACTTGAACGGAACTCTTTTCAGCTTGCTTTTTCGCTCGTATGCCATTGAAAGGCGCGTTGCATGAGCTCGCGAGCATTGCGAAGCGATAATTTTTCCTTAATGTGAGCCTGGTAGGACTCCACAGTCTTTACACTCACGTGCAGTTCCTCGGCGATCTGACGGGTTCCGTGGCCTTCTCCGATCAAGCGAAACACTTCCAGTTCACGGTCGCTAAGATCGCCGATTGAGGAATTCCGTACAGTGCCAGATCCGGTAATGTAGTGCTTGAGAATCCGATTCGAAATCCGTTCGCTAACATATATCTCGCCATTCAGAATACGGCGCACGGCGACCAGCACTTTTTCTGTCGCTTCCTGCTTCATGATGTAGCCGTTCGCGCCGGCGCGCAGCGCGCGTTCGGCGTAGATCGACTCATCGTGCATGGACAGGATCAGCACTGGCAGGGTGGGGTGAGTCGTTCGAATATTTTTCAGCAGATCGATACCATCGGGACCGTTCAGCGAGATATCCACGATCAGAACATCGGGTTTGGCCGAAGCGATAACATGCATCGCGCCCATCGCCTCTTCCGCTTCGCCGCATACCAACAGATCGGGCTCGCGATCGATCAACAGTGCCAAACCCTGACGCACGATCGGGTGATCGTCAACCACAAGGACTCTGGTTTTGGCGGCGACCTGATTCTGAGATTTGTTGGTCAGGCTCATAGCTCACATCTCCCCGTTTTCATTTACTGGAAACAAACAAGTCACCAGGGTTCCACCCGTCGCTATTCTCCGCAGCTCCAGCGAGCCACCGACCATCCGGGCCCTGTAATTCATGAGGTGAAGTCCCATTCCTTTCCTGTCGGCCGCAGTCTTCTCAATGCCGCTTCCGTCATCACTGATGGTCAGAACTCCCTGGTGCTCGTCCGCAGCCAGTTGGATATTGATCTGCCTGGCGTGCCCGTGCTTGATCGCATTATTCACAGCTTCCCGGGCAATATAGTAGAGATGCGTAGCCATTGCATCGTCGTGGATCAGCACCGGAGTAAACCACTGGAACCGGCAGCTGACCCTGAACAAGTCCTCCACTTCGCTGGCCCACTGCTGCAACGCCGACATCAACCCCTGCGCGTCCGAGACTACAGGCAGCAAGCCGCGTGCCAATTCACGCGTCTTGTGGATGGCGTCATTCACCAGCCCGACAATCTTGCCGGCATCAACGGCTTCAGGCAGGTTTTTTTCCATCAGCTTTTGCTCCTGCACTTTGCTCATGAAGGCAATGCCAGTCAAGTGCTGGCCCAAGCCATCGTGTAGTTCTTGTCCGATGCGGCGTTGTTCCCGCGCGCTGATCTCCAGAATTGTTTTTTCCAGACGCTTTCTCTCGGTAATATCAATACCCGACGCAATGATGGAACCTGCCTGGTCTATGGCACCGGGCAGAACCGTGGTCGACCACACAATAATCCTCTGCTTGCCGTCACGGCTCGCCCAGCAACTCTCGTACTCCTGCGGACGCTGCTCCACTCGCGTCTTCTCAAATAATGCCTTAAAGCGTTCAATCTCGTCGGGAACCAGGAGCAAGTCCCAAATATACTTTCCCTGGACTTCCGCGAACGAGTATCCCGTCATCTGTTCGCACGCCCGGTTGAAGCGGATCACACGGCCTTCAGGGTCCAGCACCATCACCAACGCGCCGACAGTATCGAGAATCGCCGAAACGACATTGCGTTCCTCCTGCAGCGCTTCTTCCGTCCGCTTCAGGTCTGTGATGTCAAAACCCACGCCATGAATGAACCACGGCTCACCGTTCTCCTTCCGGATCATCTTGGCTTCGCAATGAAACCAGATCACCTGTCCGTCCCGCGCAATCACTCGATAGGCCGATCGCAGTGGGTTCCCGGTAAGAAACATCTCTGCCGCTTCGTTGCTCCAGCGTTGCTTGTCGTCGGGGTAGAGGCGGCTGTACCATCGCACCGGATCTTCCAGCCACTCTTCCTGAGAAAAACCGAGCGCGGCTTCAATCTGCGGGCTGACATAAGCTTCACCGATTCCCCGATCCAGATAGGCCATGAAAACTACTGCCGGAATCTGCTCGACAAGTGCTCGATACCGCGCTTCCAGGTTTGGCGAATGCAGTTCGTTCTCGGCTTCCGCCAGGCCCCGTGGTGTCAGCGCAAACAGGTGTGTACCAGATTCCAGTCGGCGTGAAAAAACTCCTGCCAGTTCCTGCAGAACGGCTTCAGCTTGGAATACGTCCAGTTCCGTGTCGGCCTGGGGTAAAACCTCCGTATTCGGTGGGTGCTCGGTCTGACGTGGCCAAGGCATGGTCATTTGCCCTCTTGCGCGTGATGTTCGCGGCGCCGCCAATTCGGCTCTTTGTTTAAGGACGCCTGGGTAAATCGGCGCAAGGCGTGAATCGCGCGGCCATAAGTCTGCACCGCCGCCGAGGACAAAAGTGATCCCGGCGGCTGGTTCATAAACGGCATGAATTTGTCGGGAAAACCCGGCATGGTGCACCCAATGCAAATCCCCCCAACGTTCGGACAGCCGCCAACCCCGCCCATCCAACCTCGCTTACCAACGTTGCATTGAACTACCGGCCCCCAGCATCCCAGCTTCACAATGCAGAGCGGTGATCCGTACTCCTCACCAAACTGCGCCTGCTCGTAATAGCCGCCTCGATCGCAGCCTTCGTGCACCGTCGCGCCAAAAAGCCACGTTGGGCGCAAGGCCTCATCCAGTTGGATCATCGGCGCACGTCCCGCCGCCATATAAAGAAGATAGAGCAGCGTTTCCATGAAATTGTCCGGCTGTACCGGACAGCCGGGGACGCACACCAGCGGAATATCCGCCTTCGACCGCCATTGCCAGCCCAAGTAGTCCGCCAGCCCCATACAGTCGGTAGGATTACCTTCCATCGCGTGGATCCCGCCGTACGTTGCGCATGTGCCTGCCGCTATGACTGCCCACGCCTTAGGCGCGAGCCGGTCGATCCATTCACAGGTAGTGATCGGCTGCCCGGTCTTCGCATCGGTGCCGAACGACGCCCAATATCCCTCCTGCTTGTTGTTTTCGTTGGGGATCGATCCTTCAATGACAAGAATGAAGGGTCTGTCTGACTTCTCGTCCGCAGCCTTGTGGAATACGGCCATAAACTCATCGCCGTTTTCTTTTGCAAGAAAGGGGTTGTGCAGCGCAACTTTAGGAATCCACGGCATGCTTCCGAGGACAATATCTTCGATACTGGGTTGGGTGGCCGCGGTCATGGCGATGGTGTCCCCATCGCATCCCAGGCCGGCAGTAATCCAGAGAACATCGAGCTCGGAGATAGCACTCTGAGTTCGTCGAGGAACTTCAGCGTCTGCCATTTGGATTCTCTCCCCGAAACAACCGGCCAAACGAGGCGGAGGAAAATTCTTGACTACGGTTACAAGTAATGCACTCGGGCGGTCACCATCCGAGCGGCTCAGCACATTCTAGCGGATTCCTTATCCAGTGGAAGCCCAAGAGACGGCGACCGGCCGGTGGGAAGGATGGGGCCCGATGCGGACCGGCCGGAAAGCCACTGTCTGGTGGGCTCTATTTTCTGCGAACTCGTAGGCCTCCCTTGGTCCGCGAAAGAAATCGAATTACTGAGTATCGCAGAAGGACATTGGTATCGAGTCCGATCATTTCTTTTGCCTCTCTGCGTGGCGCCTGCTTCAATGGCAGCATCAATCTCATCCAGAGATACCGGCCTTGCTGGCTTCGGAATGATCCCTTTCAGCCGTGACGTTGGAATTTTTGGAAGAATGATCACGCCGTCCGGGTGGAAGAAGGACTTGAACCGGTCCCCCGGTTTCAGATGCAACCGCTCGCGTACGGCTTTGGGGATGGTTGCTTGCCCTTTGCTACTGAGTGTTGCTTCCATGCGGCAAAACCCTCCTGCCTTACATTTTTCGAAAAAGTAAAGGGGACCGAGGCTCGATTCTAGACCACCTTGGTCATCGGTGGCAGCGGGCGGGCGATCACCTCCCGCCAGTTGCTCCCCCGGACGCCAATGAACATGGCGTCACCGCGAACAACGTAGGCGGTAAGGCGGGTACATCCCAGGTTCATGCGATTTCCCGATAGAATCAGCCTGGAGCTGGCAATGACCGTCGAAACCGCACAGGAAGTGTCTTCCAACCCCAAGGTGCTCAAACGGCTGGCGAAGTATCTGGCGCAGCAGTGCTTTCGCAACACCATGCTCGAGGATCTGCATGCCGGGATTACTCCCGACTCAGAGACCGGCGACTATAGCGATGTGGTGGTCCGCTCGCCCTATGGAGAGATTCCCTGGCCCCAGCTTTCGCGGCTGAGCGACGAAGAAATGAAAGCGCTAATGATCGAGGTGGTGAATAAGACGTACCGCGCACTGCTCGTCCTGTTCGATGACCGGCTGGGCGGCGAACTGATCAAGGTCCTGGCACAGCATGACTTCTTACCTCGTTGGAACGATCCGGCATTAAACAGGACGGACTGAGGCTCAGTCAAACTCGGCGAGGTCTGAAAATGGTCATATGCGGCTAGGGTCGCGCCTCTGCGGGCGCCCCTGCTCGGAACCCGATCCCACGAAGCGGGTGGCTGACCTGTTCCAAAATCCGGACACGATTCCGATCCCCAACGCAGGTTCTCCAATTCACGTAAAATTCCGCCCGTTTCTGCCGGCTGAGGTGCAAATATGCCTGTTCTCGGGTCCGCTCCCACGCGCGTGGCGTCCGCTTCGACCGTTTTCTTTGCGATGCTCTTTCTGGTCGCCTGCCCCAGGAAGGAATGGCAATATAAACCCCCCGCGGCCCCGCCGCCCAGCAAGGATTTTGATGCGCACTACGACCCCACTCAGTTGGACGCCAACGGCGCCCCGCGCAACATCGACTGGCAACCGCAACTCGCCGGACGCATCCCCAATCCTGACAACTGCAACGACGGTCAGCCTTACTCCTCTGCCTGCACCGAGGACAATCCTTTCCTCGATCAGCCCGACGGCCTCGACGAGGCCTTCTGCTTTATTGGCAAAGTGGCCAGCGGTAGTCCAGTCCAGCCTTTCTACGGTCACGCCGACTGGCTGCTCTCCCAGTTCAACGGCAGCATCGGTTGGTTCAATTTCGCCGAAGACTGGGATTACGGCCTCATGCTCATCCCGGCGAGCGATCACCTCCCGCCCGTTCCTCCGCCCGACGTTAACGAACACGGCATCACAGCGAACAACAATCACGTCACCGGCGACACCGGCCCGCAGTACATCGAGCTGGAATTCAACTCCCTCGAAACCGATCCTGCTTTCACCGAAGGCTGGTGGAACGATTTCAAAACCAGTGGACACAATAATGATGCCGCCGCCTTGGCCGAGCTTCTGCATCCCAATCAGAAGACGCTGGCCTGTGGCTCGGCTGTCGGATTATTTGGTCTCGATTGTGACCACGGCTGCCGGAGTGAACTCCATCCCGTTTACGGGATCGCCATCCAGCGGACGGAAGATCCAAACGACAACGAGTGGTCGGTCATGGCCCGCAATTGGGGAACGGGTGGATACTGCAGCCGGTACAACGACGAAGTCGCCGCCACGAATATCTCGATCAACCTTCCCTACACATCTTCGGAGCCGCCGCTCAGTGTTCAACTCCAGAACTTCGTCTCCGCTGCCAACGACTCATCTGTGCACGCCGGGTGCCCTTCCGTCTACTTTCAGAACGGACAAACCATGGTCAATCTGACGCTGCCCCCACCGGACGAGCAGCCAGTCGCCTCATTCACGCTGAAAATCCAGTGGCCCGCCGGAGCCCAGCCCGTCTCCTGCGCGCAACCCGCTGTCGACACAACCAAGCCCATGGTTCTCTCGCCCGAGCGCCCGCCGGCCAACGGCCCCATGCGCGGCGAAGACTACATGGGCGCTTTGCTCCGCGCCGCCGCACAAAGCCAGACCCCAGCCATCGAGCGTCCGGAACTTGAGCGAGACGTCCTGCCCGCTGTTCCCGAGAGTCAAACCCGCATGCAATCCTTAAAGAAGATGGTGCTGGCTCCGCCGCAGCAACCATGCGAGCCCACCATCCCCGTGAAGGCCGGCCTCCCTCAACCCGCCCCTATCACCGCCGTTCACAACCTGGCAATCGATCCGCACAAACAGGTGCGCGATCGGGCAGCGCGCAACTACATCTGCCGCAACTACAAAACGAAGCCTTTCGCCCTGCCGGTAAATACCACGCAACAGGATTTCGACCAGGCTTGCAGAGGCGTGAAATGAAGCGGCCCAATACAAGCCGCGTACGCAGGACCAGGGACCCAAGCGCAGCGCCCGACAGCTGACAGAAACCAGGGGCCAGGAGAAAGTCCATTCCACGGCCTAAGAGAACTTTGTCATTCCGACAAAGGAAATCTGTGGTTTCGCTCGATCGCCGCGAAAAACAAAACCCATTCCGCCCGTCAGACCCGCGAACCAGCGGAAAACACGGGAAAAACCGTTATTCTTGACACTCCAACCTCACCCCTGCCAAACTTTCGTGCCCGTGCAGTTCGCACCAGCCAGCAATCCTAGTGATTGCCGCGGGTCTCACATCTCCTAGGAGGCTTCCCCCATGTGCCCTGGATTTCCTTTGAGAGCGTCACGTACGCTTGCCCAGCTCTCAACTCTTTGCCTGTTCCTGGCCGCCATCACCTGCGCAGCATTCGCAGACGGACCTTACACCGTCGGTTCTTCAAACACCGTCAGTGCTGATCCCACCATCCCTCGTCCCTCCACCACCCCGTGCGTCGTGACTCTATTCAGCGACTTCACCTTCATTAACAATTTCAACCTGAATCCGTTCTCCTACACGCCTCCTGCGGCTTGCCCAGGGCCCTGGGCCAAGGTCGTTCTCGAGGTGGATATCTCGGTCAGCGCCGGCACCCAGTTTGACCGGACTGCAAACATCTGGCTCGGCGGCACCAACATTTATTTCGGTACGACGGCCGAGCCCAGTTCGACCCTCGGTCCCTCGCGGCATACGGAAACCGATCTCACCGATTACTCTCCACTCTTCGCCATCCCCCAAAACGGATCGGTTTACCTCGGCAACGTGGTAAACAGCGAATTCAACGGCATCCCAAGCGCCTCGGCGACGTTGGAACTCTATCCGCTCGCTTCCGGGCAGACTGCTCCCGTCACGGCCGACGTAGTGCTCCCGCTCTCGTCCGGGCCCACGGGCGGCACCGCCACCCTGCCCACCACCGCCAGCACGCTTTCTGGTACTTTCACGCTGCCCACCAACATCCAGAACGCCTATCTTGACGTTTACTCGCAAAGCCAGATCGGCGACGAATTCTGGTACACCTGTGTCCCCAACGACGTGGCCACCGAACTCGAAAGCTGCGGCAACACCGGATTCCGAGAAACTGAAATCTCGATCGATGGAACTCCTGCCGGTGTCGCTCCGGTTTCCCCCTGGATCTTCACCGGAGGCATCGATCCCTTCCTGTGGTTCCCGCTCCCCGGCGTGCAAACCCTGAACTTTATTCCTTACCGTGTCGATCTCACACCATTCGCCGGAACTCTCAGCAATGGCCAGCCGCACACCGTCTCGGTCAGCGTCTTCAATGCGAATAACTATTTCTCCGACACTGCCTCGCTGTTGCTCTATCTCGATTCCGGATCCACCACCGTGACCGGAGCAGTCACCCGGAACACCCTGACCGCCGCGCCCAATCCCGTTGTGACCGAAAAACTGAAAGTCGGCAGCGCCATCACCGGCAACGTGAAAGTCACCTCTGACCGCAATTTCACCATTAGCGGTTACGTCAATACTTCCCACGGAAAAGTGACGACGACCGTCTCCCAGGTCGTCCACTTCACCAACAGCCAGGACTTCAACATCAGCAGCACGGAATTCCTGCAGGACATCGCCCAAAGAACCAGCGTAAATTCCACGACAACCGTGTCCTCGAACAGCGGGACGACGGTAACCTCCACCCGCAACGAGGAATTTCCGCTGAACCTCGACATCGTGCAGACCGTACAGTCGAACGGCGGCATCAACCAGACCACCACCTCGTTTCAGACCTATAACGTCCAGAGCAGCAGCAAGCAAAGCGGCGCCCCACCCTACCGC
>Ga0123355_10005099_pt1 | contig 19152 bp, 12 predicted proteins | sample TergutEmb28metaG_3_FD_89872 | JGI IMG/M metagenome (GOLD analysis project Ga0123355, IMG submission 89872) | Embiratermes neotenicus P1 segment gut microbial communities from Petit-Saut dam, French Guiana - Emb289 P1 | ecosystem: Host-associated > Arthropoda: Insects > Digestive system > Gut ... | reverse complement strand
TTTTTTTTTTTTTTTGGCCAACTAGAAGTGTCTTATATGGAATTTATGAGCAATGTATAAAATCCTGAGATGAGCATTGCTGGCAGTAGCATTTCTTACGAGTCTAATAGAAATTTCAAAAATAAATTTGTGCACATTTCCTAATCTTAACACAGGTATGTGTCATACTGTATGACAATAGAATTTTGCAGAACAATTTACTTTTGCTGCTGCTACTACTACTACTACTACTACTACTACTACTACTACTACTACCACCACCACCACCACCACCACCACCACCACCACCACTACTTTTTTCCTCCTCCTCCACCATCACCACCATCATAAGCAGCAGCAGGAGCAGCACCTTACCTTTCTCTCCCTGTCCCTCCTCCTCCTCCACCCATTTTTGTTCTTGTTATTGCTCCTGCTGCATCTGCTTCTGATTCTGACACTGTAAACATTCTTATGGGTGCACAATTGATAACTTTCACTACCATGTTGTGAAAGTGTTTTGGAATAAGGAACAGTAGAGACTGCATTGCACACTATTTTCACCTTCATGTTTTGGTGGTGTGTGAAGGTTTGTTAATGAGACTTACATCATCTGAAGCTTCCATTGATTTCTTCTTACCCCAGTCTTTAATCCTCCCATCCCCATATGGTCAAACAATTTTTCTTGCACATCTTACCACATCTACCTTATAGATGGAGGCAACAGTTTTCAATGTGCATGGCATCATATTCATTGACTGTGCTAGTTGTGATCAACCTCTGAGTATGGTACCTGATTTTTTATATTTACTTTTGTGTTATAGGAAAATTCTGCCAAGACCCTGACAGCTACTTTCCTGTGGACTAACATTGGCAAGCTATGTTTTGATGTAAGTAATTCTAAATTAGTTGTGGTACATTGAGTGCTGCCTTGGTATTTTGAAGTTATGAGTCATTGATCTTGTTGCATTATGTGTTTGTGCTTTTGTGAACAGCCACAAAAACTTTAAGATATTTTTTGAGTGTTTTACTGGTTAAATGTGGTTGTTGTGTGCTAAGTGTTAGTTTATGTTTTGATACCAATTTCATTACATGTGTAATGCAGGCAGATTTACTTCTTAATTAAGAAGAATTTGCAAGAGTCATCAAATCTAGTTATAACGATCTGTGAAGGGCTATAAATGTGTCCAGTTAAGAACAAAGTTAAAAGAAGTTTTGGCTTAGCAAATTCTGTCTGTTTTCCAGTCTTCTTGTTATTTATTGTATGTTTTTGTGACACTTCCCATCTGTTTTTATCCATTAGTCCAATGAGTAAGTTTCTGTCTGTTTGTATCTCTGTATGTGCAGCAATATTTCTTTAATCCTATGTTTGATAATTTGCAAATACTGATAATCCAGCACTTGAGGAGAGTAGTCCCAATGCCAGAGGTTTTGCTTTTTACCAGGGAAAAGATTCACCAATGAAACAAGCAGGTCTCAGGGACATGTTCAAAAAAGTCTCAAAGAGTGTCTATATGTACATCAACTGTTACGGTATCTCTTTACCCCTTGTCTCCTGCTCCATTAGCTTCTTCAGCTATGAAGACCCCAGAAAACATAGAATATGACCCTGATGACCCAGAACCAGCAAATGAAGGAGATATACAAATGGAATAATCCTCTGATTAGTTGTACAGCCCAAGTATAAGAGCAGTAACAAATAATTACCTGTAAGAACTTAAGCCAGTACAGATATCATTTGATAATCTGGAATATTCATTAAGTCACCACCTGTTCAGTCCTGTGTGAATTTAATTAATGGAATTTTGTTGTATTTTGTTTGCAAATATGTGTGAGGACTATGATGTTGCATACATCAGAAACTGTTAAGAAATCAATGGTAACTTCCCAGTTCCTTTAGAATTTGTAAAAAAAAGTTCTATCATAGGTAGTTCCATGCATGTGAGACATTTTACACCTATTTTATTAGGTATGATATATTGGAAATATAAATGTCTGAATCATTAAGTGTTGTTTAGTCTGTATCATGGATGTGTACTCTAGGAAATGGTAGAGAGATTTGTGTGTGTGTGTGTGTGTGCGCGCACGCGTGTATGTGGTTATAAGTTTTGGAAGCAGAAGTTCATGTTACAAGAATTTTGTGGATGCTGCATTATTTCAGTTTGCAGCTGAGGTATTCAAATTTTCTCTCTAGTCAATGAATGATTGTCATCCCCAGTAAGGTAATGTTGAACAAACTGCACACTGGAAGTATTTGTGGCCTGCTGTAAAGTACTGATGTGCTGAAGGAACTGAGAATAGCCATGAAAAATGTGGATGGATCAGGATTTAATATGTGGTAGGGGCAATGATATTTCTCTTCTCCAAAGGATCCAGACTGACTCTGGGACCCACCCCAGTTCAGTGGATAGTCTTGCCACTGCAATAAAGCAGCAGGGGTGTAAAACTGACCGGTCCTGTCCATCAGTTACTGAGATTAAGAATGCATGGCAGTATACCACCACTCCCTCTTATGCCTTCATTATGTGGTGCTTAATTAAGTACAAAAACAGGTTTATCATTTGTCTGCTATGTGTGAGACATGTAACATTGCTACATTGCTGAGTTCACGGAAAAAAAGGTTTTTCAGTATATGAGTCATAATGGAATTATGATTGCTTTTGTTTGTTGAAATTCTTATTTTATCTTGCAGAGGGCTGTTCATTTTATTCTGATATCCCACCAAAGCCTCTTCCTCCTCCTCCTCCTCCTCCTCCTCCTCCTCCTTCCTCCTCCTTCTCCTTCTCTTTTTTTTCCTTCTCCTCCTCCTCCTCCTCCTTCTTCTTTTACAGTCCTTGTTGGATCTTAGCCATTTCCAAAATTGTCCTCCACTGCTCTCAGTTCTGCAACTTGCATCTCCAATTCCTTACACCATGTTCTTATACCTTCCCCAACTGATGCAAGCCACCTCTACGTAGGTTTTCCTACACGTCGACTGCCTTCTGCTTTAGGTAGAGTAAGCTTTCTGCAAAGATCCATTTATTGCATTCTAAAGAGGTGTCCCAGCCACCTCAGTCTTCCTGTTTTTATCATTTCAACCACATGTAATTTTACTCGAAGGTACTGATCTTATTTGCTGAATTTCAATAACAGTGCTGTTGAAACTGTGAAATTATCCTGAAGATAGCTCTTGGTTTTGTTTGCTGAAACTCTGACATTATTCTGTTAAAAGCAATTGGTATGGCAGGCCATCCTTCTCACTCTAATCAGTTTCTTTTTGAAGGTCAGAGTGTGCTGTCTTACGATCTAGAGCCTTTTTATCTGAAGCCTTTCAGTTGCACTGACATGAAACTTCTGTAGGTTACACTATAATCTCCCCATGCATTTTCTGTTATCTGTCACAGTGTCTCCAGTACAAGTGACAGGTAAGCATTTTCACTGTCATGAGAACATAGGTTTGTTGTGTCTGTTGGTAGACAGTATTGCTGTTACAAGATAGGTTTAGGTGTATTATGTCAAGGTATTTGTTTTATCTGAATGTAAGGGTGTTTGTCACTCAGGATGGTCTATAAGACATGTGGTATTTAGTATGTCCGCAAATGCTGTGTCAGTACTTCTCTCTTGGATACATAAATGAACAGCATGCACTTTATGTATCTAAAAAACTGATGGTAAATTTTATTATTCAGATTCAAACACAGTAGCTAGTGGGCCCAAAAAGGGCTATTTGTCTCACAGCAAGCTCTCATTTCTTGTGTTTTTAGTATCAGATCTGTTCTTGTATCCCTTTTCATAGCTCTTATTGACCCCAGTCCTTGCAATCCACCATATAATTGATGCATTTTCTCCACCCATTCACTTTAGCATACACTTGAACCTAATTTAGTCACCCTGGAGATGCAGACAGCATGTTCTACCAAAACATCTGAAAAAACTTATTATTTTATACAGTGTAATAACCTAGAAGACCTGTCCCTGAGCAACACCTGTCATGTAGCCTGGAACTGCAGTCACTTATAGCTTTCACTGTTCATAAATCTGTTAGTTACAGTTTTCGCTAGTCAGAACTTGAATTTGTAGTTTGCACCAGTAAAAACTGAAAATAACAGATTGTGGCTTGTAATCATTGGTCAGCTATTTAATGGTAGAAGAAGGTATTAAGGCTGGTGTTTCAGTTGCATGGTATTTTTATACACATGTCCTATAGGTATGTTATGAAATAATGAAGTGCTGTGTAGTCAGCATCTTCACATATAATTATGTTATTTCTCATATTGTATTTTTGCTAAGAATTGGGTATCAGTTTCATAAATAAACTATATTTAGTAAATAAAATATTTGAACCTGTCACACTGTACAGCTTATCAGTCAGTCAGTGACTCAGTATTTAAAAACCAACAAAGCTTTAGTCCACTTAGCATTATGTGACATACATGTTTTGATCTTCAATCAAATCTACTTCTGTGTCCTTTACGTATTAGTGTATGAACTGTTGAATGGTACAAATTGTGCTCAAAGGCATAATTATGAACTTATGTGAGAAATTTCGTATTTATAATTCTAGTCAATATGAACCATTAGGTGAATGGAGTCAGTTTTATGAAAATAAGAACTTTAATGAAAGGAGGACATTGTGCTATTTCTCTAGGAATGTAATAGCAAAAATTGACCTGAAAAATAAATCACAGATGAGCATAAGTAGATTTCCTTACCAGGAGAGAGGGACATCCACTGTGCACTTTTCCAGTACTGTGTGGAAATGAGAGTGAGTTAATTTCAAGTACTGTACAATGTTTTCTCCTTCTGCAGAGGAAGAAATTTGAAATCCGAGCACTTAACTGGCCTACATCAGGTGAGAAATTTACCTTCTACACCAACAGTGATGAGAAGAGCAAACACCTGCTTTTTCTGTGTCGGGTTACACATCAGTTCAGTATGGCAATTCAGCCTCGCCTATCTGAAGTTCGGCGTAGGGAGGAAGAAGGTGAGAGTAATGTGCAGAATAATTTTGAGGTGTAGGATTTTTATTGTTGGATTTTGAAACAGGATGTAAGTTTCAAACTTTATCTGTCTGTATTGTTACCTTTGAAATGTCACTGATTATAGCAATTGTAAGGTTTTCAAAGTTTATCATTTGCATTTATGTAAATGTTAACAGTAGATTGCTAATTGTTTTGTTAATTTTTTTAGAACGGAAACGCTATCGTGATTGCTACATGTATTCTCGGAGTCTCGGTGCCGAATTTCCATCACTGGCAAAATTAACCGGAAATTACAAGGGACATCATAGTGACCAGCGAATATCTGTTATCAGTAATACATCTTCGAACACCACTTCTGGCATTGTGTCTGACCGTGTTCAGAGTTTGGATGAGAGTGAAGATGACCTTGAAATTGAGATTATGATTAATTCACCTCCTGCTCCATCAGTTGAATCACTAGCACTAGCACATCTTAGGGATGCTTCAGATATCCTGCAGGCCAGAGATTCATCTCTGCCATCTCCTCACTCTAAAGGTGAGTTAAACAGCTGAAGAAGTTGTAACTTTCCATTTATAGGTTTCCTGTCTAAGCTTCACCTAACAACAGTTCTAGTCAGTGTTGGACATTTGGTCTGCTGCTATGATTTAGGGATCATTCTTGTGTATCTGAAATCCATTTCTCTGGGCTACAGTTCACTTACCAAAATGATTTGTATTAAGCCAACAAAAATTAATATTTCTACAACTTTCAGTTTTAATTCTGTGTTAGAATATCAGTGTGAGGGTTTGAAGCTCTGCACTTTTCTTTAGCTCTAGCTTCACAGTATCTTGGTTATCTGTATTTACAACCCAAGGAATTTACTTGGCAGCCACACTGGGAAACTGGGCAGTACACTGCTGATTTAAAATTCCAGAGCAAAAGTGAGCGTGAAGGAGACATAAATTCAATATGTAATGTTTGAGTTCTGTGTACGTTTAATATACAAAATTTAACCTACAACTTAAAAAATTACTTGAAATGAGGTTAGTGAGAATTCAAATCACAATCATGCTGTCTTACCATAAATTTAATTTTTACATATAGTTTTGTCTTCTCATCAGATAAAAGTTTGAAATGATGTGCCTAAGTATGCAAGATTTCAGGCTTCTGCCATGGTGAAGTTGAGTTCTTTGCCCTCCTGGTTTGTTAAGCAGCGTTGGTTGGCAGTTGTGTTCCGACATTTCGGGACACACTGTTGATACCATCTTCACGTGTCAAACAGTCGAAGGAGAACTTGACTGACAGGCTGTCCCAACACTTCACTCAACAACTACCAATCCATGCTGTGTAACAACCTAGAAGATCAAAGACCTCATGTGCCACTTGCAAAATTGAAAATATAACATCCACTGGCACATTTAGTCATTAAAATTATGAAGAAATGGAAAGAGCATTTATTTGCCATATCAAGTTTCTGTAGACAGGAGAGAAACCACCGCTGGTATGAACCCAGCTGCTGAAGAAACTGTTGCAGACTATTTGATATCACTTTTTTTTTCAGTGGTAAATCTCAGTCATAAATAGAATGTATCTTTACATGAGATACCTTTCCTAGCAAGAAATGTTCTTCCCCTACACATGTAACTTAGCATATAACTGACTTTACAGTGTTTTTGAAAATTCAGTTGTTTTGTTGACCCTGTTTTTGAGTGATGGCATTTGGAAGTGGGCAATGTTTCCAACATATCACAGGAACATGCGCCATTCGTCTGCACAATTAACACCAAAGATGGAGGAAGCATGTTCCTGTGATATGTTGGCAATATAGTCCACTTCGCATAACACCGTTATAATGTTGTTACACTAGAGATTGTTTGAATTATATTTATTGTATTGTGATTAGAGCACTTGTTATTGAAGCAGGTGGTGGTGGTTTGGAAGGTGCTACTCCACCACTTGTGACCGGAATCACAGCACAGAAGCAGTCTCCAAGTGGAAGCACAGGTGTAGGTGGGGCAGCAACTCCTGCTACTACAGATGGTAGCCAGTGTTCCAGTTCGTGTTCCACTGTTGTGGTTGCTGGTGCCACACTTGCTATTAGTAATGGTGGTGCTGCAAGCAACAACTCTGTGGATGTGAGGCGCCGTACCAGCACCAGCAGCAGTCTAGAGCTTGGTTACAGCCATACTGCCCAGAACTCCGCAGTGTCTGACTCTACAAGCACTTGTCCTGAGCTAGAACTTGACTACTCTGTACAGAGTGCACACACAAGCAGTGGTATTTATACTTTTCGTAGCAGTTGTGGCACTACTGCTGATACTGTAGAAACTAATGCCTGCTCATCTGAAACAAGTGGTGTCTATGCCGTGTGCAGTACAAACAGTATAGCCAATACTTCAGACAGCTGTCACCATACAAGTGGTGCTTATTCAATCATGGGAACTTCACTAGACTCTAATACTAGATTAAGGGTAAGGAGTGGTAGTATTGCAGGTTCTGTGGTCAGTGGGTCAGGAAGTTTCCGAGGCGATGGGAGTGATCCTTCTGAAGCAGGTCCAAGAAGTCCACTTACAGCAGAAGAATTATCGGACTTGATTGTTGGAAGAGGCAGTGGTAGTGCTAGTGGTCATACAAGTGGGGTATATCCATCAAGAGCAACTGTAAGTGCAACACTGGATTCTGATAGTGACTATGTCACTCTTCCTCCTCCTCCCATGCCACCGCCACGAACAGACAGTGACAAGAACTACTTGCTTTTCGAGACAGCATCTGTGACAACTGCTTGCACCGTGACACCTGCTGCTTTGGTGTCTTCTGCTCTTAGCATTGAAGATGAAGTGGAAGATGTGATATCCCCACCTCCACCACCTCCATACACTTCACAACACCTTTCCCAACAGAAGCCACTGGATCATTTGCATTCTCAAAACCTGCATCTTCTGTCACAAGTAGAAAAACCAGTTCTCTCGCAGAAAGCTATTTTAACACAGCAGCATGTTCTAGCCCAACAGTCTCATTCCTTATCACCTCAACAGTCTGTGTGCCTGGTAGCACCAGCTCATTGTCAGTCATCTTTGATGAACCTGTCACTGCCTGTTGAAGAAGCCAATGCTCGATTCATCACCACCAAACCTCATATCAACATCTTAACAGCACATACAAGCCTTGTAACATCTACAGCTGCACCAAGTTATGCAGCTCCCACGTTAGCGTATCAGGTTGCCAGCGGATGTAGCAGTGGAAATGTGTCAGCAGTAAATAGTCAGAAGTTGCAACTTTATCCACCAGGGGATGCCAGAACACATCCTCCTGCTCACATGAAGAATGCTGGAAATCCACATGGAATTCATGCTATGCCCCAGCAACATTCTGGCAGTGGATCATTTGTAAGTTACTCTGGCTTGGCAGACCCAGGTTCCAAGATGAAACCAAGTCCTATACAAACAGTAGTACCAGTCATTGGCAAGAACAACTATCTAGATGTCCATGCATCTAGAACCAATGCTAATGCACAATCAACAGCTGCATACATACGATCCACAGCTGCTATATCTTCATCTTCACCACCACCACCACCACCTGCACCTCCACCACAACCACCAACACCACCAGCACCCCACCAATATCACCAGCACCAATTCTCACCTCCACCTCCACCACCAGTTCATCACTCACGGCAGCCACCTCCCCCTCCTCCCTCCACTTCGAGTCAGCCAAGTCTGGCAACTGTGTATACCAGCCAGGTGACAAGAAGTCAGATAGAGCAGTTTCAGAGACAAATGTACTCTGACGTTGACTATGTTATCTACCCTATGAAAGATCCAGCCATTAGTAAACAGGAATACATGGATGCAAAACAAGGCTCTCTTATTGCACATGCTGCTGCCATGCAGTACCCTTACCAGCAGCTGGCATATCCACCACCACCATATCCTTCATATTGTGGCGGTCCTAAGAGCCATTTCATGTATCGCAGTACTCCTAACGTAGCAGTTGCCAGTGGATATCTGCCTGTTGCATTTGGAAGTGCCAGTATGCAAGCTGTTTCCTCTTCTCCTGTTAAGTACGCATCTAATCAGAATTTGTCAGCAATGGAGCCAGTGACTGGGTATGCAAGTTTCTCACCAACTTCCTATCTCTCTGCTAGTCACTACTCCTCCTCCTCTGCTTCCCCTCTCTACTCAGCTGGTACATCATATTCATCCTCATCAACAAGGAGCCTGCGATATGATCCTCCAGTCCCACCCTTCTCTGCCAGTGCTGCTGATCTGCTTCATATTGGTGCTACAAAGCTTCTTCCTTCTTCCACTTCCCATCCCCCACTTGGTGGATTTGGAAGAGCGCGGTCTGATGATAACATTCTTAACTCATATGAGAAGCCTACTAGTGGACAGAACATGTTGGAAAGACCCAAGTACAGACGCTTACCACCACCTCCACCTCCTCCACCATATGACCAACAGGTAAGCCACCTCTCTGTTTTTTGTGCATTACAAATCTGTATAAAATGTTTGATAATCTAGTCCATGTATCAAAATAGTTACAGTCTGATGGCTGAGAAAAAAAATTACTCTAATGCAGAATATTGTTTGACATTGTAATGCAGTTGAATGCAATATAACTATCAGAATTCTGGAAGGATACCCTCTGAATACACATTTGTACATATTTTTGTTATTTTCTGTCAATCTTGCTGATTTAAGAGGTAGGATGAAGATATAATGGTATGTGTCACATCTCTCATTTGGAGTCAATAATAATTTGTCATCTTCACTTAGCACGTGCACCTCCATTTCTCACATTCTGCCAGATACTTCTGTTGTGGTTATATCGTAACAACTAATATCATACTTCACAGGTTACTGAGAAAATCTCGCCAAAACATCAGTCTGCAGTGTCTTTGGAGACTCCAAAGGTGCCTGCAGCAAATGGTGATGAAGAAGGCATGTTGGATATTCGAACACTGAGAGAAAAGAGCAAAAATCTGGATTTGCCTCTAATATCTGCTCTCTGCAATGATCGTTCTCTTCTTAAACAGACAAATGCATTTGTTATGCCTCGACACCCTGGACCTGGCGGAAAACGAGGAGCAACAGAAGGACGGTATGAAAGACCTGTTTCGTGGCATGTTGAGACTGGATCCAAAGTTGGTCTCATGGGTCTGGAAGGCAAAACAACTGTTGCAGATAGTAATTCTGCGAACCTAGAAAACAGTAGTGGAACTGTTAAACCTCAGAAAGCTGTGCTTTTACCTTCAATGTTAGCAAACAAATCATTATCATCAGGAAGCAAACATTCTTCATATACTAGTAGTAAATACAAGTATCCTGTGTCAGGTCTGTCTACTACTCAGATATCGAAGCCTCAAAGAAAAGTTTCTGCAAGTACACACACACATCCAGCTCATCCCCAGGACTTCATGAAAATGACACATGGCAATATAAACAGTTCTGCAGCAGTGAACAGTGGCCAGTCTGTGGTTAATGTTAACAAATTAGGAGTAGGTATCAGCACAAGCAAGCAGCAGCATCGAGATGTCGTCATACCATGAGGATATGCTGTTAGCGTGTGTGAGCCATATGATTACATGCATGTTATTTTATAAATGCATATGACTATATGGTTGTTTTCTTAATTGCTTGCTAGATGTACTGTTCATGGTTTTAATGGCTAGTGATGTGGAATTTAAATTTGGTACAGATTTTGAGTTACATTGATCTGCTCTCTGAAGATGGCTCAGTATGGCAGCTAATAAAACACTGCAAGCACTAGGATTGGAATTTTAAGATGAGCAGGGCTATAACAGGAAGTACAGTTTATTCAGTGTCATTATGTGAATAACTATTATGATATGAGTGTGATGGGTGACAGTTTGCATATGTGCATTAGGAATTTCTTTGAGGCTATTACGGTATTAATTCAGGTGATTTTGAATTTAATGCAGTTTACTTTTTGTTTTAAGTTTCATACCATACTTTTATAACAAAACATCTATTTAATATTAACTAACTGTAGGATATCACACTTACGTAAACACAACAGCACTTGGTAATTTGAAACATACAAATTTGAAACACATGCCGGTGTATGATAGTTATATGTCTAATTATAAGTAAAAGATGTGTAGTGGCATAGCTGGGTTTTTTGGCCCCCAGGGCGAGTATTTGCTACTTCCTCCCCTAATAGAAATTATAAACCCAAAAAATAAATATGTATTGAATTTCCTGTTATTCATCTAAATATTTTTGATAAACGTGTCATCAGAAATAAAAATATGAGTGTGTAAGACCACAGCAAAAGCAACCTTGAAACGTGATTGTGTGGGCATGAAATGTCAGGGAACAGCAAAGTGCAGTTTATCTGACTTTTGCTGTGTATTGCACGACTAGATTACAAATGCAATACATAAGAAAAAGTAAACGTTTCAAATACTATCAGTAAAACCTGAGACTAAAAAATGAATTGGCTGCAACAATCAGATGTACCAAATTAATGACAAAGAGAATATCACAGCAGGCACTGGAATACAGACTGTTTTACCAGAGATCTTGGATGTCTGAAGGTATAATGGGAGAGACCAATAACGCCTTGAGGATTTCAGTAATCCTGCGTAGTTCATGGTGATGAATAGCATCACAGGAAAGAGCATGGAATTGCAAGATTCATACAGTGTTGAACTGTTTTATTGTGGTCACTGACATGTAATATTAAGGACTGTGTTTATGTATTAGCATTAACCTTTTGGCGCCGGAATTATTTTTTTTAATTTTAGCACACCCTGTATATAAAATGTGAATAATACAGGAACCAAATATGTTAGATTTATGAAACAAACTGAATTTTGAAGAGGAAAAAACGGAGAGTATATACCATGTTTAAAATATTCAGTACCTATATTTGTTGAATAAATATATAAAATGCAATATTTAGAGGTTAGCGGTGCGGTATGACCACTATAGTCGTCGTTAGGCGTCAAAAGGTTAATATGGTCAAATATTGTTTTGTGTTTTGACAGTGGCAAGCACACTGATTTAAATTAAGCTGGTAATTACACAGTGTTACATTGACTATGAAATTGATACAATGGTTGTTTAACACCTCTGAGAAGTAACTGTTAACACTATTAAAAATACTGATATCAAATTAAAAATACAAACATTAAAGGCAATAGAATTAGGAAAACACAAGGAAGATATGTCTCAGTATCTTCAAATTACCATGTAAGGACCAAATTAGAATCAAAAGTGTGTGAAGTTGAATTGCAATGTTTTATTAACCAGGCCACTTGCATAGTCCTAACAGTTTGGAGAGTGATATATTCAGTAAAACTTTTTTTCGATCAGTACAAAGAAGATTTTACTACCATGCAGTGTAAGAATGTGTTAGCTATACTACAGTACTATGCAGAATTTACATGCAGTATTGCAGTTTTTCACATGAAATATCAATTGATACAGTTGTACTTGTAACATTATTTTTAATGTCCCAAAAGATAAATACACACATTCAACTAGTTTACAGAACACATGAAATAATACCATCCTCACCTAGGAAATGTAGGCAATGTAGACACATGTACAATGGAACCCACTTTTAATGTTCCTCAATTATGATTTTCCTCAATTGTTTTATGGCTTTGCATTTAGTTAACATTAGTCTGGAAACATCTGACTTATTGGACTGTAGGAATTCAATTTATAATCTGTTCATGAACTTTGTGTTATTTGAGACATATTCATCAAATTTCTGGACATTACTTCATACACAATCATTGTGTTCCTTGCTGTAGGCATGTTAGGCACAGCAACCCACCGATAAATCCAGCTGCCATTTATTCAAGTGTGTGTTACAGTGTATATTTTTAAAGCAGAAGGATATTTTATGAAATGTAGACTATTAGATCCCTATATGAGAGATTTTGCCAGATTTGTTTTCTATCAAAAGTCAGTGAAGTCAGTCTTCAAACGATAATTTGAAGCCAAGTTGTCCTGCTATTTTAGGCGCAACTATACTGGAGTTACTCAGAAATTTGTAATTGTTTGGAATATCTCAGAACTTTTGATCTTAATGGGGAAGACTAAATACTACTGTACCCAAAGAAAATGTTTCTTAGCTGATAATCTTTAAAAAAAGTTGGCATTCAGTTCTGAATGATACTTGCAACTCCATACTGTACTATTGATTTTAAGAACCTCATGGAATACAAACAGGCTTATGATGTAATGTTCCAATGGAATACACTGGCTGAATTTCTGCAGTGTGTAAGTTGTCATTTATTTCTGAAGGTAACTTTCACAGTGTCTTTGAAATATTACACTGTCAAAATTTACACTATTAGAGTTGCCATTTTGCCTTTATTTTCATGAAGTTGATCCAATTTTTTCTACTTTGGGAGATTGGCTGCTCTAAATAAAGGAGTGCTGGCAATGTAATAGATTTTGTAAATATATAAATTGCAGGAACTTGGTATAAATTATGATTATTCTTTAGCTAGAGTCCTGTTAATTTTAAAACATTGTTATTGAAAACCCTGCCTATGAGAAGACAGTGTGTATTGTTTAGACAGTCTAGGCAGGATTCTGGTGATGACCAGCAAAGTTAAGATGCTGATGCACATACAGTGTAAGCCATGGTGGAAGTCTTTTTCTTCTTATAATTTCATGATATGTTAGTATGAAGTACATAATGATGACAGTATCAGACCTTCAGCCATTTTGCATTAACAGTTTGGCAATCAAGTGTCAATGATCTTGAAACCTGATTGGCTGTCAGACAGATACAAGCTGTTAAACAGATTATAAAAATAAAAGTCATGTATCATTTGTTAAAGTTACACTAGCTTCCTTGGCTGAACACTGACCCAGAAAAAAATACTTTTGTCCATAAGACACAAGCATACAGCAAATTTTGTAAGAACAAAAGTTGAGAAGGTTCCCATTTTGAAGAGTGATTTTTGTTTCTTAGAGAGATTTCTATATCAATTAAATAACTGTAGAAGAGTGTGGGTTGAAATTCCCTTGATATGCTGCATATATATTTATATATATGAATGGAAGTTAATTATATTATACAGATTTTGTATATGGAAGTATCAATGAATTTTACAGCTCTGATTTTTTCTGTCTGCCATCTCTGCTGCCGAATTGGATAGCATATCAGTATGCAGTAGTTCCATCTCCAATACTGAACTGTGTCAGCATTCTTACACCATTTATAATAATTAAATCAAAGATGGAATCCAAGGTTCTTATTTGTAGGTAGCATGCAGTGAACTGCTTTAAACCCTTATGTGCCAATTTGACAGGCCATTGTTATTTAGTGGAAAAGCCTATGTTGAGACACACTATTTGTATATTAATGACCCTCAGTTGTAAAATGCCTCAACTTTTGTCTGAATTAACATCATCTGTCAAACCTGAAGCATTGCAAGCTTCTGATTCTCAGGGTGCCATTTTCTGTTTCCCATAATCTTGATTTAGAATAAGTCTTATAATATAGATGTTAAATATGTATGTAATTCTTGTTTTCGATGTTTTATGTTATTTTTCCCATGTCATTGTAAGAAAAATCAATTGCTCAAGTTTATATTTTTAATCATAATTTTGCTGATACTCGGTTTTATCCATATAGACATTAATGTGAAATAAGCTAGATGTTAGTACATACTTACGTTTTGTATGACAATACTGTGTGTCGGATCTGTTTCTGTTTTAAGAGGCATTAAGAAGGGATTGTTGGTTGTATACCTTCCTACATAAAGTGTCTGTTTTGTTCACTTACTAATAAGAGGTAAATTTCTTCTGTTTGTGTCAGTCATGTAAAAATAACTATATGAAACAATCAAAAGGAATCATTAAAATTTTGCAGCATCTGTGAAGCCTTTTTGAGTGATGAGCTGTTTGAAGATAGAGTTTGCATCCACATCTCCAGAGACCATCTCTTTTTCCATTATCTGGGATTAACATGAGTGATGCAGCCTCACATTGTGTTTGTATGAAGAATCTGCTTTTGGACTCATGTGTGGCTCAAAGCAGAATTATCATAGTGGTCCATGCTTGGGCAGGACATAACTCCAAGAGGATACTGTGGGTACAAATGCAGTGTTTGGCCATGACATTTATCTTGTCAAACTCCCAATGATGGGGCACAGAGTCTCCAAAGTGTTGGATATGAACTCGCTCTGCACACAACTGATTTCCTGAAAAGACTTAATTTGCATACAGTCACCACAAACAATTTAGATGTTTTAGTTACATCAGCTAATTGATATACCATATTTGTAAGCAGTTAGAACTAAAGAACTACTGTGATACTGGTACAATATTTATGACAAAATATGAACCCCTTTTCTTTCCTTTGATGCACAGATTTGTTACTGACGCTTTGTGTTCACAAGTGCATGTGCAGTGTCCTTTAGTTATGTAATCATATTTTTAATATTTTTTTTTGTAATATGTCTAAATGGGTCTAAATGGAAAAAGTTGCATGTGTAAAATACCTATCATTTCACTGTACATATATTACCATGTTCAACATAATCTACTTATTAAAGATATTTTGAACAAATAAATCTTCTCCTTTAATGGGTGTTCATTAAACCATAATGTGTGGTCTGAAAGAGAGCTGTCTACTAATTCAAACCTTTTGTGAGAAATAATAGTTTTACAGCAATGGCAACAGTTAGGTAATTTGTGCAGATATTTGGGATTGACACAATACATACATTACCCACATATTTCATTAATACATTCACAAAATACAAATTGTATTTCCAATACTTTTTTTTTTTTAAGATATGTTATTACCTCGTTGGTGAATCACATATGGGACTAAACACAGATTTTGAATTGAAGCTATTTTTGGAGACAGTGGATTTGGAAGTCCTATCTTTTCATTATTGGCAAACACCTAAAAGTATGTTAGTGAAAACATGCAAGTTGTCTGTAATTTATTTCATGCACAGTTTTATAATCCAGTTGACTTTACTGACTTTTGTTGTTACGTAATTAAAGTGGAATTGTGTTCAATATCAAAATATTATTTTCTTGGAAGGGGTGAGAGCCCATTGTGCTGTGTGAATGGACACAGCCTGTTTACATGCATATTTCTGAATTTTTTTCACAGTTACTTTACTGTGTACATTTAATGTACAAAACAAAAGCAGTAGTAACAGACATATGTAACATCAGTGAACTGATGGTACATTTACTTAGTGGATCAAAAAGTCCTCTGTTTTTCTGGACACAAATGTTTATTACTGTGTTCATAAAAGCCTGTCACTGGAATTTAAGGGAGCTGGTTGAATACATTTCAAACCCTCATACCCTATTTATCTAACCATTCTGCTATTATTCTCTGATCTATGCTTGGCCTACAAGGCAGTTTGAAATTTTCTCTTTTGTCACTGATTTTCCTGTGATTTGTTAATCCTAACAATATATTAGATGAAGCTGTATTTAAATCTCCATGTAACTAAGAAACACAGTTCATGGAGCAGAGTCAGTTTTGAGACTTTAATAATTCCTCACCTAGACAAGAATGTGCCCCCATATTGTGCACCGCAAAGGTTCATTACCTTGTTCACAAGAGTCTGCCACTTGCCCCTCTCTTGAGCCAATTCAATCCAGTCCATGCCCTCCCATCCTGTTTCTTTAAGACCCATTTTAATATTCTCCTATTTATGTCTAGGTCTTCCAAATAGCCTATTACTACATTTCCCCACCTAAAACCTGTATGCGCCTCGCGTCACCCCCATACATACCACATACCTTGCCTCTCTTATTCTGTTGATATCATGACCCTAACAATACTTGGGTGGGCCGGGATAGTGTAGTCAGTATAGCAACTCGCTACAGGGATGGTCTGGGGATCGAATCCCAGTGGGGACGAGATTTTCCACACCCGTCCAGACTGGCCCTGTGGCCCACCCAGCCTCCTAGACAATGGGTACTGGGTCTCTGGGGGTAAAGTGGCCGGGACGTGGCGTTGACGACCCACCCTCATCTAGTGTCAAGGTTAAAGAAAGGGTGGAGCCATACCTCTACTCCCCCTCTGGACCTTCATGGCCTGTTCTAGGGTGAACTTTACCTTTACCTTGCCCTTTAACAATACTTGGTGATGCTGCTGATTCTGCAGTTGCCAGCAGTTCACTAATGTTGTCCTTATTACCCCACACCCAAATACCTTCAGCATCTGTTTTTCCTGTAGTGCGAAAGACCAAGTTTCACCTGCATGTAAAACAGCAGGCAAAGTTATGTTTCTGTATACTTTTAATCAGTATGTTTTTGAGTGACAAACAGAAGACAAAAAATTCTCGCTCGCGTGGTTTCAGGTATATTCCGACTTCAATCGCCACCTGATTTCTGCATGAGTGTGATTTCGATTTGTTAGTGTACTGACTGCTAACTATGCCTTCCACCATTTCTTGTACTGCACTGTGTACCCTATAGATTTTTGTTTCATGTTAATTTGCGTACTTACTCCATGGTGCAGAGTCCTTCTTGAGAAGCTAACTGGTTTGCAGCTAGTCAAGAAATTCCCCGCATTTCACGGAACCCGAAAGTTTATTACCGCACTCACAAGCGTCCGCCTTTAAACCTTTTATTTGTGGAACTGTATATGTATATAAACTAAATTGGTTTTTCAAGGAAATTAGAATTTGCTGTAAGATGCCGTTTATTTGGTTAAATTGAAAGAAAAACTGAGGGACAGAGAACTGAAATGAGGACATGAATAACTAAATTGTTTTACTGTAATTGTGGTATACATTACACAATAAACAAAAGAAGGTATGCTTGGAAATATGTATATTTATTCATTACATGAAACATTCTCGAATATGAACAGTAAAAACAAGCAAAGATAATCCTACTCACTGTTTTTTTTTCAAGTGGTATTAGCTAGTACACATAATGGCAAGCTGTAACTACATGCTGGAAAACTTGTCCAAAGATGCACATCTGCCCGTACACTATGACTGTCATGTTTATTTCTTTCATTAGCATACTGGCAAACATACTTTTAGGGGGGTGAAAGCACTGATACTACTTGTCTAATTTTATAATTATGTATTCTCCAGAAAATAGTGTTAGAGCATGAAAGGTCAAGTAGCTTCCGACTCTCCCTCGCAGATCAGCTATAACTTCTCCTCCATAATAAGCAAAGGATAGATCCTTTGTTTGTGTTTGGTTTCCAAGGTTACACACGATTACGTATGAATGGCGACGAGGATAGTATCGTTCAACAATCATGAGGTCACTGTCTACAATCCTGGAAATTATAAAGAGATACAGTACAACGTTACCAAAAGTCTTTTAAAAGTACAAAAAATAGCTATGGTTGTGGAGTAAGTATGCTGGTAGGTGCTGCTATTCATGTAAAACTGGCTTAGACAAATGTATAAATCAACCATTATTTGAGAACTTAAGCCACAAAGTTGAAATGATAATCAACCTTTATGTGCTGACTTCAAACTGGTTTTCATTAGAACTGGTGGGTGGGTAGTAAATACAAATATGAACTTTCCTACCCAAGGACATATTTATTATGAAACCTTTCTTTGTCTTGAAAGATGCAAGGTCAATTTAAATATGATAGTTGTCAGTGTCTACTATAATATTGGAACCATAAGCCTGCCTGATGCAATAAACTGAATCACAGAATGATGATACTGAATATGCAGATGATGATGATGATGATGATGATGACTGTCGTCATCACCATGTGTCAGGGTAGTTCCTAAGGCCTGTTCTGGTCACATAAGAATGCTTCTAATTTGTCCTATTTTTGTGGGCAACCAACATTTACATCCAATCAACTTATACATCAGAGCTTGTCAAACTATTCAGCACATGCTCTTTCTTGCAAGGTGTCTATGCCAATTGTTTTTCTGGTCTGTGATCCCATTCCATATGTCAAATATTTGTAGCTCATTTCAAATACTTTTATGGCTCATTTCATCTCACATGGTATTATCAGTAAGTCATCTTAGAAATTTCATTTCAGCTGTTGCACTTCACCTCTCTCTCCTCTGTTAGGTGCTAAATTCTTGCTCCCATGTAACAACAAAGCAACAGCCATTACTTTATAAAATTTGAGTTCTTTTTTTTTTTTTTATTTATTTATTTGCAACGATTCATTTTTTAATTCCAGACATTTAAGTGAACACAGCACTGACCATTTTTTTTGTGTGTACCTGACTGACTGTGTTTCCCATCCGCAAACTACAAAACGCAT
>Ga0123355_10005097_pt1 | contig 19154 bp, 10 predicted proteins | sample TergutEmb28metaG_3_FD_89872 | JGI IMG/M metagenome (GOLD analysis project Ga0123355, IMG submission 89872) | Embiratermes neotenicus P1 segment gut microbial communities from Petit-Saut dam, French Guiana - Emb289 P1 | ecosystem: Host-associated > Arthropoda: Insects > Digestive system > Gut ... | reverse complement strand
TAGTTGAAGAATAAAAGACCAACTTGATGTCACTTGCTATTTTATTTCACTTCTTATGTGCTCAACATGTTTCGGACATTAATATATCCATCAGGAGCTTGCGACTATTCTGTTGAATTACCAATGTGGTAATTCAACAGAATAGTCGCAAGCTCCTGATGATGGATATATTTATTTCCGAAACATGTTGAGCACATAAGAAGTGAAATAAAATAGCAAGTGACATCAAGTTGGTCTTTTATTCTTCAACTATCACAATGATGCACGGTCCAATAAACATCAGATTATCTAAACTACTTTACAAAATTTCATTTCCTACGTCATAGTAAACGCAGAGTGTCAGTGCTGATAAACCTTTCAGTGTTGTTTAGAGAAATAATTGCTTTTAATTCGATAATTATTACATTAAGTCATTACAATGATAATAAAAACATAAAAATTCATTGAAAAAATTCAGATTCTTTAAATAAAAAGCTGGTGGTAAACAAAAAACCACTGTGCTTTTAAGGGTTCATGAAGTCACAACCACGTGTGACACACTCTTCCCGGAAGGAGACGCTGACTCACAGATTTACCTCCCACGCCCAAAATTAAAATACTATGAAATCCCCCAACAAAAAAGCGGTGAACACAACACGGTTGACGCAAGTTTCTATTAAAAGTAATGTTCATGTATTTACAAGCACACGAGGAATGAAACATAACCATCTAAAAAGAACTCTGTTATATTTGGTTAAACAGAATTAATAGGTCGTCAAAATAAGGAACAAACTTAGTATTTAACATGGATCTTTCATGAGGTTTCTTATAAATTGCAGCTCCTGGAGCTCATTCGGTAGGCCACTCCTGTGTTTAAGGATGCTAATGGTGTTACTCGTGTGCACTTCCTGCAAAAATGACTTAAATTTAGTGACTGGTAGCACGCCACTACAACCTACACGTGTATTCATGGAGGTGTTTATTGTTAATATTAGTAATTAGTATTCAAAATATCGGTTTCATCGGGAAAACTTAAAACATAATGATGGCACGATGACGCTCAAATATATAGCCCTGAATAAATTATTAATAAATGTTCGTACTGAGTCCGTAAATACTACATTAATATAATCAAATAAAGAACAAGACCCAACAATATGGAAATTATACGCTCAAAGCGAAGAAAAATGTGGTCAGATCTACTGTCAAAATATTTAATTATAAGAAAACACACCCAAATTTGATGTATATGCGAATACACTAACTCAGTATTATGAAATTTTGTCTGTCTCCTTCATGTAATATTTCTACCATAGCTTTACTATACGAGTAAAACAAAACAAACTTACAAAGAAACTAAAAAATGATAATTCGAAAGAAGCTGACGGGAAATTGTTTCCGTAAAATGATTGGATCGTAATTGACTTTCTAAACCAATCAAAAAATAAGGAAAATACCTCAAAGTAATAAGATCTGCTTAAGAAGACAATGGTCGTTCGGTAGTTCAGTGGTTAAAAAAATTCTACTTTTGATTTGGAAACCGAAACCTACATAAGGTGCCGGCCTCTGTACTCTGCTCTGAGTCACAGGTGCCGGCCACTGTACTCTGCTCTGAGTCACAGGTGCCGGCTACTGTACTCTGCTCTGAGTCATAGGTGCCGGCCACTGTACTCTGCTCTGAGTCACATGTGCCGGCTACTGTACTCTGCTCTGAGTCATAGATGCCGGCCACTGTACTCTGCTCTGAGTCACATGTGCCGGCTACTGTACTCTGCTCTGAGTCACATAAATCAATTTCACAATGTGAAGTACTGCGTGTTGGAGGTCCAGTTTGTTGTTGGGAGCTGAAAAATGCAATTTGTGATTTTGCAGTCAAAACATTTTGTAGATTTACACAACAAAATCTGTATCTTGCATGGCCGAAAATTGATCTCTCTTCCAATTTACGGGCCCATTGGTTAATTTTGTCGTCATTGTTATGTTTCTCCCTTATTTTAGTTAAGGGAAAATAAATGTAATTGAAACAAAAGGAAACTATTGTGCAAATCTAACTGCATTTCCCTTCAAATAACTTGGCCTTTCTGCAAATATGAGAAAGAGTTTCAAGGTATAGCATCCACCTAGACCTTCACATAGGATTTGCCTTTCTATTGTCTTATTTGTTATTCATACAAAATTTATAAAAAAAATTATACAAATTTAGTCTTTAGACACTAAAATACGGAACTATTTAGGAGACAAATGATTTGAGGTTAGGATACTTACTACGTGTTTCAATGGACCTTAATAGAGGGGTCTGACTGATTGCATTGGACTGATGGAGAAAAGCAATGGGGAACTTTTCTGAATATGTTAATGAAACTATGAATTCTATAATAGGTTTGTAATTTTGTGACTAGCTGTGTGACTGACCGATTCTCAAAACAAACGGGTTTGTTTGTCAATTATGGTTATTTCCAATATTATGGAAACAAATTTAAGGGAGTTCCTAACGAAATGTAAAAAAGTGTGCGCGATCTGTATTTGGTATCAAATTTAAAAACAAAAATTTCGATATTAAATTTGTTATTATGAACGTGTCGAACAATTTCTCCCGCCTCCAAAGACAGCCTCATATTAGCCCATCTGCATTTCCCAGCGTGTATCTGGTCCCACATTCCATAAAAGATTGACGCATTTCAAATTTTTGTTACACTTCATCAACAATAAACATATTTTCAGCAACAATAAACATATCTTCAGCAACAATAAACTTATTTTCAGCGACCCTTAAATATAATATTTATATACATCAATGTATTACATCCACTATTCAGGTAAGTACGGAATCATTACATAATTAAACAAATAATTAGGCCGGTGTAATACTGACTTACTTCCCAACAAAGTTTCGAGGTCTTTTTAAACTTCGATATGAGGCTTAGTACTTGACTTACTTCTGAACTAAAGTTTTTAGACTTTTTAAAGTTCAGTAAAAAGGTAGCAATTAAATATCTAGTTCAGCAGATATTGATTTTGTTTCGTAACACAATTTTATGTTCCAAATCATTATTCGGTTATGAGTTACGTAAGAACATGACGTATTTGCGAAGACATTGAGAGCTTATTTGACTACCAGTAATATGAAAGCCTCCCATATTTGTTTAAGATATAAGCAATCATGTCTAAAATGCACGAATTTATTACGAGTAATTTGTTTCTTGGTTATGAAAGCAAGCTTTTCCAGTTCCCGTTTTATGTCACCTCGGTCTGTATTTGCGTACATGTGGGTAAAAAGTAAAGCAATCCCATGACGGGCCTGGAGAGGCCCAGAGGGTTTCAGGAGGTTGAGGCACCCACACTTCAAGACAATCGGCACACGAAGGTGGTAAGGTTGCAAGCCCTAAGCACCGGCCGCCTTTAACCCCAAAAAATATTCCTGGTACTCGTTTCTGTTAGAGGCTGAGTAACCCCAAGTTCAAGTGCGGTCGGAAGGATCATGTCAATGAAAAATTCCAGTGACACCATCGGGAATCGAACCCGCAACCTTCCGGCTTGGAGCGCAGTGCCTGAACCAACTGCGCTACCGCGTGCCCAATATGTGGATAAGGTAGCTAAATATTAAGAATAATTTCATACACATCTAACCTATAAACAATACTGGTGCCGTTAAGTCCAGACTCAATTCCATACATTTTTTTATTGTAGAACCAGAACCAAATTTCTTCTAAATCTGTTGAGCCTTTTCGGATAGGTGCGTCAACTACTGTGTAAGTCAAGTCTTCGTATCAAATATTAACATACGTGCTGCCGTTAATCAGAAAAAAATTTCGTCAAAATTTGCTACATGTTTCGGTCGGGCAGATCATCTTCAAGCATTTAAAAATATACGTGACTCTAAAACTTAAAAATAAAAAATATATATATATATATATATATCAGTAATCATAATTTATTTCTCGAACTTCGAGATTTTGCACCGGTGTCATTGGTGACCGGTCTTTTGGCATATGACGCTGCGTCAACGGACTTTGAAGCGTCAAGTGAATCAGCTGTTCTTGTTGCACATGAAACTTTGAGAATGAAGTTAGTGCATTCCTTCGAAAGTCGAGAACCATTCACCCGGCAACGCAGCGACACATCTTAACAGAAGAGAATCCAGAATTTAAGAATTTTTTAATACAAAATTACGTAACCTAATAATTTTAAGAATAACGTAACTAATGTTGAAAATATGCACACTCTTCTTGAAAAACTGCATCAGCTCTCCTCATCTTTGCATTTGACACCACTTTTTCCTTACTTCATGTCGTGTAGGTCTGTCTGTTTACGTAAAAACCCAAGTGAAACCAGGCTTTAAAACTGAAGACAACACAATCAATAATTCAGTTCCATTCTAATCAATAACGACGCAAACCGTCTTGAAACTCTTTAATTCCACGAAAATTAGGGGGAATTATTCCTAATGTCTTAACTACATTTTGTGTACTGAACAAAATTTACCCATGAGAGTGAAAATCCTCTCAGTCAACAAATAAAATAATAATAAACAAAGTCTAACACAACTTTAATTGACTATTATTTTAAACAATTTACAACAGTATGTTTCGAATTTCAAAAGCTATCTTCAGACTGAATATAAAGGAGCATATATAATACGATGCCATAAAATGGACGAGATATCGTTTATAAAAAGTTTTAAATTATTAACTAGATATTACTAAAACGGAATAAGATTTAAGTTGTGTTCGACTTTATTTATTATTACTTTATGTATTAGAATACAACACAACATGGATACCTTGCATAAACGTTGCCTAAAATCATCTCAGTCATTTTTATTTAATCGCAATGAGTATTGTATTCAGCAAAATACGAAGGGCGTCAGACCACGGCTAATCATGCAGGAGTCGCTATGTTCTATTGCTATATTCAGTCTCTACTCTTTCTAGGACCTCGGCACTCTAGGTGGGGGGTGGGGTTCAGCCCCACGCCCCGGCCGCCTCTACCCCCGGGGCAAAACCCAGTACCCATTGTACAGGAGGTTGGGTGAACCCCAGGGCCGGTCTGGAAGGGCGGAAAATCTCGTCCCCATCGGGATTCGATCCCGGATCATCCATCAAGTAGCTCAGTCGCTATACCGACTGAGCTACCGGGCCCACAACTTTTATAATAAATTTCTCTAACTACAAGGTGAGTGAAAATGACTGTAAAATTTTAAAAATGAATTAAAATATCATACGGAAATGAAAATTTTGTCATTAGGAAAATCCAAAAGTTGTTTTGGAGTGCCTGAAAATTAACTTCATCGATGTCCACTAGAAGCGCCACTGCTGATATTGCACTAAAATGGCGACCTAACCCAATAACGCCTTTCTTGTGATCGCGTTCAGTTCCACGAATTTTGCTATCATTCAGAGAATTTTTCGACAAAACGTTACCATCTTCCTGTTCCTAATTTTTCGCTGCTGTGGACGTTTAACGTGAAATGTTAGATGGCGTCTGGCAATACAGTACAGTGTATGGCTTTGAGGTGTGCAGAGCAAAATACCTAACGCACAACGAACTCAATCGGCGTCACAAAACACTGAAATTTCTCCTACTGGATTTGGATCACTACTGTCTGCATTTTGGGTCTTGTAAAATACATTTCTGAAACCTTTCATAACGTTGTGTGATATCCATCTACCAAACTACACGGTGTCACAAACAAGTGTCATTGCGTTCAACGCCTGATACTTTATTATATATCTTAGGGCTACTGTTGATTTTGCTGATGGTTTAGATTTTACTAAAACCTCCAAATTTGAAATTATTTATTATTAATAATATTCACTTGTTATTGTAATTAGCCTATTACTGGATTTCTCATTATACACAATGACAGATATCTGTATGAATTTGTCGTGTAATGGGATTGAGAATTTTGCTAATTGGTACAAGTTCGAGTGTAAGGTGTGTTGCTAAATAATGTCTTATTCATGATGTCGATACGAATCTAAAATTATGTTGTCATTGCCTTATCTTCACCATCATCATCATCGTCGTCGTGTTCTTCTTTATCAGGCCCACCAAGATTTTAGGGTATCACAGTGTTACATAAGGAACGCCAGGTTGTTTAACGGCGGTGTCAGTTACTGGGTGTATCTAATTTCGAATAGATAAATCATTGGATACGAATCACCAACGAAATGGTGCTGATAGAGGAAAATAAGAGTACTAGTTGAGAAACGTATCCAAGTACCACTTGGTCCGCCACAAATCCCGCAGTCCTCTGCGGTGATTCCCGAATTCGACTCTCGCTGTGACCCTCATATATATATATATATACATATATATGCGTATATATGTGTGTGTGTGTGTGTTTATGTAAGAGGGAGAGTCAAATGAAAACCTCAAAAGTGCGATAAAAATAAAATACTAACATTTAAGGTTTTGTAATTCGTTCCTTTTTGGGTAATTCCACCTCGTCTGAGTTCTAATTGGCAATTAGAACTCAGACGCCGGGGAATTACCCAAAAAGGAACAAATTACATTTAGAACACGGCGAAAGCTTAAAACCAAGAGGGATTTAAGGTTTTCATTTTACTCACCCCCGTTTGTGTCTTATTGTATTCCTGTGTTGTAGATGCATAGAAATTAGTTGGAGCTCTGCTTAATTAGCTTAGCAAATTCATTTTTATTATTAGTTGTGATTTGAAATAATCCTAGTAGTAATTAGAAGACTATCTCATTATGTTTATATAAATACATAAATTTATCGAAGTATTATATAGTATTTTGCCTTAATATATTCTACATATATTCGCTGGTAAACTAGGCTATATCAGTTCGTTTCTTTACAACTTACATAACTTCAAATTACACAACAAGTCGATTGACGTCAACAGAAAACATCGAAGCGAAAGATCATTAAATTATAAATAATTAATTACCGGTAATATTGATTTTTAAAAAGTTTTCGAAACTGAAAAGACACGTGTTCAATTACGTAAGCTACACCTGTTACGTAAATGTGGAGAGCGCGTGGCCGAACTGTTAACCGAGGAAATACAAAAAGCAGGGTTTACCAGAATTTGGGGTTATTTAGTGATATCTGTATGTAGTTTCAATTACTAAAATAGGTCTCTTCTACAGCAGAAAGAATTCCTGCCAACGTACGACTTTCTTGCGGTTATGTTAAAAGTCTTTCCCTGTTCTCCATATTTTGGATGGTTTAAAATGGAGACACAATTTAAAATAAACCAACAGGCTATCACACTTGGTAATTTACATACGAATAATTTGAAAATTTTCGCTACAAAATAACACTCCGACCAAAACTGTTTTAGTCAAAGAGTTTTACTAAATGACTAAATCAAACGCACATATATAGTACATTCCTACAGAAACAGGCATGTCTTTTTGTGTTCTATTCACTTTCGAGATTTAACTTAATTTAAGTAGAATGAAAAGTCTGAGACTGGGTAGGTATCATGTGCTGTAGTGGCCTTATTCATAACAGAGCCGTGGGCCTTTGAATTACCGTATCAAAAGACTGGCTGGTCGCTGAGTGTCGGATACGTTTAGTTCCAAGATTGAAGTTTGGGTTTTCAGTTTGTTTTTGAGAATTATTTGCAAGAAAGATATAAAAAAAGACAAATAGCAAGGTTGTCAGTCCGTCCGACGCAATGAATGATGTCACTACTGGATTCCTACGAAACTTGATAGAGTAAGATTCATCTAAGTGACACACTTTAATTTCATTATTGATCCTAACAGCTATACCTAACTTGCAGTTCAGAAGAAACTTATGTCCAACTACTGCCAGTTTTTGTAGAGACAGCTTCACGCTTCCTCAAACGTATGAGAGGCATGAAAAATAATAAACGTTACAATTTAAAAAATGCTTGATTTCAGGCTTCCGTCGCAAAATGATTGAGAACTGCGTTCTTATGGGTTATAACGCAACGAGTAGTGGTAATTTCTTACCAATAATTATCACTACTAGCTATGTAATAACGCAGAAGAACACAGATCTCTAAAATAAAAAATATCCAGGGAATTCGTCTTTCCTTTTCGTTTGGTTTAAACTGTTCACACATAATTAGATATCTCCTTATTTTTAGGATAATTATATCTGTCACAAGAATGAAGGAGAATATAGATGAGAGCAAAGGTAAATAGAGAGCATAATATACACTTATTACCATGGTAACTATCATTTTCATCATCGTATATATATACATATATATATATGTGTGTGTGTGTGTATTCGTGTGTGTGTGTGCGTGTGAAAACAGGTAAGTTTGGATTCGTGTTTCTGACCCGTTTGGTCCTTTTTCTTAGACTCGTACGCTGTGAAGATTAATGTTCCTTACAGTTCTACATAGAACCTTGATTTTAACCTTTTGGCGCCGGAATTAGTTTTTAAATTTTAGCACATTCTGTATATAAAATGTGAATAAAACTGGAACCAAATATGTTAGAATTATGAAACAAATTGCATTTTGAAGAGAAAAAAAAACGGAGAGTATAAACCATGTTGAAAATATTCAGTACCTATATTTGTTGAATAAATATATAAAATGCAACGTTTAGAGGTTAGCGGTGCGGTACGAGCACTATAGTAGTCGTTAGGTGTCAAAGGGTTTATCTTTTTTAATGATCTTTGTGCGTCTCGTTACAATGTCAACTTCCTCTTGCTGAAGACTTATATCAATAATGGTATTAAGAATGTCATAGGCTATAAGTCTTGAAGTCTGTCTTGAACTGTGTAACGAAGTGGGCCTTGAATAGCTGAAAGAAAATCAATTTCGATATAAGCACGCTTTTATCGATTCCTGGTCAAGCTCAAAGCGTGAATTCAAGTAGAAGGATTTAATGTCCTTTCTCAGTGTATTAAAGAAGAATATTCGTAGGCTCTAAACTTCATAGAGCCCACATCTTTTTACAAGTATTACAAATGTTTGTTTCCTCCCCTCGCATTATGTCAAGTTTCTCTATTAATGATCATCGTTTTATTTCGTAAAGTGAGACGCGGTGTAAAAGTGTGCATTCATCTGTTAACTGGAACTTCATACTGAAGGATTCGTCTGCAACAAGAAGTGTTTAAAAACGCGGCGTCTTGCTTGCCAAGAGCAGATCTTATACTGACGTACGTGACTGCTAATGTAAAGGCATCATATTCGGCTTGAGAATTGAGATTCAAGCCTGTTATTATCTGAAGCTTTTTCATTGAGTATTTCATAGGGCATCGACAGAATACAGCACCTTCATCTTCAGGCTAAAATAGAGGCTTGTTAGACAGCTTTATTCTGAACATGAAGGCACTACTATTTCCGAACGTCCTCCGTGACATATTCGTCCACCTTCACATCATTACATCCCTGAAGGTTTGAATCTATATACACACACACACACACACACATATATATATATATATCTAATTTTTAATGTGTCAACGCTTCCGTTCAGGCGACCGCAGCTTGATACGCGTTTCTTTCTAATGTCAGCGGAAACAAACACAAATACACGTGCATTCTTGGCATTTTTATACTGATATCCCCTACGTTAATCAGAGACTATTCCGCAACAGATGTATACTCTATCCTGTAAATATCAACCATTCAGCACTTTCGTTTCTACGCCTAATTCTGTCGGCAGGAATACTGATAGTTTTTACCCTGACTAATTACTGTTACAGGGCAAAATTGAAGCTGCTAATATTAAACTGTCTTATCAAATTGTCACTTTTAAAAATAATTTCTTCTTGTCGTGTATATTATTATATTTTTCCTTTGACGAATAAAAAGCCGCGTCTTTCCTACTTCCGTTTTGGTCATTTTCCTGAAAATGGTGATCTGGTTCTTGTTAAATATTATAATAAGTTTAAATAAATTTACTATTATTATTATTACTACTATTATCAAGTCTTAAAACAGTCGTCTTGCTTGCAGTCACTCGATTCTGATACACCAACTTGTTTCTGAGTAGCTCTACAAGCTGTTTGCTTGTGTCTCGAATATTTGGCCACGAATTCTTTGCAGTTGCAAATGTGAGAGTGCAAAGAACACGTTTGGAGAAGTTGTAAACCTTTATACCAAAATATAAAATACTTTCACATCTTTCAGACCCATTCCTTCAGAATAGGAATCTTTTAATTGAGGGATTAATAACCTAACCTTATCGAACTCAAATGGTGTGAACCCTGCTTACCCTTATATTATAATAACACAGATTTTCTGTGTACTGTCTTCATTAATTTATTCTGAAGAATACTGTCTTTGCATTTCTTTTTCTCCTGTCATCTACATACGCTCGGTTCGCCTGGTATTATTTGAAATTAATTTATGGGAAGTTACAAGTAAGAAATAATAAAGTAACAAGAGGGCCTGTAAGGTTTTGTGCACAAATTAGAAGACACAGATATCCCTCTTAATCCCTTAATACAGATTATCACCGCATTAGCGTTCAAAACGTCTCCGTGTTTCTCCCATTGTCTGTATGGCTGTATTGATTGTCGGAGTAAGTAGAGGTTATTTTTATGAACGCCAACAATCGATTGCTCTTTGTAATGGACAAACACAGTGCTTTCTGCGCCGTAATGAGTGAAACGTTAATTACAATTTATGGGAGCTTAACGATGTGCGTGTTAGGCACATCATCTGCTGCTCACCCAGCTGTCTCTGTACGCAATGACCCTTCTGAACAGCACACACAGAAGATTCCTACTGGTTACTTAACAAAACACGATCACGCCCGATAACTTCCACTTTGTGTACTTACAGTGGCCATCATCACCATGAATTCAGCACCATTGTGAATTAGAATCTTAACTTCGATATTATTTTGTCGCCTTCTTGATGTTAATGTACATATCAATATAATACCCAGAATAAGTTGATTATAAAACCTTTGATTAATCATTGTACACTAAAATTTGTTTTCTCCCACTGTACATTAAATTTGTACACCCCTTTTGCACTGAAAACTATTCTACTTCCAAACCTTCTTTAACAAAAATCAATACTCTTGTTTTCTTAGCAGACATAGGCGACCGTTTTTAATATTTCGCCTTCTCACGAAGCACTAAGCCACAATTTATATTTCCTTGTTCTAAGTAGTACAGCTTCTCTTCTCCGTGAAAATATTTCTACGTCAACTGCACAACATTCGTCATTCTCAACGTTTCTCACATTCACATTCCATATGCACATTCGTAATACGAGGCAGTTGAATTTCCTCTGCGGTGACAGCAAAGTTGTTTCCATTTCCATCGCAGTATCTTCAGATATTGGTTCCTTTGTTTTCACAGTTCTTGTCTTGTCTTGTCTCCCTTCCTTTCCACACACATATTCAGTTCTAAGTCAAACTCAAAGTACAATCCTAAATTCCCTTCCCTTTATGGACAGTTTCCACGTGTCCCATAACTGTATGTTCAGGAAGGATGAAGAACTCGCCACTGTTTATAACAAACTTGCAACGTCGGCGACCTCCATAACCTCTAACGTAATAGTTATAAACACTCGCATGCAAATTTCCTAACTACTTACAAGTAGCTTCTTCAGTCTTTGTGTCATGAGTTCTGACGAAACCCGACGAATGTGCCTTCAATTCGTCACTAGTTACAGGACAAGTGCCACTGCTTCCTCCTGAGTGTCTTCATTTCCGAGAAATATCCACAACTGTGTCTACAGTCCCTCACTTGTTCCGTGAAGATTCTGTTCGTTGCTTTACGTTAATTACGATGAAAATCAAGTTACGTCCCGACAATAGCAATATGTTCTTATGAGAAAGTCAAACGTGTGAAATAATCCCTTGAGTTTGACGAGTTGTATTGTCACCCACCTTCCTTACAAACCCTCCAAACGTACCAAGCACACGTGTAGTTCTATCATATGTCAGCATACAGTCCCTACATTCTTATATAAGAAACGCGTGGCCTTAGAAGTGGAACCAATTATAACCTAGGAACAGGAATACAAACACCGCAGACTGGTCTCTTATGAGCATGTGCGCGCTGGCATACACTTCCTCTGAAACATGCTCTTTGGGGGTCACATGGGGACAAATATTAGGAATTAATTATTTTGGGGTTAGTGTGCTACATTTCTTTGCGTGGTAGGTTCTGAACGTACCTCCCAATGGATGTTTTTCTTTGTGTACGAGCAGAAACAATCCGCTATCCAGTCACAACAAAAACGCCTGTCGATAAGAACCCCCTCCCGCAACGCGCGAAAGCCATTGAGTGGACTTCAGTAAACTGACGTGTCCATGTAGGAGAACATAAGAGTTTTTCCGATACCCTCTCTCGCTCTTTATCTGACTGTAAATGTGTGATATACCGTCTGGTTGTTGGTATTTCAAACGCTGCTGCGTCTACGTAAGCAAGTCATTATGCAACAACACGCTTACTGCATGTACATAAAGAACGAGGAATTCGGTACTCTCTCACACAGAAATGGTGGTTCACGCTAAGCACTAAATATACGTAGCCAAGCAGCTGTGGAAATAAACGTTGTCATATAGGCAAGATTCACACGCTGTGTATTCACGAATATTTCATCTACTTTTCTTTTCTTTCTTTACAATATTCATCAGTTACGTTTTATGTCCTGCCGATCCCAATGGCCGCGCGGTCTGCGGCCGCTCGCTTATTGAGATTGTGGGTTCGAATCCCACGGGGGGGGAATGGCTATCTGTCTCTTGTGATTATTGCGTGTTGTCAGATAGAGGCTTTTGCATCAGGCCGATCACTAGTCCAGAGGAGTCCTACCGACTGTGGTTTGTCTGAGTATGATCAGGAATCCTCGATAGTGAGGAGGCCTTTGCCCACTAGGGACTGTTGCTCTATGGTAAAAAAAATGCTTATGTCCTAATGATTTATCATTTCTTCCACTCTTCATTCCTTTCATTATAATATTCGTCCGCTCAGGTTTCTTTCCTATTTATTTACGTCTACGCTTTTTACTAAACTTTCTGGAAACCATGTAACATATTTTAACGTGAGTCACAGAAAAATTTAGTATGTCAGAATTGCAAAGGGGAATCCGGTTAATGACAAATGTATAAATTAAAATTCACCGAAAAATGGACAAATGAGAAATATATAGAAAACTTAGCAGGATTGTAGAAGAATAGAAGTAGATAAATGGAGCAATTGTGTGTCATTTCAAGCCGTCTCAAGTAGCAGACTTATTGATTATATTGATTACATTCGTTGAACTTGAAACAATTGAGGACGACGAGGTCGTGGTTATTTCAACCGCTGATCCTCAGTACGAGGCGGGGTACTTAAAGTCCTGGTCGACATACGATTCCTGTATATCTCTTATAAAATTCCCAAGTGTTACAACTTCAGACAGCTCGCTCGATATGTAGCAAGTCAGCATGCGGATTCCATTCAGCCTCACATTTTTCACCGTCGTATTCTTTCAACTCATTAATGAAGATTCCGATTGCTTTAAAATGGGGGAATTTTTAGTTGGACGAAAATTTCTGTAATATTTTATGGATATAGTAATGTATATAATGTAATTTCCAAAGAAAATTTCCAGTTTTATATATATATATATATATATATATATATATATATATATTCAACACAACCTAACCATGAACATTTTAACTACAACTGTAATTTCCAAACAAAACCAATAAAAATATCAATAAGTTGGATTACGTAACAAAGTATTTAAAAAATTCTGCCTACCGAGTGGGGTGCTATAGGCATAACGCTATGATATTTTCACTGTAGTGACAGCAGACTGCAGTTAATATAATAGAGAAAGGTGTAAGTTTTCGTACATTAGTCATATTAACCCTTTAAACGCCGAATTAAATCCCATCTGCCATTTTCTGGCATTATTAGGTGCTCACCATATTCTCCACGTTAGCAGGATAAGGGTTAAATGAAAAGAGTTCAAGGGCAATTCCGGAAACTTTCATATTTGGGATAAGATTCGGTAATTTTTCGGCGAACAGTTATTGCTATTATTCATCTAATTACTTCAGTACAGTTTGCAGGCATTCTTGGTAACTACATTTGTAGTGGAGATCTTCTCTGTTCTCGGATTTTCCTTTCCCCCCCTCCCCCCTGCCTGTATGGCCCAACAGTTCCTAGTGGGCCAGGGCCTCCTCGTTTTCGAAGCTTCACGATCACACTCACACAACCTTCGGTAGGACTCCTCTGGAGGAGTGAACAGCCCACGCAAAGACCTCAATCCGACAAGAGCAGTGGCTAGGTGTGCGTCGTATGACGCACACCTAGCCATTGCTCCACAACACATTCCCACACAACATGATATGCTGCCACAACATCTCGTTTGCAAATACGAATTGAATTGTGCATACTGTAATATAACTTTAGCAAGGAACAAACTCCCTGATGATGATCTGACAAGATCGAAATATGTCGGAGAGTTTTAAAGTGTTTAAAAGTGTTTTATGTGAAATTATATGTGCATTCTTTGTTTGATAAATTGAAGTGATTCTACGAAAATGTACGGTGCTACAATAAGATTTATATTTAATTTTCAAATTTACTGTTCTTTGATGATATCAGTGGTTACTGTTAGACACTTAAGGAGTAAGGGATCAGTGTTAGCCATCGAAAGTTTACAGGTTGGGTGGAAGAATATCAAGCATAAGACGGTCAGACAAACACAGATATGGGAACGTTACACATACGTCGTTACGTAAGTGGTAACGCACAGAGCGGGTTTCAAACCCCTGACGACTCGATATCGACGACGAAATGTCTTAACTATTGCACTTATATAAAATGTCTTATATAACGGTACTTGCCACGTTCAATAGTCCCTTTCTCTGCATAAAAAACCTAAAACTCCCACAAATTGACTAATGCTTTGCGGCAAAGTGAAATATTTAAGGATTCTTTGTAGTGGTTCTCAAATTCTGGTCCGTGTACCCGCATCTACCAGTAACCATTATTAAAAAATATTAACAACTCCAATTTCATGGACCCCCATCTGAGCATTGGGACTTTTATTTATATCACATAAGGCTCTAAGCATCGAGCTGTCTGGTGTAGATGTAATGCTTTGGACATGTATTTGGAAGATGCTGGTTTCAAATCTCTACTGACTAATCGGTTAGCCTGGAAGACGTGTTTTTTTTTTTTACTCTTAAGGCAAATATCGGGATGTTACTTTGTCGAACTACGGCGCCTTTCCCTCTACCATTCAGCGTTATATAATTAGAGTTACCGACAGATTCGTTAACTCAGTCGCCAAGTTAACACTATTTATGCGCGCTGGTTTCACCTCAATGTTTTCTGCCCGCCAAATCGACAATTTTTAGGATGTTTTTTCAAGTTTCGAATGCGAAGGGCGAGGCCTGTGACATCTATGGTGGACAGGATTGGTGCATATAGGGTTGGTGGGGAGATCCGAGGAAAGGAGCCACTTGGCAGACCTAGGAGCAGATGGGAAGATAATATTAAAATTGACTTCAAGATGTGGGATGCGGAGGCATGGACTGGATTGCTCTGCCGCAGGACAGGGACAGGTGGAGGGCACTTGTGTATGAGTTAATGAGTCTTTGGTTTCCATAAAATGCGAGGAATTTCTTGATTAGTTTGTAAGCATCTCAGTAAGCACTCTGCTTCATGGAGTTAGTTCTTTTCAAGTTACTAAGTAACTGTGTTTAATCGTACTTACTAGGAATTTGAAAATATCTCTGACCTACCGATTTCCTTCGAACGAGATTTCAGGAATGTTATTTTTCTCCCAGGTTTATAATAGACCTATATTCAAATTGATTTTTTTCAGAAAGCCGCCAGAATAATTTGAAAAGTAGGCATAAGCGTCAGATCCAACAAAAATACTGTAATTTTTCCCGTCTAATATGAACGTCGCTTTCTGAAAAATGAAATTCTTGCGGCTGTGATTTCTTAATACTCTCTTACGTTTCACTGCGTCTTATGACGCAGTTGTTTGTTGCAAAGCAGAAGATAAATAATTTTATGATCGATAAATTTGTTAATATTTCACGTCATAAAATATTATACTCCCTTGAAAATTAGTAATCCACTGATCTGACGTCTTCATTGTACACTAAGTCCACTGCGTTTTGGGAGACGGCTCTCGTCTCATCACTCACTGACAAATTCTTTATTGATTATTTTAATTTCGAGGTAGTGACAACGGTGGAAAGCGAACCATGTGGTTTAGACCACATGGGTTAGAAACGTATTCGATTTATGTCTCCACGTTTCTGCTGTTAGCACAACATGTTACTTGTTTGTATGAGCCCTTTTAAACGAGATTTTTTGTGTTTTTTTTTCTGGCGCGACAACCCCCAGAGGGCCAGGGCCTAATGATTCACGAGGTTTCTAGATCACACACAACAACGCACAACATTCGGTAGGACTCCTCTGGAAGACCGATCGACCTGTCAGAGAGACATCTACTTGACAACACACAACAATCACAAGAGACATACATCCGTGCCCCCGCTGGGATTCGAACCAACAATCTCAGCAGGCGAGCAGCCGCAGACCTACGTCTTAGACCGCGCCGCCAATGGGACCGGCAATTTTTGTTCAGATGATAATATTATTTCCTCTGTTCAATGCCGTCATCACATATTAAGGAATCTGATGGTTCATTACAGTTATAATTGATTAAAAATCAATTATATTGAGCATAAGTTAATAGACTTGTGGCAAACAATATATTGCACCGTCTTAAATGCCTTGGTCCTGCTGACGATCATCAGGGGGGAAAGTTAGTAGCAGTGAGACATTCCTGAGGCTATGAAACAGAGTTTACTGCAGCGGAAACTTCTATTTGGAACTCCTAAAAAAATGAATAGTTGTGTAACGTGTGATTAGGCACTGACAGTGCGGGTGGGACGTAGGCTGAGGGTGTTTGAGAACAGGTTGTAGAGGAAAGCATTTGGGCCTAAGAGGGCCGAGGTAACAGGGAAGTGGAGAAAACTACATAATGAGGAGCCCAATGACCTACACTCTTCACCCATTAACGTTCGGGTGATAAAATCGAGAAGAATGTGATAGGCGGGGCACGTAGCACGTATGGTAGAAAGGAGAAGTGTTTACAGGGTTTTGTGGGGAACCTTAAGGGAAAAAGACCATTTGGAAGAGCCAGGCGTAGATGAGAGGATAATATTAAAATAGATCTTCAGGAAGTGGGATGTGGGGGCATGGACTGGATGGACGTGTCTCAGGATATGGACAGGTGGCGGGCACTTGTAAACGTGGTGATGAAACTTCGGGTTCCATAAAATGCGGGGAATTTTGTGACTGGCTGAGAACCGGTTAGCTTTTCAAGTAGAACTCTGGTCCATTTAGTAAGTAAGTTGAGTAACGTTCAAAAGTTTTAATTTTATCGAGTTGGGGCTCCTGGTATGTCCGGTAAAATAACGATCTCTATTTATTGTTATCGACTTGTGGCGCCTGGTAAGGTCACGTCAAATAATGATCGCAGGCAGATAATTAGAAGTTCAGAATATGACTGCTGTCTGTCTGATTGCAACAAATAATTTATGGCTTTTTTATTCCCTGAAACACAATCAATCCCAATTTTCTATCAGGCTGAAAAGAACGCTTTGTTTTAAGGAATACCAATGTACTCCCTAAGTAAGAATATCCTATTTCTGTTCTGACTAGATTGGACACAAAAAAAAATTGTTTTATGGAATATGAACTCTTCTTTTTCACTCAAAAAATATTACAGATGTTATAAAGGTAAAGGTAAAGCAGTCCCGCTACAGGCCTGGCGTGGCCCAGAGGGTTCCAGGAAGTTAAGGTTCCCAGATTTCGTGACTACGGCACAGGATGGTGGTAAGTTTGTCAGCCTTACGTGCCGGCCGCCTTTACCCCCAGGAAATACTCCTGGTACTCATTTCTGTTAGAGGCTGAGTCGACGCCAGGAACGTAGTGCGATGGGAAGGATTATGTCAATGAAAAATTCCAATGATACCATCTGGAATCGAACCAGCGACCTTCCGATTGGTAGCACAGAACCTTAACGGCTGTGCTACCGCGGCCCGCCATTAGAAATGTTATATTTTCTGAAATAAAATAATCCCAATCTTACATAATGGAAGCTTCTTACTAAGAAAAGCCAGTACACGAATATTCTTCTCACAATATGTCTTGTTTCATTAACCGAAAATGTCTGTCTTAAGTAACATGGAAGGTTTAGGTGCCTCAGCAAAATTGCGAAAACCAATTATTATCTCCATCATGTCATTCTGCCCTTCTGTCCGTCCGTCGGTATGTCCGCGTGAAACAACTCAGCTCCAGCTGGACGGATATTCATGAAACTTGATATTTCTGTATTTTTCAAAAATCAGTCGAGAAAATTCAAGTTTCATTAAAATCGGATAAGAATAACGGACACTTGACATGAAGACCAATTTACATTTTTAATAATATCTTTCTCAGTTATTCTTAGTATGAGAAATGTCTGAGACAGAATTTGTACAGCAAATCAAAACACACATTTTATGTTGTATAATATTTTTCGAAAATTGTGCGTTTATGAGATAATGTGGAAAATATTGTAGAGCGGACAGGCCACGGTTGATATTATGGCCCATGTGCATTGCATGCTGGATACCTAGAGCTACAAATACGCACTCAGAATATGTAATATTTATTGCTTTTCCACTGCAACAATTGTGGCAAGAAGGCGCCTCAATGCTACGGGACAGGCAATGCTACGGGAGAGGCAATGTTCGTGTAACGTTAACAATGAAGCGCGGTCGCGCAACGATCCTTGCAGTTGAAAAGCAATAAGTATTACGAACTCTGAGTGTGAGTGTCTAGCCTTAGTTATCCAGGATGCAATGTGCATGCGCGATATTGTGATCTGTGGCCTGTCAGGCTCTACAACATTTTTCCACTTTATCTCATAAACGGCATCATTTTCGGAAAAAGAACATTATTGAACATAAAATGTGTTTTGATTTTCTCTATAACGTTTGTGTGAAACTTTTCTCATTTTAAGAAGAACTGAGCGAGGTATGATATAATGTATTCTGTTCTTCATGCAAAGTGCCCGTTTTTAGTGTCAGAATTTAATGAAACTTGAATTTCATTGACAGATTGTTGAAGAATAAAAGACCAACTTGATGTCACTAGTTATTAAGTTTTATTTCGCTTCTTCTATGCTTAACATGTTTCGGACATTAATACATCCATCACCAGCAGCTTGCGACTTTTCTAT
>Ga0123355_10005096_pt1 | contig 19154 bp, 13 predicted proteins | sample TergutEmb28metaG_3_FD_89872 | JGI IMG/M metagenome (GOLD analysis project Ga0123355, IMG submission 89872) | Embiratermes neotenicus P1 segment gut microbial communities from Petit-Saut dam, French Guiana - Emb289 P1 | ecosystem: Host-associated > Arthropoda: Insects > Digestive system > Gut ... | reverse complement strand
CGTGAAATTTAACAGAAGCAACATTAACCAAGATAAATGTACAGTTTCAAGTAATTTGAAAAGGCAAAAGTGTGTGCGTCCGTCATGATGATGAATAGGGTACATTTTCTGTTGCCCCTTAACGCTGTCGATAGACACAAGCAATTAACGATATTTTGTCTTTGCGTAACAACAACAAAAGCAGACTTACCGGTATAACACAAATCTGTATAACGGCGCACTTCAATCCTTAATATCTCGATTCCCAAACGATCATTAGAGAATTCAAAGACACACTTTACAGAGCACAACAATTTCTACAAGTTTTTGCACCGTACTTTATTGCGTTCTCACTAGTTTGTTCAAAAATGTTTTTAGCCATTCGTTAATCTACAGCACGCAATTTATACTTTTTCGTTCTACTTTTTGTAATACTGTTGTGCCTGGATAACAAAGTGTATTGACATCAGGAGACAGTGAATGCGCCAAAAAAATGTGTTAAACAAGTGCAGTTGAAAGAACTAAAAGAAATATAATATGGAAATAAACCTGCAAACGTGAGACTCCAATTTTCAGTGCAGCAAATTACGGCTCGTCCGTCTGCCAGTAAATTCTCTGTCGGCGGATTGGGAAGAGGTGCAGAATCCTCTGGACAGAGACACTGCAACTGCTTCTACATGTTTCGAAATAATTTCAGTTTAAACAAATTTTCAATTCACGCGCTCATTTAATAGCGCTTTCCTTAGTCTTTTTTAAATTTTTCACATTTTTCCGCCAGGTATCTTAATTATACAACGCCTTCGTCACAAAGACGCCATTTTGAGACGCAACTACAACTGACTGTCAAGTTAACAGCTCACTGCAACACTATCTATGCTTTCGAGCGCCCACATAAATTCCATTCAACTTATCGGCTTGCAGATAAGGAAATATTGAAAAATATGACCAGTACCTGTGTGAGAGTGCTTTGATTGGAAGGGCTACGTGCAGAACGGTGTCGTTTGAAGGTAAAATTTCTTACAGAAAAGTTAATCATCAGTGAAATATTTTCATAAATATAAGCTTATTTTTTGAGTCCATTTATTTATCATTTTTATATGGTAATATATTTTCTTTATTATTTCAATTTTGTAAATTTTGTGTTTCTATTGTTATGCCGAATTAATCTTATTGATAAATATGTTCTGTGTTTTCTGTTCCATTCTATTGTTTTTGTGTAAGTGTATATTGTACTACTGCCACCGGATGTCAACCAAATTGCAGTTAAAAATATATCGTATCATATATATATATATATGTATATATTCATATCCACGCAGGCTAATAGGAGGGGGAATCGCTTTTGCAGATTGGCTGTCAGTGGAACTGCAGTTGTTCCTTTCTGCAGAAGTTACGATCGGATTTGCTTTTGTAAACGAAGTGTTGCGAGGTAAGTGACACTTGCCTGCCAGATAACGGCGCACTTGATGACCAGTGGCACAGTGTTTCATGGAGCCCAATATCCAGTGCCAGCAGCTCCGAACCTCTGAACAGCTCCGAATTCCCACTGAATCCTTCTCTCTGCTCCGATATGAATTCCACAGTCTCTCCCAACTTCTCGATCAATTGTGGCCCTGTGTTCAATTTGACCCCCCAGTTACCTGCAGTACCACAACAACCAAGACACTATTGCACGCGGTACTCCTGTCACAGTAACTGCACCGTCACATTGCACCGTCAGCCTACATGGACATATTCGTGTCTTAGCTCTGGTTATCAAATTTTCGTCGCACATCTCTTGCTCCACTAGTGTTGCCTATCCTCCCATTTGCTGTATTTTTACTTTGCGACGTTGTGTGTTTTTTTATGGGTGTATGTGTGTGTGTTTGTGTAGACGGTGGACTATAGCAGCAGGAAGACTGCTTCATATCCTTGAAAGCGTCTTGCAAGGGCCATTGTCACAAAGCCTCAAACAGTACAGACGGTGTCACCGCATGACATTTCAAACAGTGATGCAACAAAATCTTGAGGGTCGTAGATAACGTACAGAAGGAGTTAATGGACCTGGAGTTGATTGAGGGAATGCTCTACGCTCCGGAATATCGCGGGTTTGATTCCCGTTAGTGTTATTGAAATTTTTCGTTTACGTAATTCTTCCAGCCATACTATGGGTTTGACCAAGGCTCTAACAGAACATGACACAAGGAATTCCTACCGGGGTGGGAGTTTTGGCGACTAAAAGCGGCCTTTGCTTGGGGCTGACACCTTTTTCGCATTGGTATGTTTTCAGGACATATGGAATCCCGAAGCCCCTAGAATCCTCGGGCATGTCCAGGACTGTATTGTTATTTCTTTATATTTTTATTTATCTCATACTTTCATCCCATTTACAACCGTGTCACCGGATCAAATTCCGAACAGATATTATCAGTACTGAATGTTAGTTTGGGAACTGTATGAAATGAAGTGGGCGTGGCTCAATTCCGGGTTCTGTCCTTGCAATTGCCTAGAAGACGGAGGAAAACCGCGATTGACGCCACCACTTTAGCTGGCCTCAGGACAGAGTAGTCAGTTCAGTACTGCTCTACTGTCTACAGTTTCACTTCCCAATTCAGCAGCCAGGTAAGAACAGCAGCATTGTCACAGTTTTGACACCGCAATGTTGCAGGATGCACACAAACCTGTCAGATCGTGACTCTGAATCTTCCCTAAGATGTAAATATGTAACGTGTGACTTGGCCGGTTTGTGTCAGCTTCTCTATGCCCATGCAGCCCACGGACGCTGTGTCACGTGTGCATGCACATGCCACGCACAGCACTGCACCGTTTGGCAGTTCGGGAGGCGGAGCAAGGAGTGCCAACTGCTGTGTGAAGCCTTATTATGCAATTTGTTATGCTGATTTCAAATTTTTCACCTTATTCTGAATGTTGTATTCTTCATTTTGTGTGATTTACTGAAGTCTGAAATGTATAATCCGCCGTTTCGGAACGCTCTTTCTAATACATTTCCATGAGCAGTGTAAGCAGAATAACTCAAGCCAAGCCACGCCATACTAACCTAAGCCAGTTCAAGCCAAGCCAAGTCAAATCAAGCCAAGTCAAGCCAAGTCAAGCCAAGCCAAGCCAAGGCATTCCAAGGCAAGCCAAGGCAAGACAAGGCAAACCAAGCCAAGCGAAAGTGTCAACTGCGGTCGGAGACTTCCGCGGAGCGCAACTCATCGTCCCCTTCTCTGTTAGCTTATCCTGAGTTTGAGCGCATCGGTTGGCTCTTTAACCGACACTTGGACACTAAAAGGGGGAATGCTTACCCCAACAATATTAAAGTCAGTCTAAGTGTCTTGACCGATCATTTCGAAGACTAGGGCCTAGGTTGCCTTGCAATATTTTTGGGAGGGATAAGCTGCGGTTGGTTGGCTGAATGCGTTCTGATCCCAGACTGACTCAGTCGCAAAGTGGATCTATGCGACATTTGTCATAAGCTTAGTTGAAGCCACCACGCCCGGTGGACGCGGTGCGGGCCGTCCCCCGACTATGCATTTTATACCCTGGCACTTGCCTTACGACTGAGGAAAAATCACGGAAAAACCTTAGTCTGCGTAACCGAAAGGCTATCGGTTGATAGGCGCCGAACGCGATTCGTTTAGTCGATTTCACCATCGCTGGCGATGACCTCGACTGGCCTGCTGGCCCTGCCGCCCTAGGCTTTCGAGTCAGGCGACGCGGTCAACCGTCGATCAGCTTAAGTATCTGCTGTGTTGCCGTACTAGCGGGTACCCACATCAGCTATCTTTGAGTTATAACTCTCAGTCATGGCTCTGATATGTTCTGCAAACAGCGGAACGCCCATATCCTCGTGTATCTGCCTATTACGTACGTACCAGGGGCAGCAGTAACTAGGCGAATACACTTGTATTTTAACACCTGTAGCCCCCGGACATGGGAGCGGACAGCGGAGTACTACGCGGACACGCATAGCCCATCACCAAACAAGGCAAGGAAAGACAAAATGTTAACTGGGGGCAGAGACTTGCGCGAAGGAGATAGTCCATCACAGGCGAGAGAGCTGCTTATATAGCAGGACTCCTTTCCTGACAGAGTTAACTCTTCCTATTCAGAAGGAGAACCAGCATACCCGTCTTTTGATTAGCCCTCTTCCTGACCCGATCGATGTGATGCGATCAGGCGAGTCGTGTATCTAGTGTCAACCCATATAATGAGTTGTGTCAACCCATTTAATTGTTTCACAAAAGAGTGTTCCTGGTCGGGCTGGATGAAGCAGGACACAGGATGAATTTGTTGGGATATCTATGGCGAAATGTTTTGGCTCCAAATTAGTCAGAGTCAGTCGCAAAGTTTGGCGACGGGAAGGGGCGGGTAACAGTAGAGAATCAAGCTTTGGAGGACAAAGAACCTAAGTGGTGGCCAGTTGTAAGTATTTGAGGGAGAAACAGCGTTGTTTCAGAGTGAGGAAGGTGAGCCGTGGGATGGTGTTGATAGAACTGTTGTGTTTCAGGTAGTTGCCTCCATTCTTTAACCGTGTCCACGACCATCTCGTCACGCCCAGCATGCAGACTGCTGTTTCTGACATCGGTAAAAGCGTCATGACAGAGCTGGAGTGTCCTGCCTGTAAGCAGTACATGGTGCCTCCCATCACCTTCTGTCTGGGTGGCCACAACATCTGCAACACCTGCAGACCGACAGTCTCAAGTTGCCCAACCTGCAAACAGTTTTTCTTGAAAATCAGAAATATCTCTCTGGAGAACCTGTCGCGGCAGATGAAGTTTCCTTGCCGATACAGTAAGTATGGTTGCAAGGACACCTTCCTTTATAATGCGTTCCGCGAACACGAAGCCATATGCGGCTACAGTCCACAGAAGTGTCCAGTGGACTATCTGAGGCTCAGAATGATATGCACTTGGACTGGAATTTCCAAAGACGTCAAAGAACACCTTCAGATAGCGCACAAGGAACTATGTGAGGATTACAATGATCAGAAATCGCTACTTCTACCAAGTTCCAATGCTTATACTAACACGTACAAGTTGTTATTTGCGTACAACGAAATTTTCTCTTATCGCTTGCTAATTCAGCATGGAATAATGTACGTGGGTCTGAATTATATTGGTCTGGCAAGAAATGATTCGAAATACCAGTACAAATTTATGGTCATGAATAATGAATGTACCGAGGGTGTTGTGGTGACTAAACTGGCAAGAAGTTTTACTGAAACTGAGGATGACCTCTTCTTCCCAAAAGATTGTTTGAAACTGCATTGTGACTATACCGAGCGTTTTAGAAATGAGCAGGGTGGGTTGACAGTTTCGTTGGAGATATTGAGGGTTTTCGAGTGACTGATTCATGACGACTGAACTTAGCAACATTAAGTAATTTACGTGGCACATTAATTACATCTTAAACACACACACGTACACAAGCACATGTATAAATGTGTATATATATTTATATAATATATTTGCTATAACCGACCAAATCCCAAGTCGGAAACATGAACTCTAACTAAAGAATAAAACGCGTTGTTGTCACAGGTATTTTTAAGTATCTACCGACTAGATAACATAAGGGATATTTGTGGTAAAGCCTCTTCAGTTGTATTGTCCCAGTCAATTCAATTTTCATTGTGAAATATTCACAATGAAATTGTTTGTGTCCGGCACTGTAAGAAATTGTTTAAACAAAATACACCCCTTTGTTATCGTCACGCTTCCCCTTCAACGTGCTCAAACGGATGCCCGCTAAGAAGTCCAAACCCAGCCTGTCTTGCTTCACGGCCTCTACTCTCCTCAAGCTATCAGCTTTATGATTGATCACGCCCAGAGGGACATAGAACTTACTGTTCCCAAGGAATAAACGCGGCAGTACGGTTGTCATCCTAGATAAAAGCAAGGCGCCCCCATCGTGCGATAACCACAGTTATGTAATTAATACCAGTAACCTTAAAATTCACAAGCTCACGATGCAGCATTGTATGTACACAAGCGAAAATTTTTCTCACATATGTTCGGCCTATCTTTCTGCCAAGATTCTATTTGATCTATCTTCGAACCAAGGCAAACGGTAACTATATATATATATATATAAGAACTTCCGCCTTGAAATTAATACTTTGTGAAGTAAATTGATTAAAGCAATGAACCTGCAAAACTGTACATAATTATGTAATTGTAAATATTGTATTGTAGACTCACAACATTGTGGGAGAATTTAGTTATTTAAGCATTATTACAGCTAATGGGTAGTTGACGTTTGATGTTGCTGAGGGAACAAGACTTGTGCAATTTAATACAGTCTCTGTTATCTTGACCAACACATATATACATACCACGTTACAGGTTGGATATAAATGTGGTAATCTAGAAGCAACGAAAATTTTGGCTGAACAAGATGTTGCTTTCAACAACGCTAATGGAAATGGGGGGACTTCTCAGTTAGAGAAAGCAATAAAAAGCACAATAGAAATATTTCGTTACGTCACTCAAATATGCGCTGACATTAATATTCGTAACATTTACAGTAACGCTGCTCTTCATAATCCTACTTATTCTGGTAGCGTGAAAGTTAAAGACTATCAAGTCTGTTCACTTGCCAAACGCAGACGATTTAAAACGCTACATGTTTCAGCTATATGCGGCATTTTGGAAGCAATTAAAGCTCTTGTCGAAAACGTTTTTCCTTTATGCAACATTGATAAATATGTTGACATAAACTGATTCTTTGAGAAAGGAACGACAGTTTAGAATTACTTTTTGTAGAGAGTATTTCGAACTCATATTAATAGTCAACAGCGTCACTTTACTTCATGTTGCTGCTGTCTACTGTAGTATGGATATTGCTAATTTATTGCTACTTAACATACATCTGTTAAGATAACCAACAAAATGTAAAATTACCCATTATATTTAACCTGCATGTGACTGTCTAACAGCAACCAAAGCTTCCTCTATGAAAGGTCTGCTTCATACAGCACTGTTAATGTAGTCATTGTGCTGTGATGGTGGGTGCAAACTGTCCAAACTTTAGAGTAATTCTGTACAACATTTGATTGGGTGCAAACTTGAACTTAGTGACATTAATATAGCTGCTTTACACTTTGCAGTGTAAACAGCACATTTAGATTTCATACAAAAACTGTTCGTGTATCGAACAGACATTTATTGGGAATAATACTGAATGTGATAAAAGCACATTAATTCATGCAGCTGCGTTTCAGATCTTATTAGCCTTGACATTTTCAGTTGAAAGTGCATCTGATGTCAGTAGCTCCTTATTTTAAGTGTTTACCCAATTTACCAGCCGTGTGTGCCACAGCACTTGTGGTACGTTGGAATAATATTTATATTTTTATACAGGAATTTGCTGATTTGAATGTGTGTGATGTCCATAGCGTAGATTTTGTTATATCTCACATGCTTCTTATAAAACTCTGTGAGCACTTCGTTTGATGAAGGAAAGTTCAGATGTAAATATACTGGATTTTGGACAAGGAACTGCTTCATATTTAGCTTTATGTGACAACAAATCTCAATGCATAACAACCCGGTGTACAATTGAACATCATTTTATAATCATGTACCTATAAATGTGACTGAATTTTCATATGCTATTTCACTTACAGTTAGAAATGTAATCAGCTTTTATGTGGAATACCGCAAAAGGTTATTTATTAAACATGTCTTGTGAAAAGCAATGTGATTGTTGTATATTATTAGATTGACGGACAAACTGATGTTATCTTTCATACAAAAGTATGAAGTTTCATAGAGTACATAAAGGAAAAAGTGAAGATGTAAATATATTTTTTGTATGTACTGTGCGTTTTGATTGTTTAAGGTTTATTACTTGTAACATCAAACACAGTTCTAATTATTATAAAATTCATATTATTTTAAAATTCCTCCAACAATTTGTGGTGTTTTTGCACAGTCTTTAGGGGCTTAAAATTTGTGCCAGCTAAAGTTATAAATTATGAAATTAATAACATAAATCATTATGTCTTTATGCTAAAATTGTCGATAAAATTTGACCGCATGTGTAATTTGGTCATGATTAGGTTTGTGTGTGTTGTGCGTTGGTGAGGAGTAAAAAATTAAATTTGTAGTAATTTTATGTGCCGAGTTGTGTATAATAATATATTTAAAAATAAAATTATGCTTTCTTTTTCTCTGCCCTGAAGGCAGACAGCAGGTTCATTCGGAAAGTTGGTGATTGTCAGACTGCATATTGTAACATCTGGAGATTTACAGTATTGTAGCTGATGGAGTTCATACAGATTACTGTCAGATGCAGGTGAATTGCACAATACCAAGTAACATGTTCTATCATTGCAACTGATGGTTACTGCAGCTGTAAATTATGTTGCTCGTTTGAAAATAACAGGCATAAATATTGTATAAGTACAGCTCAGTGCTGACAGTAATGACGTCACTTACTGCAGTGACACAAGACAGATGAATCATCGATATACACCTGAAATGTGTAGGGCAGCTGTATTAACCGTGTACAAATTACAGTATCAGCCACTGGTGTGAAGTATGTAGCGTGATACAGGGTGTAACAATAATAACTGTGCATTTTGTTCACTCAAACCGTTGCTGTTTTCTGAATGTTGCTAACATCAAACATCGCACATTTCGCTGAAAGAATTAATTAGTTGGTCTTTGTAATGGAGGAGCGATGTGTCTTCTGTGATCTAGGAAGTTACTTATAATACAATCGTATTTAAACCTGTTTCGTAGCTTCACTTCCCAAATGTGTAAAATTCATTCTGCATAAATCTATCAGAAGGACGAGATTTAGGATCCTATGACGTCATAAAATTTTACGTTTCTTTGTAATTTACGTGTGTATTGAGTGTCTCTCTCTAACACCTTCCTTTATCGATACTCCCTCTCCCTGTCACTCTCAATCTCTCTGTTCTTCCTGCAGGTGTTTCAGAAATGTGATATGCGGTCATTATTAAACAAGAACTTTCCCATACATATGGACAGATAATGTGCAACTTTAAATATCACTCTACGTCAAGAAATGTGATCTAAAACAACTGTTGATATTTCTTTCTGCACTCGCACGCGTCTACAAATTCTTCATCCGTTAGTGACATAAGAAACTAAAATTCATAACTTGAAAGTTGTTATTCAATGTTGCTCTTCGTATTATATATATATATATATATATATATATATATATACAAAATTCCCTGTGTCAGTCAGTCACCAGAGGACTAAATTATTTTTAAACAAGAAAGGAAGGATATGTAAAATTGTGGAGACAAATTTAGATGGATATTTCTTTTTCTTCTGTTGTGAATTGATTATTTTCTTGAGTGAATTAGCTACTTTCCAGATCCCTTCTCAATAAATCTTCCGTTAAAAATAACAATGAAAAATTTAATATTCTCATGCAGCTAGAATTCTAAATGTAAAACAGCAAAATTTCAATCAATTTCAAATATTTTCCGGTATCTTTTATTATTATAACTTTCGCAATAAAATGGACGACTTGATTCAGTTTTTTTATTGCCAGGATAGAAGAGGGCTTCAGATCGATATATTTATTGTAAAATACGTAATAACTGTTACAGAGTTTACAGTACTATACTCATGTTAATGATAAGGCCTGTTGGTAAAGCAGCATTTTCAAAACGATCAATGAACTTTTTGTACCAATTCCCAAGATAGTTAAAACGTGCTTTGAAATCTGCTTTGATACATTCCCCCTTTACACATAAAATTGTTTGTTAGTAAATCTGTCATGGTGAGCCATCGTGATGGGAATGGGCAGAATATAGCTAAAATACATACACCGGCGACGACACAAATTTTTACAATTGTGACTGTATTTGTGGTGAAGAGGGATTCGGCCTACCATCAACTAAGTGTTAATAACTATATTGGTACAGAAAGTCAGTTTTCGTCTAAGGTTAATCCCCTTACTTACTTACTTTCTTACTTACTTACTTACATACTTATTTTCTTACTTACTTTATTACTTACTTTCTTACTTACTTATTTACTTACTCTGTGGTGCAGACTCCTTTTTGAGAAGATAACTGGTTTGAAGCTAATCAAGAAATGCCCTGCATTTCACGGAACCCGAAGGTTCATTTCCGCATTCACAAGTGTCCGCCGCCTGTCTCTGTCTTGGGCCAGCCCAATCCAGTCCATATAACCATATCCCACCTCCTGGAGATCCGTTCTAATATTATTCACCCATCTAAGCGTAGGTCTCCCCAGTGGTCTCTTGCCCTCCGGTTTCCCCACCAAGATCCTATACACCGCCCTCTCCTCACTCATACGTGCCACATGTATGGTAATCCCCTACCCACCGTTTTCATCCACGACAAGCAGCAGATATAATATCCTTTTTGAACTAAGGCTGAAAAATTATAAATTAGCATAATGAAGATCTGGAAGACATTTGCTTTGGGTGGCAGAAATTTTAGGGAACTTGATTTAATTTAATGACAAATTCTTTTAGTAAAATTGCTCTAAAATCATATAACAATTTTCATCAACTGCAACTGCAACTGAACACACGCCATAACCAGTTTATCCACGCCCTGTCCTCACATTTTATTGCCCACATTTCATCTTAATTTTATCCTCCCATCAACTCTCTACTTTATGTTATTTCAATTGTACATTGCCTGACATTGTAGCTTTACGAAGTGTGAAAATCTCCAGCCAACAACATTTGTTTAACAACTGTCAACACGCATGGATTCAATGACATTATCTCTGACAGCCTCTGCAAAATGTGAAGGTTTTAAGATATTTCGGCAACTACTTCCGTCTCCATCTTCACGGTGTACTGGCGGTTTGGTAGCACAAATTGTGATGACTGATGTCCAAGATTGCGCTGTGCATATCTGCGTTCGGCCAGTTGCGTGATGGAAAGGATAGTTGGGATAGACAAAATTCCGTTCCACTTGACGTGTGCAATCTGCTGCTGGTTGTGTAGAGCGTTTGACGGTTTGTTGCCTTTTAGCGTACTATCTTAAATTTTTAATGCGTTGAACACTAACCCTTTTCCTGCTAACGCGGAGAATATAGTGAGCTCCTAATAATGCTATCAAAGGGCGGTTGTGCTTTAACTTGTCGTTTAAAGTAATAATTATTAAGTTTTATTTTAATTTATTTCGATTAACGTACAATTTTCTGTAAGAATATTTTGGAAGACATTTTATAAACAATAACAAAGTGTAACATCCAGTGATTAAATATCTTTATCGTTGCACGGTGCATTTTGTATTTTAATTAACACACCAAAAAATGCACATATATTCATTTAGTGATGTAAAATTCACATTAAAACACTTAAAATTCTCTTACATGTTTCGATCACACGATCATCCTCAGGCAGCATACATTGCTCTTTCTAAAGCTATAGATTAAAAACACTCAGCTATTTCCATCGTTACGTTCTGTCTGTATACATATATATTTATTTCATTGAGCGTCAAAGCATTATAGTAGGAATTAATTATTGCACAAATGATTAGGCTATATGGGATGGAACGTGAGTTGTGCTTAACTTGTGTGCTGCGATAGTCGTATACAGTTGAGAATGAGCGTGGCTATGGATCGCGTTGTGTGACTTGTAGCGTGAGACTGGCTTTGGGACACGTTGAAGAATGAGTGTTATGTTTGCAGTTTTGTAACGGGGGCTGGCTTCATTGAATTTTTGTTCAGTACTCAATAATTTATATCGATGGAATATATATATATATATATATAAGTCTTCCAAACAATTCATACGTTTGCCTTTCTGACATGTCTTCAATTATTGTAATGTATCTGTTATAGTTCAGTATTCGTGTTTAACCCGTAAAATATGAAATGCTTAGGCGGACAATGATTTGGTGGTTCTTATACTTCTAACGAGCTCTTGGTGTCTTACTTTATATATTTACCTGACTTACAAAATATACACGATTACATGCATTACATTTATTACATACTCGTTTGTACATTCTACTTGGAATTTTATTTGTCCGCTTTCCAGTTGGATGTTGTTGTTTGGTGTTCTTTGCTCGAAAAGCGAATTTCAGATTGGATTGCTTCAAGCTTCACCAATCTGTTGACCAATAGAATTTAGGTGCTTTTGGTCTCACGGCGACAGCAGGCGGCAGTCTTCTGACACTGTAACACACAACAATGCGTCATGCAACCCGAATGAACAAATACATCTTTGCCGCTCGGCCAGCGCTCGTCTGGCTGAATTCTGAAATCTGATGCAGTATCGCACCACAACACTACCTTCCCCCATATACAGACACAATTGTTACAATTACCTACTATTCTCATATTGCCGGCTTACTGAACACAGTGCAGGAATGTCTGGGCCGTGTGACGGGTAGCTAGTGCGCTGCTGGGGGTCCGTAGATGTTACAGGGTAATGTTGTTACTAAGAGCGTATGGGAGAGCAGAAGTGCAGCTGCATTCACTTCTGGACTCAGCACTCGACCGCTTTATGCCAGATAAACGCACGTGAAATTTAACAGAAGCAACATTAACCAAGATAAATGTACAGTTTCAAGTAATTTGAAAAGGCAAAAGTGTGTGCGTCCGTCAGGATGATGAATAGGGTACATTTTCTGTTACCCCTTAACGTAGTCAATAGACACAAGCAATTAACGATATTTTGTCTTTGCGTAACGACAACAAAAGCAGACTTACCGGTATAACACAAATCTGTATAACGGCGCACTTCAATCCTTAATTTCTCGATTCCCAAACGATCATTAGAGAATTCAAAGAAACACTTTACAGCGCACAACAATTTCTACAAGTTTTTGCACCGTACTTTATTGCGTTCTCACCAATTTCTTGAAAAATATTTTTATCCATTCGTTAATCTACAGCACGCAAGCTATATTTTTTCGTTCTACTTTTTTGTAATATTGTTGTGCCTGGATAACAAAGTGTGTTGACATCAGGAGCCAGTGAATGCGCCATAAAAAGAGTTAAACAAGTGTTGTTGAAGGAACTAAAAGAAATATAATTTGGAAGTAAACCTACAAACGTGATACTTCCATTTTCTGTGCAGCAAATTACGGCTCGTCCGTCTGCGAGTAAAGTCCCTGTCTCCGGAGAGGGAAGAGTTGCAGAATCCTCTGGACAGAGACACTGCAGCTGCTTCTATATGTTTCGAAATAATTTCAGTTTTAACAAATTTTCAATCAACGCTCTCATTTAATAGCGCTTTCCTTAGACTTTTTACATTTTTCACATTTTTTCCGCCAGGTATCTTACTTATACAACGCCTTCGTCACAAAGACACCATTTTGAGACGCAACTACAACTGACTGTCAAGTTAACCGCTCACCGCAACACTATCTATGCTGTCGAGCGCCCACATAAATTCAATTCAACTTATCGGCTAGCAGATAAGGAAAAATTGAAAAATGTGACCAGTACCTGCGTGATACTGCATTGATTGGAAGGGCTGCGTGTAGAACGGTGTCGTTTGAAGGTAAAAATTTTTACAGAAAAGTTAATCAACAGTGAATTATTTTCATAAGTATACACTTATTTTTTGAGTCCATTTCTTTATCTTTGTATATACGGTAATATATTTTTTTATTTTTTTCAATTCTGTAAATTTTGTGTTTCTATTGTTATGCCTATTTATTCTTATTGATAAATATGTTCTATGTGTTCTGTTTCATTCTATTGTATTTGTGTAAATGTATATTGTACTACTGCCTCCGGATGTCAACCAAATTGCAGTTAAAAATATATTGTTTCATATATATATATAATGCAGTTAAAATATATTGTATTATATATATATATATATATATATATCCACGCAGTATAATAGGAGGGGGAATCGCTTTTGCAGATTGGCAGTCAGTGGAACTGCAGTTGCTCCTTTCTGCAGAAGTTACGATCGGATTTGCTACTGTAAACGAAGTGTTGTGCGGTGACACTTGCCTGCCAGATAACGGCGCACTAGCTGACCAGTGGCACAGTGTTTCAAGGCGCTCAATATCGCCTGCCAGCAGCTCCGAACCTCTGAACAGCTCCGAATTCCCACTGAATCCTTCTCTCTGCTCCGATATGAATTCCACAGTCTTTCCCAACTTCTCGATCATTTGTGATCCTGAGTTCAGTTTGACCCCTCCAGTTACATGCAGTACCACAACAACCAACTCACAATTTCACGCGGTACTGCTGTCACAGTAACTGCATCGTGACACTCCACCGTCAGCCTACACTGATATATTCGTGTCTTAGCTCTGGTTATCAAATTTTCCACGCACATCTCTTGATCCTATAGTGTTGCCTATCCACCCATTTTCTGTATTTTTACTTTGCGACGCTGTGTGTGTTTTTAAATGTGTGTGTGTGTGTGTGTGTTTGTGTGTGTGTGAACGGTGGACTATAGCAGCAGGAAGACTGCTTAATTTCTTTGAAAGCGTCTTGCAAGGGCCATTGTCACAAAGCCTCAAACAGTACAGACGGTGTCACCGCATGCCATTTCAAACAGTGATGCAACAAAATCACGAGAGTCGTAGATAAAGTACGGTATGAATTAATGGACCTGGAGTTGATTGAGGGAATGCTCTACTCTCCGGAATGTCGCGGGTTCGATTCCCGTTAGTGTTGTTGAAGTTTTTCGTTGGCGTAATTCTTCCAGCCACACTATGGGTTTGACCAAGTCTCTAACAGAAAATGACACCAGGAATCCCTACCTGGTTGGGAGTTTTGGCGGGCAAAAGCGGTCTTTGCTTGGGGCTGACACATTTGTCACATTCTTATATTTGCAGGAAATATGGAAGCCTGAAGCCCCTAGAATCCTCCGGCCTGTCCATTACTGTAATGTTATTTCTTTACATTTTTACCCTTTCATTTCATTTACAATCGTGTCACCGGATCAAATTCCGTACAGATATTATCAGTACTGAATGTTACGTACGTTGGGAACTGTATGGAATGAAGTGGGCGTGGCTCAATTCCGGGTACTGTCTTTGCAAATGCCTAGAAGACGGAGGCAAACTGCGATTGACGCCACCACATTAGCTGGCCTCAGGACAGAGAAGTCAGTTCAGGACTGCTCTACTGTCAACAGTTTCACTTCCCAATTCAGCAGCCAGGTAAGGACAGCAGCATTGTCACAGTTTTGACACCGCACTGTTGCAGGCTGCACACAAACATATCAGATCGCGACTCTGAATCTTCCTTAGATGTAAATATGTAACATGTGACTTGGGCGGTTTGTGTCAGCTTCTCTATGCCCAGGTAGCCCACGGACGCTGTGTCACGTGTGCATGCACGTGCCACGCACAGCACTGCACCTTGTGCCAGTTCGAGAGGCGGAGACAGGAGTGCCAACTGCTGTGTGAAGCCTTATTATGCAATATTTTATGCTGATTTCAAACTTTCACCTTATTCTGAATGTTGTATTCTTCATTTTGGGTGATTTACTGAAGTATGAAATGTATATTCCGACGTTTCGGAACGCTATATCTAATCCATTTCCACGAGCAGTGTAAGCAGACTAACTCAAGGCAAGACACGCCATACTAACCTAAGCCAGGCCAAGCCAAGCCAAGCCAAGTCAAGCCAAGCCAAGCCAAGGCAAACCAAGCCAAGCCAAAGCAAGCCAAACGAAGCCAAGACAAGCCAAGCCAAGCCAAGCCAAGCCAAGCGAAAGTGTCTACTGAGGGCGGAGCCTTGCGCGGAGCGCAACTCATCTTCCCCTTCTCCTTCAGCCTATCCTGAGTTTGAACGCATCGGTTGGCTCTTTAACAGACACCTGGACACTTAAAAAGGGATATGCTTACCTCAACGATATTAAAGTCAGTCTAAGTGTCTTGACTGATCATTTCGAAGACTGGGGCCTAGTTTGCATTGGAATATTTATGGGAGGTATAAGCTGCGTTTGGTTGGCTGAATGCGTTCTGCTCCCAGACTGACTCGGTCGCAAAGTGGATCTATGCGACATTTGTCATAAGCTTAGGTGAAGCCACCATGGCCGGTGGACGCGTTGCGGGCCGTGCCCCGACTTTGTATTGTATAACCTGGCATTTGCCTTACGACTGAGGAAAAGCACGGAAAAAACTTTGTCAATGTAACCGAAGGACGATCGGTTGATAAGTGCCAAACGCGATTCGTTAATCGATTTGTCCATCGCTGGCGATGGCATCGACTGGCCTGCTGGCCCTTCCGCCCTCGGCTTTGGCGTCAGGCGACGCGTTCAACCGTCGGTCAGCTTAAGTATCTTCTGATTTGCCATACTAGGGGCTTACACATATCAGCTATCTTTGAGTTAAAGTTCTCAGTCATGGCTCTGATATGTTCTGCAAACAACGGAACGCCCAGATCCTCGTGTATCTGCCTACTACTTACTTACCATGGGCACCATTAACTAGGCGAATACAGTTGGATTGTAAAATCTATAGTCCACGGACATGGAAGCGGTCAGCGGACCTCTACGCAGGACACGCATAGTCCATACCAAGTCAAGCCAAGCAGAGCCAAGATGTTAACTGGGGGCATAGACTTTGCGCGAAGAGCAAGTCGACGTCCGCCTTTCTGTTAGCCATTCCTGCGTTTGACCGCATCGCTGGCCTCAGTAACAGACAGCTAAACTCTAACAGGGGATAGTCCATAACGGGTGGAAGAGCTGCGTATATAGCAGGATTCAGTTCCTGACAGAGAGATTACTCTTCCTACTTTTTGGCGACCCTGCATAACCATCATTTAAGTAGCCCTCTTCCTGACCTGATCGATGTGAGGCGACCAGGTGAGTCATGTACTTAGGGACACCCCAGATAACGAGTTGTGTAGACACATTTCATTGGTTCAGTGAAAACTGTTACTGGTCGGGCTGGGTGAAGAAGTACACAGGATGAGATTGTTGGAGTTTCTATAGCGAAATGTTTTGGCTCGAAAGTAGGGGGAGCTTGTCGCAAGTGTGGATGACGTGGAAGGGTGGGACACAATAGAGAAGCAAGCTGTGGAGTGCAAAGAACCTAAGTGGAGTACAGTTGTACATATTTGAGGGAGAAACATCGTTGTATCGGACTGAGAAAGGAGAGCCGTGGGATGGTATTGATCAAACTGTTGTGTTTCAGCTAGGTGTCTCCATTCTTTAAGCGTGTTATCGACCATCTCGTTACACTCAACAAGAAGACTGCGGTGTCTGAAATGGATAAAAGCGTCCTGAAAGAGTTGGAGTGTCCTGCCTGCAAGCAGTACATGGTGCCTCCCATCACCTTCTGTCTAGGTGGCCACAACATCTGCAACACCTGCAGACCGACAGTCTCAAGTTGCCCAACCTGCAAGCAGAAGTTCATGAAAACCAGAAATGTCTCTCTGGAGAACCTGTCGGTGCAGATGAAGTTCCCTTGCCGATACAGTAAGTACGGTTGCAAGGACACATTCCCTTATAATGCGTTCCGCGAACACGAAGCCATATGTGGCTACAGCCCACAGACGTGTCCAGTGGACTACCTGAGGCTCAGAAGGATATGTACTTGGACTGGAACTTCCAATGATGTCAAAAAACACCTTCAGGCAGCGCACAAAGAACTCTGTGAGGATTACAATAAAGCGCACTCTCTTTTTCTTCTAAGTTCCAATGCTACTATTTACCGGTACAAGTTGTTATTTGCGTATAATGAAATTTTCTGTTGTCGCTTGTTAATTCGGTATGGTGTAATGTATGTGGTTCTGCATTATATTGGTCCGGCAGAAAATGATTTGAAGTACCAGTACACAGTTACTGTCATGAATGATGAAGTCACGGAAAGTGTTATTGTGACTCATATGGCAAGAAGATTTACTGAAACTGAGGATGACATTTTCATCCCAAAAGACTGTTTGAAACTGCATTGTGACTACACCGATCGTTTTAGAGATGAACAGGGTTGGTTGACTGTTTCGGTGGAGATATTTAGGGTCAATAAATGATTGTTGATTGACGACTGAACAAAACAGAATTAAGTCTTTTACGTGGCATATTAAGTACATCTGTAACAAAGAAACGCACATGTATATAGTATATATATATATAGATATATATATATATACAGGGTGTCCCAGGAGGAATGTGCCAGACTTCGAGAAAGTATTCCTTGTGTCAGAGTATACCGATATAACCCAAAACACTTATATCGAAAGTTGAACGGTTACGGAAATAATGGCCAGAGAAAAGTGCGGTCTTCTTGCGGTTCCACGTACTGCACCTTTTCAGCTGACGCGTTACGTGTACACTGCGCATTTCCTTGAGACTGGAATGCAGTCAACATTGTGCCTGATTGCCCACGTATAGTTCTTGGAACTCTAAGGGCGACTACGGCGTTAATGCGAGTGTTTATGTGGTTCAATATAATGGCTTTATATCACTAATACGTTAATTACATGCTAAGTACAGATATTAACATTACAGAAAAAAACATATTCCTGCCAGGTTTAATATGTATTGGTAATCAATAAGTGTGTAACGGCTGTCAAAGTTTCAACATTCTCTGGCCATTATATCCGTAACCGTTCAACTTTGGATATATGTGTTTTGGGTTATATCGGTATACTTTAACATAAGGAACACTCTCCCGAAGTCTGGCACAATCCTCCTGGGACACTCTGTATATGCTATAACCGGCCAAATATCAAATTCGTAAACATGAACTCTACTTAGGGAATATAACGCATGGTGATCACAGGAAACTTTAAGGATCTACCGATTAGATAACATGACTGATATTTGTGGTTAAGCCTCTTCAGTTTTATTCCCACAGTCACTTCAATTTTTATTCTGTAATATTCACAATCAAATTATTTGTGTCCGTCACTCTTACAAATTGTACCAACAATATACACCTCTTTATTACCGTCACACTTCCCCTTCAACCTGCCCACACCAGTGTCCGCTAAGAAGTCTTCACCCAGCCTGTCCTAGCCTCACGGACTCTACTCTCCTCAAGCTAACAGCTGTTTGACTGATGCATGCCGAAAATGACTTAGAACTTACTGTTCCCAGGGAGATAACGCGGCAGTATGATTGTAACTCTAGCTAAAAACAAGCCGCCTGCTTTCGCGCGATAAACACAATAATGAAATTAATACCAGTAACTATAATTTTCCCACGTTCACAATGTAGCAGTGTATAGTACACAAGCGAAATTCTTCTCACGTATGTTTGGCCTGTCTTTCCGCCAAAGATTTTTT
>Ga0123355_10005095_pt1 | contig 19155 bp, 14 predicted proteins | sample TergutEmb28metaG_3_FD_89872 | JGI IMG/M metagenome (GOLD analysis project Ga0123355, IMG submission 89872) | Embiratermes neotenicus P1 segment gut microbial communities from Petit-Saut dam, French Guiana - Emb289 P1 | ecosystem: Host-associated > Arthropoda: Insects > Digestive system > Gut ... | reverse complement strand
GCGCGTGTGACCGGCAAACCTTCGCCGTGGTTTTGCTGCTGCACTTCAAGGGACAGCATGGTGTTTACGAACGTGATTGCAAAGTCTTCGACGCTTGTATCCGCAGATACGCCAACCACGGCAGCGGGAAGCCATGCGCCGTGTGTCAGTCCCGGGAATATCGCCACTTCTGCATCTTCACGCATGGATATATTGTACAAAATAGGAATATTACCAATCGGGAACGCCGCAAGATTTGTCGCTTGCATCATAAAGTCCATTAACGAACCGGTAATCATGTTCATTCTTCCGCCGGCGCTGCTGCTGACAGACATCATAATGCCGAACTCATTGTCATCTTCCTCTGTCAGCCCGTACATATCGCTGATGGCTTGTATGACCGCAAGGAATTCCCGCAGCACATCGGAATCCAGGCGGTTATCATCTATGAAAGCCGAAGCACTCGTATACCACATAAAACCGAACAGCTCTTCAAGGTCTTCGAAGCCTATGGTTGCGCGTTCTTCTTCGGGAATACCGCCAAGCATTTCACGCATAGCCATGAGACATACGGCAGGGTTGCCGTTGATAACGCTTTCCACAAGGGCGGCAAGGGTTGGCACTTCTGCCAGTGCCTGTGTGCCTCCCATAAGCGCGGGAATGGCAAATTGTGTCGGGATAACGTGCATTTGCCCGTCGTTCAAGTACGGCGCAAGCAGGTTTTGATATATGCCGCTGGTGTCAACGCGCCCGGTTAAATCCAACAGCATTCCTCTGCCTGCATAGCTGTCTATCGGCGTGCCGTCAAGTATCAGAATGTCGGGGCCTCTGCCGCTGAGCAGGCGCGTATTTAGTGTGCGGATGGCGTCAGACGCGGACATGGCCGTGTCTTCCATCAGGGCAACTTCGTAAGTGATATAAGAATCCGGATATCTGCGGCGCAGTTCTGTTATGGTGGCGCGCACAGTGTCGCTGTTTTCCAGTGACCAAACATGCAGTGTGCGCTCCGGGTTGATTACAGCGTTTTCATCCCATAGATATTTGAGCAGGCGTGTGACCATGCCGTCGGAAACATTCATAGCTATATTGCCGCAAGCAAGCACTATGATGTTGGATACAAAACTATTGGGCGCGCCAAATGAGAACGCATTTCCGTCAAGCACGGTGTCTGTGTGCTCATTTTCAAACATGAGCAGTTCGGTGCCGCTGAGGACAAGCAAATTGCCGTTGTTGTCTATGGCCAGTACACTGCCGCTTGGCGCACCAACCATAAAGCCGGTTCTGTTATTTGTATCTCCCAAGCTGATTGGTGTGTGGTTTGTACGCGCCCCGTTTGCTAAGTAAAAACGGGTTATCATGGATTCCCATGCGGTTGATACGTAGAAATAATCGCCGTATGCAACGGCGGCGGCAGCCAAGTTATCAGACGGAATTTCTGCTATGAATGTGCCGGATAGGTCCAGCAGGGTGATACGTTGTTCAAACCTTTGATTCATCGCGTCAAATACTCTTTGATTTGCGGTATCGCCGTCTTCTTCGTCATTTTCATCTTCATCATCATCGTTATCTTCGGCCGAACCAAAATGCATTTGGCCACCCCCCATAATGGTGTAGCTTAGCAGCAGCCTATCTTCCCCCAGTACTTCTATAAGGGAAACCATTACCATGTCCCCATCTGCAACGGCGCTGTCTATGGACTCGATTGGGAAATCGGTTGCGTTGCCGCTGGGGTCAATTTTTGTAATGCCTTCCCCAAACATATGCACAAGCAAACTGCCGCAGGGCATAAGAGATGCTACTTGCACACCCATAAAACGGTCCGTACCGCTGCCCGGCCCTTGCGATTGCGTCCATGTTTCGCCCCCGTCGGTGCTGTCGTATCGTGTGTGCAGCCCTTGGTCAAACGCGACTAATGAGCTGTCGTCTGTGATAAAGGTCATGAACTGGCCGTCTGTTGGCGGGGAAATGTCGCGCTCTACAAATCTTCCCGGTGTTCCGGTTGCTGTTGCGGGGGCTCTGTTGCCGTCGTTTCTGTCTGCGCCCGGTGCGGCACCTCCTGTGGTATCGTCACCGCTACTGCCGTTGTTACCGCCGCAAGCGGTTGAAAGCAGCAGTGCCGCAATCAATCCCATGCAAATGGCGACTTTGATAAATTTTTTCACTTTTCATTCCTCCAAATTGTATACCTGCTAGCAGGTATAGTTTTGCCTGTATGCAGGTTGTGTTTTTTTCTGCAAACGGAGTATACGAAATAACATTGGGCAAAATCAGCGTGAAATTGTAACAAAATTGAGACAAACGGGAAATGCGGTTTTTGCGTGGTATAATTCTGTTGTAGGGGTGGCAATCGAATGTTATGTAGGGGCGAACTGTGTTCGCCCGCCGTTAAGCAAAGACAATGTTAATCACGGGCGAACACAGTTCGCCCCTACGCATGGTTTTATTTTCCAACAAGAAGGTGACACATGAACAAATTAATCTACATCGCCGAAGACGAAAAAAACATCCGCCATTTAATCCGCTCCTTTTTAGAAAAGGAAGGCTACACAGCAAAAGCTTTCGAAAACGGGGACCTATTATATGAAGCGTTTCAAGAAAAGCCTTGCGACCTTGTTATACTGGACATCATGATGCCGGGCAGCAGCGGCCTGATCATATGTACAAAGCTGAGGGCCATTTCCAAAGTGCCAATTATTATGCTGACCGCGCGGGATACGGACGAGGATTACATCTCCGGCATTTCCCTTGGCAGCGACGACTATTTTACAAAGCCGTTTAGCCCTGTTAAGCTTATTATGCGGGTAAAAGCCATGCTGCGCAGGGTGGAAATGGATACGGAAACCATGACAAAAGCCAACGAGTCTATATCATTTGCGGATATAACCGTTTACCCAGGCAAGTTAACGGCCTACTGCGGCGATGCGGCATTGGTGCTTACAAGCACAGAGTTTAACCTGCTGACGTACTTGCTGGAAAACCAGGACAAAGCCGTATCCAGAGACGAATTGCTAAACAAAATATGGGGATATGACAACGCCGTAGAAACCAGAGCCACCGATGCCACCGTCAAGCGTTTGCGGAAAAAACTGGCAGAGATAGGCAGTATCGTATCCATAGATACGGTATGGGGGCATGGCTTCCGAATAAGTGCGAGGTGACAATATATGAAAAGCTTCACAAAAAAACTAATACTCAACTGCACAGGTGTAATTTTTATCAGTTTTCTGGTTGTGTATTTTCTTTTTAATGTGCTGGTCAGCAATTATATCAGGGCGGAAGCCGAGCGGGAACTTTTCGGCGGCATGAGGGATGTTGTGTATCTGACCAGCACTATTTCTGATTTTGTGCTTTATTCAGCCGAAGAAATGGATTTTGTGCAAGGTATTAGAATTTATGACGGATTTATGCCGTCCATGCAAATGGGCAGGTTTGAGATTGAACTAAGACAGGGTATCGAAGGAGTAGATTATGTTACAGTTTTACGGTCGCCTCAGGCGAATTGGCATGTGGAACCCGGATTCCCCATGCAAGCTGTAGAATTAGTTGTGGATGGGGCTTGGCCTACTATACGTCCGGTTAGGACGCAATCTTTTGTCAGTGCAGATGCCATTATTATCAACAATCAGAACGAAATTGTATCTCCCATGTTGGAATTTTTGCCGCTCGCACACAGTGCAGAAGTTGTGTTTTTGGCAGATTACTATCTGTCGAATCCGACACGGTTTATGGGCGGCGAACTGACAAGGGTTGCAGGCGTAACCGGTACCCATTATTTAAGTGCTGCCCTACGGCTAATGCCCAGTGGTGATATGTATACCATTTTAATGTATACAGACATCAGCTCGGCCATGGTTTTCACCAACAGCATGAACCGGATACTTGGGGCATTGCTTGCCGTTTCAGGGGTTTTGAGCCTTTTGATTTCCATTGCCATGTCCGCCAAATTTAAGCGGGCCATTGTGCGCCTGTGCAACTATGCAGACACCATAGGCCGTGGCAATTTTGCTGAAAGTGCGGGAACTTTTAACGACACGGAATTTAATCAGCTTTCCAAAAGCATGGACAACATGTCTAACATGCTGCAAGTCTACGAAAATAACCAAAAGCAGTTTTTCCAAAACGCGTCACACGAGTTGCGCACGCCGCTTATGTCTATTCAAGGCTACGCGGAAGGCATATTAGGGGATATTTTTAATAAAGACGAAGCCGCATCGGTCATACTTTCCGAAGGGCAGAAAATGACAGACCTGGTGAGCGAACTGCTGTATGTATCAAGGATGGACAGTAGCGCAGAAATTATACGCTCTACACTGGACGCGCAAAACCTGCTGTATGAATGCTGCGAACGGGTAAAGCCCATCGCGCAGCAATCTGGTAAACACGTGACACTAGAATCCCCACCGCAAGAAATTGCCATAAACGCAGACGAAGAAAAGCTGGAACGTGCGGTTATCAATATACTTTCCAACGCCATACGCTACGCAAAAAGTGATGTTAAAGTGAATTACCACATGGTAGGCAGCAACTTGGAAATTGTAATCCAAGACGACGGCGACGGAGTTGACTTAAGGGATATATCCCGTATATTCGAACGGTTTTATAAAGGCGAAAACGGAAATTATGGGCTGGGGCTTGCAATAAGCAGGGATATTGTAAAAAGTTTAGGCGGGAGTATAACTGCCGATAATTTACGCGCACCCGATACCGGGGCGGTGTTTACCATAATTTTGCCTGTGGTTTAATAAAAAATCACTCCCCAACATATACTCGTCTATAAGGGAGTGATTTTTTATGAGCGACTTCGCCGCAATTTTGCCAAGCCATTTTGGGTTAACCGGCATGAGGGCTATTAAAGAGCGCGGATATTATCTGTGCAAAACGGAATCAGGGTTTTTCAAAATACATAAAACACATGATAATCATCAGCAAATAAAGCTACGTTATGCGTTGCTTGACCAATTGGAGGGGCTGGGCTTTCCATGGACAGATAAAATTGTGCTAACCATACAGGGTACGCCATTTATACAGTTAGGGCGCGAAACATATGTTATGTCGCGGTATATTAAAGGGCGTGACGTAAATTTGGATTGCCTGCAAGACATGACATTGGCTATAGAAAGCCTTGCGCGTTTTCATATGGCAGCAAGAGAAATAACGCTTGCTGATGGGCTTACGCTCGATATGTCAGCACCGCTTTCAGAAGTTTTCGCAAAAAATTCGGCCTTTTTGACAAAAACCGCAAGGCAGACAAGCAAAAATTCGCGCCTGTCGGATTTCGATGTTATGTTTATTAAAAACAGCGCGCAGTACATAAGCCAAGCGGCAGCGTCTGTCCATCTATTGGCGCAGACCAATTACCATGCGCTTTACACAACTGCTTTGGCGCAAAACCACATTTGTCACAATGCGTTAAAGGAAGAAAACCTTCCAATTTTGGACGGCATCTGCCATATCGTAAGCTTTAACGAAGCTACAATTGATGCGCAAATTACCGACCTGGCAAGCTTTTTGCGCCGTTATGCAAGGCGCAGCCGGCGGGAAATTCCACTGGCTAAACTGATTGAAATGTATGACCGTATTTTTCCGTTGCCGCAATCTGCAACAGCAATTATTTATGCGCAACTGGTACATCCTTGGCAATTTGTTAAAATAGCACGGCAGTATTACAGCAAAAAACGAGGCTGGACGCCCGCCGCAATGATGACCAGAATGACAAGCCTGCTGGAAGAACAGGGGAACTATGACGCGTATGTGAAAGGGCTACTATAGGTTTGCATTTCCCATGCGAATATGGTAGTTTTAATCCTAAGACTAAGACAATGTCAAAGGAGTATGACAACTATGATACTGGCCAATTACGAACCGCAAGCAGTTCTAAAGCATTTTGAAGCGATAAGCCAAGTCCCGCGGGGATCCGGTAACGAAAAAGCCGTCAGCGATTTTATCGCAAAATTTGCAAACGGGCTTGGTTACAAAACCGTACAAGACGAGTTGCATAACCTTATCATCTACAAACCTGCAACCGCCAGCTATGAAAATAAACCCGCCGTTATACTGCAAGCGCACCTGGATATGGTATGCGAAAAAAACGCCGACACAATTCATGACTTCTTAACAGACCCAATAAAACTATATGTAGATGGCGACTTTATAAAGGCGCACGGCACAACTCTTGGCGCAGACAATGGGCTTGGTGTGGCCATGTGCATGGCAGTTTTAGCAGATAAGAACTTGCAGCATCCGCCACTTGAAATAGTGCTTACCGTAGAAGAAGAAACGGGTATGGCCGGTGCACAAAACATAGATGCCAAGCTGCTTAGCGGTACGCGCATGTTAAACTTGGACAACAGCAGAGGCTTAGAAATTATAATGGGCTGCGCTGCGGGTACAACCGTCGAATATATACTGCCTACAAGCTGGGAAGCCGTTGCACCGGATACCGCCGTTTACACCATCACCGTAAAGGGGCTCACAGGCGGGCATTCCGGCAATGATATCCATAAAGAACGCGGCAACGCCTTGCGTATTCTGGGGCAAATGCTTGCGGCCTTGCACCAGCAAATAGATATAAAAATAGCCGATATATCCGGCGGAATGAAGCTAAACGCCATACCGCGGGAAGCACAGGCTACAATCGCGCTCCCAAAAAGTGAAACGGATAAAGCATTGAGCATATTAGAAAAATGCCGCACAGACTTTGCTATACAATATCGTGCGGTTGACAGCAGTCTTGAAATATCGTGTGCCGCGAGTTCCGCAGATAGGGTGTTGACCGCAGATTGCAGTAAAAACCTTATTGCATCTCTAATACTTATGCCAAACGGTGTGCAGTGCATGAGCACGGAAATTGAAGGGCTTGTCAATGCGTCCTGTAACTTAGGCGTTGTTGAAATGCTGCTTGATGGCATAAAAATTTCTGCAATGCCGCGTGGTGCGGCACGGTTTTATAACGCGCAAACAGAGCAAAAAATAAGCCTGCTTGCACAGCTTACCGGCGCGCAGGTTACTTTCATGCAGCGTAGCCCGGCGTGGCCGTATAACCCAAATTCCGAACTGCTAAAAGTTGCGCAAGCGTGCTATACACCTATATTTGGGCACGAAGCAGAAATTACCGCCATACATGCAGGATTAGAGTGCGGGCTTTTTGACGAAAAAATACCGGGGCTTGACATTATTTCTTTTGGGCCAACGAATATAGACTTGCATACGCCGGACGAACGGTTGTCCATTTCCTCTACAATGCATTCATGGGAATTTTTGCAGGCGTTATTGAAGGCGTTATAAATATGAAGCGACTTTTTGTTTTTGCGTTTGCGGTCATGTTGCTTGCGCTGGCGGGCTGCAACGGGAGAAGTGACACCGCACCGGCCTATCCGCAGGATTATATGCTTGCAGAAGTCGCCGCAACTACTACAGAAAATCCGGTTACACCGGAAGATATCCCAGTTCCTGAACCGGACGAGCCTACACCGTACGAACCGCAGCCACTATATTCCGCTTTCGTAGAATACTGGCTGGCGCAGCTAACCCCGGAAGAAAAAATAGGACAACTGATCATGCCTCGCTTGCCGTGGCAAACCACAGCGGTAAACGCAAGCTTGCAACCATGGCTGGACGCAATCCCATTTGGCGGATTTATTTTGTTCAGCGACAATGTAGAGTCTGTTCCGCAAGCGCAGGCGTTAATACGTGACTTACAAGCCCAAGTCCGCTTGCCGCTTTTCATTTCCACAGATGAAGAAGGCGGACGGGTATCCCGCGTGGGCAGGTTATTTGATGGCGCCGCCCCTGCGGCTTTTGAAATCGGTCAGGTTGACGATTTACACTTTGCATACATGACAGGACATAGAAATGCCGAAAAATTATATACCCTTGGCATTAATATGAATTTTGCGCCTGTAGCTGATGTCTGGAGCAACCCTGCCAATGCCGTAATTGGCAACCGCGCATTCGGCCACACCGCACAGGAAGTTGGTCCACATGTTGCTGCCACAGTACATGGCTTACAAAATGGCGGCGTATTTGCCACGCTCAAACATTTCCCGGGACATGGTGACACCTATGAAGACAGCCACTATCAATTGGCTTTTCATAACCATGGCATCGACCGTTTTTGGGAAGTGGAAGCACTGCCCTTCATAAGCGGTATAGAAATGGGTGCGTCGGCGGTAATGACAGGCCATATTTCCACGCCGCAAATTGGTGGACACACCGCACTTTTGCCGTGGATGCAGCCCTGGATAGATTCCGGCAACTTGCCGGCGACGTTTTCAGATTTTTGGCTGCAAACCATTTTACGTGGCGAACTGGGCTTCGAAGGGCTAATCATAACCGACGGGCTGGAAATGCGCGCGCTAACAGACCATTTCACATGTGGGCAAATAGCACTTGGCGCGTTTTTGGCCGGTGCAGATATTTTGCTTATCCCGGCTAATCCTGTGGAAGCATTTCAAGCGTTACTGGACGGCTACTATGCCGGATATTTCGACACGGAGCGGCTTGATGCGTCTGTGCGGCGTATTTTGCAGATGAAGGAGCAATTGCAGTGAGCGAAAATAAATCCGATTATCGCAGGGGCTTGCTATTTTTTTGCATTGTGATGGTTTGTGTCATATCGTTTTTCACTGCGCCAGGCGGTGAGCCATTTTTGTACAAGTTTATTGGGCTGTTTGGACTAAGCCCTGGCATTTCTTTAGGAAGCGGTACACTTTACATCTATGGACTTGTTCCGATTATTGTCATCGTGCTGAGCATAAGGAAAATATTGAAACATTGGTATAGTTACGGTGCTAGGTTCCGTGGATACAACGTTTTTCTGCGCTTCCTGCCCGTAATTATCATAGGCGGTGTGTTTTTATTTTTTATTATGGCGCAAAAATTTAACACCGCTTGAAGATTTGCGCCCACCAAAACTGGAAAGAGATGCAGCGGAATGGAAAAACTAGACATACTCTCAATGGCTCCTGCGGAAATTGAAAGCACAATAAAAGAACTCAACCAGCCCATATACCGCGCAAAACAGGTATGGGGCTGGCTTCATCAAAAGCATGTGCAAACATTTGACCAAATGGTTAACTTACCAAAAGCTTTGCGCGACCAACTGGATACCAGCTACTACATCGCTACCGTGCGCACACAAAAAAAGCTTACGTCTAAAAACGACGGCACACAAAAATACTTATTTGCCTTGCACGACAACACCCTAATCGAATCCGTTCTGATGGAGTATAACCACGGCAGCACCGTGTGCGTATCCACTCAGGCAGGATGCAGAATGGGGTGTACTTTTTGTGCTTCCGCGGAAGGCGGGCTTGTGCGCAATTTAACCGCGGGGGAAATATGTGCCCAGGTTTACGCCGCTGCAAAGGATTGCAAACGAGTAGGCGGCGTTGTGTTAATGGGCTGCGGCGAGCCGTTGGATAACTATGATGTAACGGTACGTTTCATCGAGTTAATCACTCACCCGGATGGCATAAACATAGGCCAACGACACATAACATTGTCCACTTGCGGGCTTGTGCCACAGGTTCTTAAACTTGCGCAGTTAAAGCTGCAAATTACATTGGCAATATCCTTGCACGGCGCAACAGACGACGTTAGGCAAAAACTTATGCCCATTGCAAAACGCTACCCGCTTCATGAACTCATGCAAGCCTGCAAAAAATATGTACAAGCAACCAACCGCCGCATAACCTTTGAATATGCGCTGGCGAAAGGCGTAAACGACAGCCCGGCTCATGCAAAGGATTTAGTAAAATTGCTGCGCGGTATAAACTGCCACGTAAATTTAATCCCCGTAAATAAAGCACGAGGAGAATTTTACGGAACACCACGTAAAGAAACCGCTGTATTCGCCGCTATTTTACAAGAAAACCGTATACAAACAACCATCCGCCGCAGTTTAGGCAGTGATGTCGATGCGGCTTGTGGGCAATTAAGGGCAAAAGGGCTGGATAGTGTTGAGTAAAATTTCTTGCCATATCACAGTTCAACGTATATTATTAGGAGTGAAGGCCAATAAACCATATAGGAGGAAGTAAATGAAAAGAAAAAAAACGGCAATAGTAGCAATTGTACTGGCTTTAGTCATTGCTTTTGCCCCAATGGCGGCGTTTGCCGCAGAAAATGATGATGCTTATGAAGGCTACGAAGCCTACGAGCAGGAAACGCAAGAAGTTGAAGCGATTTCAGCAGAACCGGAAGCGCAAGAAGACAACCCATTTGCATGGCTGACTGATGCATTGCGCGGAGCTTTCGGTGAAGTGCGCGAGGTTACGCTAACTCCGAAAGCAATGGAAATTGTACTGTACGACTTTGATTACTTAGTTGCAAAAATTTTGGATGTCGCACCAACACAGAACATAATTGAAAGACGTATAGGCATTACTGCTGAAGAATTTTTTGCTGCATGGCGTGAAATTATCGAGCAAAACTTCCCTGTGCCTTCAGTAATTTCCATTGAAGCGCCGGATGTATGGGGCGAAGTAAGGGAAGATGACCTTTCTATAGCGGCAGACTATCTGTTTACGATTCTGATTGTTATAGGGGAGCTAGAACTTGGTGGCCTTGGACATATGCTGGCTCAATATCCATCCTTAATTGAGCAAACATTTTTAGCCGTTGCACATGCTGTACACAATGATATGGAAGTGGACCAAGATGTAATAGACTATTATTTGGCTCAAGGGTATACATTAGAGGAAATTGAGGAGTATATCGAAGCATGGGTTGCTCCGTGGATAAACTTTGCGCATTTCCGTTACGAAATATACAATACCCCATCTGTGCTGTGGTTCTATAGTTTTGACCCATCAGCGTTTGACCTTGATGCAGACCTTAGTGAAGTTTTGGGCTTTATGGACCCGGACAATATTACCACTGCAATAATCGAAGCAGACCGCATTGCGTACTTCCGTATTGCAAGTTTCTCTGGTAATTTGGATTATGATAGCCAAACATTGTTTCCTTTTTTTGAAGAAATTCAGGACTTCGAACATCTTATAATCGACCTGCGCGGAAACGGCGGCGGTTGGGCTAATTATTTTGCGGACAATGTAGTTTCGATGCTTATAGACGAGCCTATTGTGTTTGAAGCTTACGAATTTTATATTGCAAGCGAAAGAACTGCCGTTGCGTTTGAATTGCCTCCAAGCATGTTAGGTGGCGTTTTATACGATGTTTTCCCCGCGGCGCAGTTTGTGCAAGACAGAAATATGCAAGAGTTTAACCAACAAGACCTTGCGCTTTTGGACTATGCAATCATATGGCATGTTGAAATATGGCCGGTAGAAGACAATATACCTTTTGGTGGTGAAATTTGGCTGCTGGTTGACGGCGGTTCAGCTTCTGCATCAGACAATGCGGCAACACTTTCTATTTCCACCGGGTTTGCTACCGTAGTTGGTGAGCCTACCGCAGGGGTTACCGGTGTTATCTACACATATGCCGCATTGCCGAACACAGGTATTCTTTTCCGTATAGACCTTGGTTATACCGTAATTCCTTCCGGCCACTCTATTGAAGAATTTGGCGTTATCCCGCAAATTCCAAATGCGCCTGGTATGGATGCGCTTGAAACTGTACTGGCATTAATTAGCGGGTATGAGTTGCCAACATATGAAGAGTGGCGTGCAGATTTTGAAGCTTTGATTGCAGAAATTTTCGGAATACAACATATAACACCAATTCCGCCACCCCCGTCTTCTCTGATATTTCCGTCTGTTCCACGTATGACTTTTAATGGCGTAGATTTTGTGTCAATACGCAGCGTGGCTGAAGTTCATGGATATACGGTAGAATGGAGCCGGGAGAAAAATTCTGTTGTAATAATTAGTGCGGATGGTAATAGCAGGGTAGTAAGAATATCCGCAGAAGGTACATTTAATGCGAATGGTACCGTATTTGTGGCAGTGGACTATGCCGCCAGAATATTTGCCGACTCTGTATATATAAGCCCACTTACAGGAACATGGGCATGGGATGAAGATAATTCTTTTATATATATTTTTAATGCCGACGGAACAGGCCAGCGCGGATTCCCTTTGGCAATGGAAAATTTCACATGGTCTACAAACGGAACACGCTTAAATATTGACCTTCTTGGTGAACTTTCTCTATTTGCACTTCGTAACGAGCGTTGGACTTTCTCTATAAATGGTGATGTGCTTACTTTAGAGAGCTTACAAGTAGATGGTATGGTATTTAATTATATAAAACAGTAGTTTTCCTAAAGGATAAACTTTATGAAGTTCAAGCCCGGTTTGCTATTTTTTGCACCGGGCTTTTTTGTGCAAGTTGGCCTATTAGACAATGTCTGTGGCTGGTAGTATAATTCTAATAGGTGCGTGTACCATATTACATATTTAGGTTGGTGAGCAAGAATGGAACTACTGGGAATTAGCTTTATAGGAACGCTGGTATTTTTCGTCATTCTATATTTTGTGGTAAAGTCCGCTGTGCGCAATGGAATTATTGAATCACGGGGCGGAAATACTGACGAGGGTGATAGCGGCATAAGCAAAGTAATATGTTCGGGTTGCGGTAAGGCGTATGATATGGATTATCCCAAATGTCCGTATTGTTAGAATTTTATTGAGAGGCCGATATGAATGATATTAACCATCAATGGCAAGGCGTACAAAGGCGCTCCGGGTCAAACCATTTTATCCTTAGCACAACTGAATGATATCTACATTCCAACCATGTGCCATGCAGAAAAGCTGACGCCATCCGGAGCGTGCGGCATTTGCGTTGTGGAAGTGGAAGGGGTTGCGCGGCTTTTGCGTGCTTGCGCTACGCCTATTTCCGACGGAATGACTATATGTACAGAATCCGAGAAGGTTATAATTGTGCGCAAAACGCTTTTGGAACTGTCCCTTTCCACCCATACCGGGGATTGCAAAGCACCGTGTCAGCTGGCTTGCCCGGCAGAAACAGACTGCCAGGGGTATGTTGCGCTTATTGCAGCGGGCAAAACCATGGATGCCGTTAAGCTCATGAAAGAAGCCCACCCGTTCCCTGCATCTGTGGCGCGCATTTGCCCACGCCCGTGCGAGGAAAAATGCCGCCGTAAATTGGTTGACGAGGCGGTAAATATTGCAGGGCTAAAGCGTTTTGCCGCGGATGTGCATTTGAGCGAAGATTACGCGCCGGAAATATTGCCGGATACAGGTAAAAAGATAGCGATTATAGGTGGCGGGCCTGCCGGTTTGACGTCGGCTTATTTCTTGCGCCGTGCCGGACATATGGTAGATGTATTTGAGGCCATGCCAAAAATGGGCGGGCTTTTTCGTTATGGTATCCCCGAATATCGCTTGCCGAAAAGTATTTTGGACGCAGAGCTTGAGGTTTTGCAGAAAATGGGCATTGTGTTCAAAAATAACATGGCACTCGGGCATGATATCATGTTGCCGGAATTGCAAGCCCAATACGATGGGGTCATTGTTGCCGTTGGTGCGGAGGCAAGCAAGCCTATATGGTGCGAAGGCGAGCATTCGCAGGGTGTTTTTGGCGGTATAGATTTTCTAAAAGCGGTTGCGGGTGGAGAAAGCCCGCAAATAGGCAGCCGCGTCATAGTAATAGGCGGCAGCAATACCGCTATGGATGCCGCGCGTACGGCTTTGCGCCTAGGCGCAGAGGTTTTCGTCTCTTACCGCCGCACCCGTGAAGAAATGCCTGCGGAAAAAGCAGAAATAGAAGAAGCCATTGCCGAAGGCGTGCAATTTCTATTCCTGACTGCCCCACGTGAAATTACGCATGAAAACAGACGCGCAACAGGAATAATCTTACAAAAAATGACCCTTGGCGAGCCGGATGCCAGCGGGCGCAGGCGTCCTGTCCCAATGGAAGGTGCAGATGAGTGGGTACAGGCAGACACCATAATAGGCGCCATAGGCCAAGATATTGTTATGACAGGGCTTAACCCGTTGGAAAATTTAGAAATTGACAACAATTTCCGTACACAAATGCCGGGCGTTTATGCCATTGGCGATGTAACAGGCAAAAGTTGGTACGCTATAGATGCAATCGCTCACGGGCGAAAAGTGGCGGCAATTATGTTAGAAGATATGCAACCGCCGTGGGACACTATCCCTAAAACAATTGTGAAGGATGTAAAAGCCCAAGACGACTTTGCAGACATTCCTAAAATTCCCCGCCAAAGTGAAACCTTCATAGCGCAAACGTCGTTAAACTTTGCGGAAACGCATATCGGCCTAACCGACATGCAAGCTATGGAAGAAGCACGGCGTTGTCTATCGTGTGGCTGCGAAGCTTTCAAAGAATGCCAGCTTCTGAAATTATCAAATATGTACATGGCCGATGCAGAAAAATTCCCCATGGGCCATAAGAAAATCAAATATCCGGTAGACCGGCGAAATAATCACGTTTACCGGGATATGAATAAATGTGTACACTGCTATTTATGCGTCCGCACTTGCGACCAACTGGTAGGAGAGGCAGTACTAAGTGCAGCTAACCGCGGTTTTGACTGTACAATAGACACAGCCTTTGGCGAACAGATGCCTCAGATATGCAACAGTTGCGGTAAATGTGTGGACTTTTGCCCTACCGGGGCACTGGTTAAGGCGTAATTTCCTTTAAAAATGATTCTCCAATATTCCACTTCCCATGTCCAAGTCCATTATAAATAGTAGCTGCAATATCTGCGAAAGTCGCCCGTGTGCCAAGGTTCACGGGTTTTGTGTTTGCTCCATATACGATTACCGGCACGTATTCCCGCGAATGGTCGGTAGATGGCATTGTAGGGTCGCAGCCATGGTCGGCTGTTAAAATAAGTAAATCGTTTGGGCGAAGTGCCGCTAAAATTTCCGGTAGCTTTGCATCGAAAGCTTCAAGTGCCTGGCCGTAACCTTCCGGGTCGTTACGGTGGCCGTATTTCATGTCAAAGTCTATTAAATTGGCGAAAATGAGTGTGTCTTCGTTGTTGTATTTTAACGCGTAAATAATGGCTTCGATGCTGTCCGCGTTATTGGTGGTGTGGTTCACATGCGTTACGCCGCGGTTGCAAAAGATATCTTCAATTTTGCCAATGCCCAAGGTGTATTGCCTATGTGCTTCCAGTGCGTCCAAAAGCGTTTCGCCTGTGGGGGGGATAGCGTAATCTTTGCGGTTTTTCGTTCGTACAAATGCGCCGGGTTTGCCAACGAATGGGCGTGCGATTACGCGCCCCACCAATAAATCGCCAACCAGTAGCTCGCGGGCAATTTCGCATAGCTTGTACAATTCGGGAACGGGTATAATATCTTCATGCGCGGCTATTTGGAACACGCTGTCCGCAGAGGTGTACACAATTGGCGCGCCTGTTTTCATGTGTTCTTCGCCAAGCATATCTATTATTGCGGTGCCGGAGGCGGGGAAATTTCCCAGCCACATTTCAGGGCGTTCCGCACGGCCTAACCATTCACGCAGCATTGCTTCCGGAAATTTTTCAAAAGTTTTAAAAGGCGGGTCCATAACAAGCCCCATCATCTCCCAATGGCCGCTGGTGGTATCCTTGGCATGGGTTAACTCTGCCATGCGCCCGTAGGCGGCGGTTGGCGCGGCAACGCTTGGCAAACGGGAATTTTCAATGTTGCCAAGCCCCATGGCATATAGGTTTGGTAAATCCAGCTTTCCACGTGCTTTGAAAATATTTCCTAATGTGTGTGCGCCAACATCGCCGTATTCCGCGGCGTCCGGCAGTTCGCCAATGCCTACGCTGTCCAGTACGATAATACATACACGGTTGAACATAAGTAAAATCCTCCTATTAGAATGAGCCTAAGCTCAATGTAATGTTGTTGAGTTAGGGGATATAACCACCCCGGCACTTCGTGCCACCCCTCCATGGAGGGGAATTTGCCTGTATCCAATTCCCCTCCGTGGAGGGGTGCCGCCAACGGCGGCGGGGTGGTTATGGGGTACGAGGCTGCTTAGCTTATCCTCAAAGTTTACAATTCCAAAATCGTTGCCCCATCCCCGGTTTTGTTCACAGCGACCATATAAATCTCATCGCTGCCCGGGTTAGCTAGCCAATGTTTTATGGCTTGTCCAACGGATGTTGTCATTTGCAAGTTGCAAATATCCTTTTTATCCACCCAATGCAGTTCGCCCTCTTCGCATGTTGGCAATGGAATTTTTGTTTCGACTTTGCCCATAAAATGATAGTGTAACCTTATTTCGTCATCAACCTTTCTTACAGCGATATATCTTAGCTTCAAATTTTTGATGTCAGGTTTGGTTATTCCGGTTTCTTCTTGTACTTCTCTGTAGCAGGTTTCTATAAGGTCTAATGCCCGTGGGGTTGTTATGTCGCCAATTTCCATATGGCCGCCAATGCCCGCCCATAAGCCGGGGGCAAGCTTTTTGTGTAAGCCGCGCTTCATCATCAAAACTTTATCCGTATAATAAAGAAACGCTCCCGCCGTTATTCTTGTGACCATTGTGTATCGTCCTTCACATTTGTGTTGCCCCCAGTATAACAAAACCCATGCCACAGTACCACCAAAATCTTGAAAAGCCCTAAAAAACCAAACGCCGGGTACACATATGCTACAATATTCGAAAATCCAATATGAGAAGCCGCGACGCCAACCATGCATAATACCGCCGCAACTTTAATTCTGCCGGAATATCCTCGTGCCTTTAACCACTCCGTAACCGCAAAAGCATTGCACGCCGCCGTTGTCATAATTGCAGCAATTAACACCGCCATGTAAAACAGCCGAAAGCTGTTGCCATGCTGTGAAACGATGTATAAAAACGGAATTTCTAAGCTTATAACATTTGCATGGTACAAAAACAGCGGCAACGCCATACATATCCCAAGCAGCGTAATAACCCCGCCGCCTAACAGCCCGCCAAGCATTGCGTCTTTCTTTTTTGTAGCCATTTTTGACATCGCGGCTAAAATCGGTACACCCGTTACCAAATTATAAGACGCATAAACCATCGCCGATAAAAGCCATACAATGCCGATAGACCTGCCGGGAAGTATTGAAAATACCGGATACGTATATGCAAAAAAAGAAAACAACCCTATAAAAATTCCGCCCAACAACATAAACGGCGCAAGTATCAAATTAACCTTTACTATGCCTGTTAAGCCAAAACATAACACAAGAAACACAGCACCGCCGGTAGCTACAGAACTTACAGTAAATGGTAAACCAAAAGCTTCACGCCCTGTTGCTCCTGCGCCTGCAAGCATAGCAATAAACAGGCAAAATAAAAAAGCCACTACCGCACCTTCCATTATGCTGCCAAGTTTTACCCCAAACAAATGCCGCATGAGCTGGTGGTAATTTTTAATGCCTTCCCGCTTGCAAATGCGTAGCACCGCCCAGCCGGTAAACGCAAACAGTACGCCTGATACCACGATACCCAATAACCCGATACGTCCAAAGCCAACAAAATATTGCAGCAACTCTTGTCCGGAGGCAAACCCGGCCCCCAAGAATATAGACGCATATATTGCGGCAATTTTTAGCCCGTTTGAAATTTTTATCGTTCTCATAAAAAACACCCCCATATGGAATATATGAAGGTGTTTTCAACGCTATTCTAAGATTCGATAATCCTCTTGTACAATTCAATATACTTCTTGGCGGCTTTATCCCATGAGTAATCCCCGGTCATCGCATTTTTAACCAGTGCATTCCAATGGGGTGTACCGTAAATATTCAACGCTTCATTTATCGCCCACATCAGCCCGCTTGCCACATAATCTTCAAATAAAAATCCGTTCCCTGTGCCGCTTTCGGGGTTAAAATGCTGGACAGTATCTGCCAAGCCTCCTGTTTTACGCACAATGGGAATGGTCCCGTACCGCATGGCAAACAATTGCCCAAGGCCGCAAGGCTCGTATACAGAAGGCATCATAAACATATCTGCCCCGGCATAAATGCGCTGCGCCAATGCTGCATCAAATTTGAGATTCGCGCTCACTTTATGTGGATATTTCCATGCAAAATGCCGCAGCATGTCTTCGTAGCGGTGGTCCCCGGTGCCAAGTACTACCAACTGTATATCCTTGCTCAAAAATTCTTCCATTATTATAGAGAGTATGTCAAAGCCTTTTTGCTCTGTTAGGCGTGTAACCATGCTAAACATTGGCACATCGCTTACGGGAAGGCCAAGCTGCTGTTGTAGGCGGTGTTTATTTTCACGTTTTTTTTCTAACGAATTTGCATTGAAGTTTACATAAATACGTGAATCTGTTTCCGGATTGTTTTCCACAACGTCGATACCGTTTGTAATGCCGTAAAGCTTGCCTTCTACCGCGCCGCGCTGGTACAGCAGCCCGTCCATTCCATAGCCATACGCGGGCGTTTGAATTTCCGCCGCATAGGTTTCACTAACGGTACTTACTGCATCTGCATAAACAATTCCAGCTTTCAAATAGCTAATCTTTCCGTGGAATTCCATCTCGCCATTGGTGAAAAAGCCGTCGTCGAGCCCAATATCCCACAAAATTTCGCGCCCAAAAACGCCCTGATAATGCAGGTTGTGAATGGTAAACAAACTTTTCATTTTTGAATAATACGTAAATTGATGATAAATACTACGAAGGTACGTAGGCCCAAGGCCCGTGTGCCAGTCGTTAAAATGCAAAATATCGGCCTGGAAGCCTATATGCCCAAGCATCTCTACAGAAGCTTTTGTGAAAAATGCGAAACGCTCGTAGTCGTCGTCATAGCCGTAGTAGCCGTCGCGGTTAAAATAGTGGTCGTTTCTTATAAAGTACACACCTTCTTCTTCCAGCAAAAGAATTGTAGCTTCTTGCGCCCTCCAAGACAGATGCACTGTAAAATTACAGACAACTTTAGCGTCAGCTAATAAATGCTCCGGAACTGTTTTAAACAGCGGTAGCACAACCCGAATATCAACATCTTTTTCCCTCAAGGCTTTTGGCAGCGAACCTGCAACATCTCCAAGCCCGCCGGACTTAGAGTAGGGGTTCACCTCTGTAGAAACAAATAAAATTTTTAGCGCCACGTCTTCACTCCTATCCGCCCATTATGGGCAATTCCGTCGCCAACCGAGTATGAAAATTCAGTTGGTGATATTTTATCACCAACTGACAGCTTGTCAAAAAAGCCACCCGCTGCTCGTCATTGCGAGGAGTGAAGCGACGAAGCAATCCAGGAAATAGTGGAATACTCATGTTTCTGGATT
>Ga0123355_10005094_pt1 | contig 19156 bp, 14 predicted proteins | sample TergutEmb28metaG_3_FD_89872 | JGI IMG/M metagenome (GOLD analysis project Ga0123355, IMG submission 89872) | Embiratermes neotenicus P1 segment gut microbial communities from Petit-Saut dam, French Guiana - Emb289 P1 | ecosystem: Host-associated > Arthropoda: Insects > Digestive system > Gut ... | reverse complement strand
TTTCTTGGCGTAGCCGGGATCGAGCGCGTGTTCGGCGTCGACAAACCCGGCCATGCCTCCGGTCTTCTGCGCTTGGGCGATGACTTCGAGGGTAATGGTCGTCTTGCCCGACGACTCCGGGCCGAAAACTTCGATCACGCGTCCGCGAGGAAACCCGCCGACGCCAAGCGCGGCGTCGAACGAGATCGAACCGGTCGAGATCACTGAAATCGGCAGGATGGCGTCTTTTGACCCCAACCGCATAATTGATCCCTTGCCAAACTGCTTTTCAATCTGAGAAACCGCCAGGTCAATCGCCTTCGCCCGTTCGTCCGCCATGAAGAGGCTCCTTTGAAGAGTGCGAAATATGCGCCTTCTAAGTCTGGCCGGATTATACATAGGAATGAAAGCGAAGAAAAGGCGAATCGGAGGATTGTTTGTGGAAAAAGATGGCGGTGGAAAGCGTTGGGAAGGGGCACCGCTTCGGCCGTTTTCAAAGCTTTGTTATCCTGCGGACCGCATACTTGGTGGGCCGCGCCCATGTCGTTCCCTGTGCTCAGGAGGAGCTGGATGCGCCTATCTCTCGAGTAGATCCGCCGGAGCGCTCACATCGTGTACGCGGAAATACTTCGCCAGCGCAGGATACTTCCCGGCTACGGCCTCGTACATCGCGTAGGCGACGTGGCGATAGGAAATGTGGCCTGCGGGCGTCGTGCGGAGCTCGGCAATGTAGACTGCCTCGGCGAAGTCCATCTTGAAGAGCGCGCGCTTTTTGAATGCCAGCGGGATGGCGTATTGCGAGTTTTCGTCTGCCTCGGGTGAGTCCCGCTTTGCCAGTATTCGAATGGCCGACTGGGCTTGGCGCATGGCCGCGTCGAAGCGGCCGCGTGCGCCAGCGTCTGCGAGGTCGAGCAGCATCTCGTAACCGTGCGCGGTAGTGAATCCCTGCATGACCTGGATGCAACGGCGATGGCGGTGCATATCGCGGAAGCCGCCGGCATCCATGAGAATGTCGAAGCGGAATTGCTGGCCGACACGGAAGGCGCGCAGCATTTCGTCGTGCTTGCCACGATGGCGCAGGCCGAGATCGATGATCTCCCGGCGTCTGCGTTCACCAGCGACCTCGACTGCCTGGCGAATCTGGCGGTAGGAATGATGACTGTGCTCGTAGAGAAGCGTGGTCGCGATCTCGACCTCGAGCGGCTCTTCGTCGAGCAGATCGACGATCGCCTTCGACGGTGCCAGCGGTTCGTCGGCCATCCACTCCCGCGCGGCCTGGCGCAACTCCTTCCGGGTTTCGATCTCATATGGATTCGGGTCCGCGTACTTCACCAAAGTGGGAGCCACGCGCACTTCGCGCAAAAGCTCCTGTTGGGCGCTCGCACCCAGCTCCGGACTTACCGCGCGAATCCTGGCGACCAGGTCTTCGAGCCAATCGGCGTTGACGTTGTAGGCGGCACCCGTCGCGGCTTTCTTGAGCGACTCGCCCAGCGCTCGAACTTCCTTATGCGTATGCGACAGCAGATGCGCCACCTGGGTTTCGAGGGTCCGAGCGTTGACGATCTCGCCGAGCGAGGTATTGGTCGCCAGCGGCAGGAGATAGCGCGTGATGTCGAATGCGCGCGCCTTCAGCGTGCGCTCGTAGGCCTCTTGCTTCATGGTGGCGGGCTTTGGCGTAATGCGGATCAGGTAATCCGTCATCACCGCCGAGAGCGCGTCGTACTCGGCGAACAGGAAATCCACGGTCTCGCGATACAGCTTGCGGGCTTCCTCATCCGCGCCGAAATCGGGCGTGTAATATCCGCTCTTGCGAAAATCCTGGTAGCGGGTCGAGCGCTCCTGGCCGTCCCATCGCGGCTCGTCAACGACCTCGATCGCTGCCAGAATTGACAGCCGCTCGATCGCCAGCGCGATATGCGCCAAGTCGGCAATGGAACGGTGGCCGTATTGAAAATAGAAGGTGTTGAGGAACTTTTCTGCTTTCTGCGAGCTGATTTCTCGCAGCGAGTCCTTCATTGACAACGCCGAGCGCGAATACTTCGCCATCGCGTAGGCCTGAATCTCGGGCTCGACGCCGAACACGGCGAAAACTTCGGTCGAAGGCTCGGCCGAGGCTTCGGAGGCCGCCCTGCGGTCCGGAGCCGGTAATTCGATCTCGGCAGGCTTCTCAAAAGCAGAGCCAGGCTGCGTCGACCGGTGCCCGGCGGCGCCGGGAGAATTCGGGTTGGAAGGCTTCGCCATAGTTACAAGATGCGAGGCAGTGGGAGACAGGGAAGTGTTGGCATGGTACGCGCTGGGCTTGTGGATTAGCAATGCGATTCGTCGCTCAGTGTCGGTCAGTCACGGGTTGAATAGCACTTTGTATCGCACCACAGGGAAACTCAAAATCCCCGCCTCTCGCGCCAGCCGAGAGAAGAGTGGGGTGCCCGCCGGGGGAGATTCCACGCGTATAATTCGGGCTTTCGCATTCATTCTTTTGGACGTGTGGGAGAATTTCTTATGTCACTTTCTGGACGGGTCGCGTTCGTAACCGGCGCATCGCAAGGCATTGGACGCACCTGCGCCCTGCGGCTGGCCAAAGACGGCGCGACGGTCGCCGTGGCGGCGCGCAACCAAGAAAAGCTCGACCAACTGGTTAACGAAATCACCGCCACGGGAGGCAAGGCCGCGGCCTTCCCGCTCGACGTGGCGGATGAAGAGCAAGTCAAGGCGGGGGTCAAAGGGGCTATCGCTCAGCTCGGGAAGATAGAGATTCTCGTTAATAACGCCGGGATTACCCGCGACCAGCTGGTGATGCGGATGAAGCGCGCGGACTGGGACGCCGTGTTGCAGACCAACCTGACCTCGGCGTATTTGCTCATTCAACAGGTCATCCCTTCGATGCTGCGGCAAAAGTGGGGACGCATCATCAACATCACAAGCGTTTTCGGACAGATGGGCCAGGCGGGACAGGCGAACTACGCCGCGTCGAAGGCGGGACTGATCGGTCTCTCGCTGGCAATCGCGCGCGAGGTGGGCTCGCGCAACATTACTTGTAACGCGGTTGCACCTGGATTCATCGAAACTGCCATGACGGCGGTGCTGAGCGACGAATTCAAGCAGAACGCCATCAAGCAGATTCCGCTCGGGCGCGTCGGAACGCCGGAGGATGTGGCCAGTGCCGTCGCTTTCCTGGCCTCTGATGACGCGTCTTACATCACCGGACACGTGCTCCGCGTAAACGGCGGCTTGCTGATGGGCTAGATTTCAACCCGAGGAGGCAAAGGTTCGAGAGGCGATGGAAGTCGAAAACAAGACGCCCGAAATGCCCTCTGCGGACCATCCGCCCTCGGGGTGGAAAGGTCTTTCTTTCGTCCAAGCTGAGACTCCAGCCGAGATCACTCGGGCCCGCGAACTGTTCCTCGAATATGCCAAGTCACTCGGCTTCAGCCTTTGCTTCCAGAATTTTGACGACGAACTTCGAAGTCTGCCGGGAGATTACGCGCCGCCCCCAGGTCGTTTGCTGCTGGCAGAATATCAAGGACAGGTCGCCGGATGTGTGGCGCTGCACAAGCTGGCCGACGACACTTGCGAAATGAAGCGTCTCTACCTGCGTCCCGAATTCCGCGGCAAAGGACTGGGACGCGCGCTGGCTGTCCGGATCATCGCCGAAGCCCGCGCGATTGGCTATCAGCGCATGCGTCTCGACACGGTGGAACCCGTGATGAAAGATGCCGTCGCGATGTACCGCCAGCTGGGGTTCCGCGAGATTGCTCCCTACTGCAACAATCCCATCGCCGGCGCTCTTTACATGGAACTCCTCTTGCCAATCGGCTAGCGGCAACAATATCGGCCACAAATTTCGAAAGGGTCTCCGTGAAAGCCTTCCTTCTGGCGTTGGTGATTCTGGCCGCCCTTGATACGCTCGCCGACGACAGCAAGACTGTTTCCTATAAGCGCGCACCCCGAGGTAACTCCGCGCAGGTCCTTATCTAATACGCCGTATAAGTAACGCACGGACGTTGGTGCGCAAATGTGGTTCATTCCCTAATTGGTTTTCCCCGTGGCACCAATGTCCCATCGATGGCACCAATGTTCCATCCAGGGCACAACTTTCCCCTTGCCAGAAGTTGCCGCTCTGGTTACTATGGCGCATTCTGTACTGCTCCCTACCATGAATATCGGCGAGACCATCCGAAATTACCGGCTGCAGAAGGGTATGTCTCAAGGCGACATCGAAAAGCGAACGGGGCTGCTGCGCTGCTACCTGTCGCGCGTGGAAAATGGCCATACCATCCCGTCGCTCGACACGCTTTCCAAAATCGCCGGCGCCATGGAATTGCCGCTTTCACAATTTTTCTCCGAGCCCGGCCACAGCAACGGTTCGAAGGGATTGCCGCAACTCTCCGAGGACGAAGTCCGATTCCTGAGCCAGATCCGCCGCTACTCGACCAGCCTGAACGACAGTGATCGCAAGCTCGTACTCGCCATGGTCAAGAAGATGGCCTCGAATTCCGGAAAATAAGCGTCTCGCTCCCTTGGCGCCCGGCTCCCCCCTCAACATTAATCCGCCGTCCGGCTGATTGCCTGCTGAGGATCTGGGATCGGGCGACAATCGCTGGCCGGCAGTTCACGATCTCGATACTGCCCGGGTGTTTCGTTTGGCGCTGGAGAAGGGCGAACGGAACCGCTTTCCATGCAGTCGCGGAAGAGGGCATTCCGTTTCGGAAGATCGCGGCGATGATCGGCAACGGTCTGCGGCTTCCGATTGTAAGCAAGCCCCTCTCGGAAGCGGAAGAGCAGTTCGGCTTTCTCATCTCCTTCGTGTCAGTCGACAATCCCAATTCAAGCACCCTTACGCGGGAGCGGCTGGGCTGGAATCCGACAAAGCCTCAACTCGCCGAAGACCTTCAGCTGGCCGAGTACTGCAAGTAGAGTTGTGGGTTCGAAGGGTGTCTTCGCTCGAGTTTCGGCTGCGCGGGTGATGCAGGGCGATCCTCCTCCCGCGCACCAGCCTGTTCTTTATGGTCGCTACAATAAGGATGATCGCTCGAGAAGCAACCATCTCTCCCGGCCTCTAACTCGTGTAATCCACCGACGATGAGTCCCGAGATATCGGCTAGCGTCCCGCGATCTCGTGGAGGCGACAGGATCCAGCTAGCCGTTGGATTGTGTGGGCATTTGCGACTGGCCCTCCTCTTGGCAGCGGCATATCCGTTCGACAAGTGCACCGTGCCGGGTGAATCCCTGGCTGAAACCACTTGAAGTTTGAGATTTCAGTGAACGTCTTCTTGCTCACCGTCGCTGTGCTACTTGCGGAATGGTCGAAATCCGCCAAATTGCAAGTCTGATGCGACGTTGCTCACGTCTCGGAATAACAAGGGTGAACTGGTTGCTGATAGAATTTTCGGTCGCCATTCATCTATCTACGAGGGCCCAATGTCTTCCCGCATTCAGCGCGCCATTCTCAGCGTTACCGACAAGACCGGGCTCGCCGAGTTCGCCCGCAGGCTGGCGGCGCTCGGCGTCGAACTGGTCTCGACCGGAGGCACCGGCAGGCTGCTACGTGATTCCGGCATCAAGGCGAAGGACATTTCGGATCTCACCGGCTTCCCTGAGATGCTCGACGGCCGCGTCAAAACGCTGCATCCCAAGGTGTACGGCGGCATCCTCCATCGCCGCGAAGATGCCAGCCACGTCGCCGCCGTGAAGGAATACGGCATCGAGCCAATTGACATGGTGGTGGTGAATCTCTACGCCTTCGAGGAAACCGCCACCCGGCCTGGAGTCGCGTTCGAGGAATTGATCGAGAACATCGATATCGGCGGACCGTCGATGATCCGCTCGGCGGCCAAGAATTTTCACGATGTCGCCGTGGTTACAACGCCGACCGACTACGAGGCGATTGCCACGGAACTTGAACAGAACGGGGGACAGCTTTCGAACCACACCAGGTGGCGGCTGGCGCAGAAAGCCTTCGCCACAACCGCCGCCTACGACTCCGCCATCGCGTCGACCCTGGAAGGCATCAGTGCTGACGATCTCGCGCTACGACCAGAAGCCGACTCATTCCCTTCGACGCTGCGCTTCTCATTCGACAAGCTGCTCGATCTCCGTTACGGAGAGAATCCCCACCAGAAAGCTGCCATGTACTCCGACAGCTCGGGGGTCGGCGTGGCCAACGCTCGTCAACTGCAAGGCAAGGAACTCTCCTACAACAACATCGTGGACCTGCAAGCGGCGTGGGATCTCGCCCAGGAATTTGATGAGCCGGTCGTCGCCATCATCAAGCACACGAACCCGTGCGGAACCGCAACCGGCGAGACTCTGGCCGAGGCTTACAAGCGCGCGCTCGAATGCGATCCGGTGTCGGCGTTCGGCGGCGTGATCGGAGTGAATCGCACTATCGATGGAGCGGCCGCCGAGGAGATGCACAAGCTCTTTCTCGAAGCCATCGCCGCGCCGGGATTCGATGAGGCGGCCAGAGCGAAGTTCGCCTCCAAGAAGAATCTGCGCTTGGTAGAAGTCGTGCCCGGCAACCAGAAGTGGATTCTGAAGAATGTTTCCGGCGGCCTGCTGGTACAAGATGCTGACGTTCGCCCTCTCGGAGACGCTGATCTGAAGGTGGTCACTCAGCGACCACCCACCGGGGAAGAGACACGGGCGCTACTGTTTGCTTGGAAAGTCTCGAAGCACGTGAAATCGAACGCCATCGTCTACGCCCGCGATGGGCAGACGGTGGGCGTCGGCGCGGGACAGATGTCGCGGGTTGACTCCGCCAAGATCGGCGCGATGAAAGCCCAGCTTCCCCTGAAGGGAACGGTCGCCGCCTCCGACGCCTACTTTCCGTTTCCCGATGGCGTCGAAGAGATCGCCAAGGCCGGAGCCACAGCCATCATCCAGCCAGGAGGCTCGCTGCGTGATCCCGAAGTCATCGCGGCCGCCGATCGCCTCGGCCTCGCCATGCTGTTCACCGGAGTGCGCCACTTCCGCCACTAAAGCCGGAGGTCAGATCTCTACCCCGAACCGTCTGATCTCACGAAAGGAAACTCCTGGCCTCGTCCAATCGCAACGCAAACCTTGCGCGGGAATCTTCACCAACTACCAGTCCGAGTCCGAAATCCGAGTCCGAAATCTGAAGCTCAGGTCCAAGGCTTGAGGTCCGCCACCCGCGGCTTCGGCAACCCCCATCCCGGAACCGGAATCGAACCTAGTACTACTTCTCACCCTGCGCGTCGGAGCATTATCACGCACCCGCGTACTCAAATTCGCGGGTTCCGCGTAGCCGCATCCTTGTGCATGCTGCTGTGGAGCCTCACTTGCTTCGCCACTTTGGGTGGCGATGTGTCTTCTGTGCAAGCGGACGTGGCACACCTCGCGGGCAGCCTTCGCGTCACTCCCAACGCGGCCTACGCGGTGCATGAGATTCACACACCCACCGGAATGACGGTACGTGAGTACATCTCCCCTGCCGGCAAGATATTTGCGGTCGCCTGGCAGGGACCGTGGCCGCCAGACTTGCAGCAATTGCTCGGTCCATATTTTGCGCAATTTCAACAAGCAGTCCATTCTGCGAAACAACGTGCCGGACGCACTCCGCTTGCCGTTCATCGCGGGAACCTGGTTGTCGAGCACGCCGGTCATATGCGCTCCTTTGTTGGACGCGCTTATCTGACTGACCAAATTCCTGCGGGCGTGAACCCGGAGTCGATTCGATGATGTGCCCATCGGCTCGGCGCTTTCTCTCTCTCGCACCGCTTCTGGCGGGAGCAATTCTGCTCACGGGTTGTGGCGGCGGCGGCAGCAGCAATCCTCAATCCATTGCCCCTTCTGCTGCGAATGTCCAGGCCATCTCGGTCAACGGAGGCCCGACGGGCAATTACGCGAACGGCGTCTTCGCCCCGGTTACGGTATGCGTGCCATCGACATCAAGCTGCCAGACCATCAGTGATCTTCTGGTCGACACCGGGTCCTATGGCCTTCGACTTCTATCCTCTACTGGCGGAGGCACTCTTACACTGGCGCTTCCCACGCAGTCCGGCCCGATCGGGGAGTGCGCTCCCTTCGTGGACGGCTATACGTGGGGACCCGTGGCCAACGCAGATATTCAAATCTCCGGAGAGAAGGCCAGCGCTGTGCCGGTGCAGGTGATCGATTCGACGTTTTCCACTGTGCCCGCGGGCTGCCAAAGTTTCGGTGTGCCCGAGCTCGACACCTTGGACATGCTCGGCGCAAATGGAATCCTCGGCGTCGGTCCGTTCTTGCAGGACTGCGGTGAGGCCTGCACCCAGACTGGATCCGGCAATCCCGGTTTCTATTACAACTGTGTGTCGACTCCATGCCAGGTTGTGGCTCAACCTCTGGCGCAACAGGTGTCCAACCCTGTCGGCTCGTTCGCGACCGACAACAACGGCGTGATCGTGGAGTTACCCAGTGTGTCTGCCCCTGTGGCCAGCGTCAGCGGCTCGTTGGTGTTCGGCATCGGAACTCAGTCGAACAACAGCCTCAGTGGCGTCACCGTCTTCCCCCTCAACTCGAGCGGTGGATTCACCACCACCTTCAAGGGCCAGTCCTATCCGGGGTTTATCGATAGCGGCTCGAACGGCTTGTTTTTCCTTGACAGCAACACGACTTCCATTACGGTATGCTCGGATAACAGCAGCTTCTATTGCCCGAATTCGAGCGCCAATCTTTCGGCCACCATGATGTCTGGGGCCACTTCGTCCACCGTGAACTTCGCCGTTCAGGACGCCGACACTTTGTTTTCCAACCAAAGCGCCAACGTCTTCCCGGGACTGGCCGGGCCCAATACGGGAACTTTTGACTGGGGGTTGCCTTTCTTTTTTGGGCGCAACGTGTTTACTGCCATCGAGTCGGCGAGCACTCCCGGAGGAACCGGGCCTTACTGGGCCTTCTGACAGTTGCCGGATCAGGCTCCCGCTTGTACCTGTACTTTTGGAGCAACGGTTTACCGACCTTTACACCAGACTTGTTTCCAACCCTGCGAATCGGGGGTAGAATAAAAGCACCTTTCCCCCGACGGCTTTGCATCCAACAAGCTGAGGTATCGGAAGCGCGCTTCCAGCGCAGTCAGGCCTAGAATGAATAGAATTTTTTCCCTTTTTTTGATGTTCGCAGTGGCCAGCGCCGCTGTCGCCCAAACCACACAGCCGGCTGCGAATACTGACCAGTCCGATACCAAGCAGACACCGCGTAAAGTGGATAAGGCCGCCGCCTACTACCATTACACCATGGCCCATATGTACGAGGAAATGGTTACGGCGTACGGCCGCAGCGACCTTGCGAGCAAGGCCACCGAGGAATACCGTCTTGCGATCGAAGCCGACCCATCCTCCGAGTTTCTAACGTCTGCCCTGGCAGAGTTGTACGTCAAGACCGGTCGCATTGCCGACGCCGTTCGGGAAGCACAAGACATCATCAAGCGCGACCCCAAGAACCTCGAAGCGCATCGCCTGTTGGGTCGCATCTATCTCCGCTCCCTCGGCGATATGCCGGGCGGCAACGGCTCGGACAATATTCTGAAGTTGGCAATCGAACAGTACGAGGAGATTGTCAAGCTGGATCCCCAAAGCGTAGACGACCACCTTCTTCTTGGCCGTCTCTACCGCTTGGACAACGATCTGGGTAAGGCGGAAAGCGAACTCAAGACCTCCATCAAACTCGACCCCAATTCTGAAGAAGCAGTCACCACGCTGGCGATGCTGTACACCGACGAGGGCGACACGGCGCACGCGCTCGAGGTTCTGAGCTCGATTCCCGACTCCGCCCGCTCGGCCAAACTGTATGCGGCCCTGGGCGCGGCCTATGAGCAGCGCCGGGAATATAGGAAAGCGATCGACGCCTACAAGCGTGCCATGGTTCTTGATCGCGACAACCTCGACGCGACCCGCGGCCTGGCGGAGAATCTGCTGGCCGACGGCCAGCTTGACGCCGCTCTGGAACAATACAAGGTCATCGTCGATTCCAACCCCGAAGATGCCCAGAGCTACCTGCAGATCGCCGAAATCTATCGTCGCCAGGGCAAATACGATCCGGCCCTCGAAAACCTGAAGAAAGCCGACACGCTTGCCCCTGATTCAGCTGGCGTGCCCTACAACATGGCGATCATCTACGAAGCGCAGGGCCGCTATGACGACGCGGTCAAGCTGCTTCAGGACTTGCTCAAGAAAACCGAGGGCAAAAATGAATCCTCGATGAGCGAGGCCGACCGCAATAACCGCGCCATTTTTGCCGAGCATCTGGGGCGCATCTATCGTGAACAGGAGAATTACGCGGCGGCGGTCGACGCCTTCCGCAAGATGCTGCCGCTCGGCGATGAGAGCGCCCGCAGCGGGTATCAGGAGATTATCGACACCTACCGCGAGGCCAAGCAATGGGCGCAAGCCACCGAGGTCGCCAAAGAAGCCGCCCAGAAGATGCCCAATGACCGCGATCTGCGTATGGTGCTCGATTCCCAGCTCGCCGACACGGGTGACTTCGATAAAGCCATCAACGACGTTCGCAGCCTGTTAAAAGGCGGGCCGGAAGATCACGACGTGTACGTCCGCCTGGCCATCATGTACACCCGCGCCAAACGCTGGAGCGATGCCGGGCAGGCCCTCGACAAGGCCGAGCAATCAGCTTCCAAGCCCGAAGAGAAAGCCTACGTGCAGTTCCTTCGCGCGGACTTTTATCAGCGCCAGAAGCTGTTCGATCAGGCCGACGCCGCGTTCCGCAAGGTTCTGGACTCGACGCCCCCGACTGATCCCCAGGCTGCCGTGACACTCAACTATCTCGGCTACATGAACGCCGATCGCGGCGTGAAACTCGAGGAATCGTTGAGCTTCATCAAACAGGCCATCGCGCTCGATCCTAACAATGGCGCCTACCTCGATTCGCTTGGCTGGGTTTATTTCAAGCTGGGGAAATACGATTTGGCGGAAGAAAACCTGAACAAGGCAGCAGTCCACATCGGTTCTGATCCCACGGTGCAGGAGCACTTGGGCGATCTTTACCAGAAGACCGGCCGTCTGAAACTAGCCGCCGCACACTGGGACCGCGCGGTGCAAGAGTGGAACAAGACCGTCCCCGCCGAACAAGACACCGAAGCCTTCGCCAAGGTTCAGCAAAAGCTGGACGCAGCCAAAGTAAAGCTGGCCAAAGAAGAATCGCAGAAGCAGCAGTAGATCTCTAACCGTAGCGCCGACGGCGCGGCGATGTCGCAGTCCCCGATGGATCCAATGCCGCCGCGCCCAATCCTGAACGTCTACACCGATCCTGAGTGCCGCCGCCGCGGGATCGCCCGCCAGTTCATCGAAACCACAATCGCTGGAAGGTTCGCGTGCGTAAGTCTTCTATGCGAGTGTCGGCGGACGCCACCTCTACGAATCCCTGTGCTTCGAGCCCAGCAACGAGGTGGGGCTGACCCTGCGCTAATCAGCATTTGGCGGTTGGTTTCCACTGGTGACCGACTCAGAGGCGCGCAATCCACCGGTTTCGTTGGCGAATCGCCAACTACGCCCTTGTTGAGCTCAAGCTTTGTTAGACTGCCAACATGTTGGCCTCGTACGCGGTCAAAGTCACTCAATCCCGCGGACGCCGCTTCCCCGAAGCTCAACATCCTTACCGCAATGATTTCCAGCGCGATCGCGACCGCGTCATCCACGCCCGCGCCTTCCGCCGCCTGGAAGCCAAGACCCAGGTCTTCACCCGCCGCTATTCCGACCACTTCCGCAACCGCCTGACCCACACGCTCGAAGTCAGCCAGATCTCGCGCACCATCGCCGGGGCCCTCGGCCTCAACATAGATCTCGCCGAAGCGCTCGCGCTTGTCCATGACATCGGGCATCCGCCGTTTGGCCACGCGGGCGAGAAGGCCCTCAACGCAGCGATGCGCGAGCACGGGCTCAGGTTCGACCACAACCTCCATGCCTTGCGCATCGTCGAAGATTTCGAGCAGCGCTACGCAGCCTTTCGCGGGCTGAACCTCACTTTCGAAGTCCGCGAAGGAATCATCAAGCATTCGCGCGATTACGATCGAAAGGAGCACCCTGAGTTGGCGGAATACCTGCTCCATCAGCGCCCGCCGCTCGAAGCGCAACTGATCGATCTCACCGACGAGATCGCCTACAACACCGCCGACATCGACGACGGATTCGAGGCGCACCTGCTTTCGTTAGAAGAAATCCGCGAAGGCGTGCCGGTCTTCGAGCGCTATTTCGGAGAAGTGCAACAGCTTTATCCGGAGGTCCCCGACAAACTGAAGTTCAATGAGACGCTCAAGCGCGTTCTCAACCGCTTCGTCGACGATCTGATCAAGACCACAGAGAAGCGCGTTGCGGAAGCCCAGGTTCAAACCCTCGAAGACATCCGAAACCACCGGGAGCGCCTGGCAGCATTCAGCCCGGCGGTCGAAGCCGACCGCAAGCGCAGCAAAGACTTTCTCTACGAGAACCTCTATTACAGTCCGTCACTGGCCGACGAGAAAGAAGACGCCGAGCGCGTTGTGAGCGACCTGTTTGCCTTCTGGATGGAAAACCCAAAGTCGCTTCCGCACAACTACCAGGACAAGGCCAGAGAGGAATCCCTGCCGCGCGTCATCTGCGACTACATCGCCGGCATGACCGACCACTTCATCTACGAACAACACGAGAAATACTGCAACTGAGCTTCTATGCCGACGGCGTTGCCCGAGCGCGGTCGAAGGGTCTGTCGAGCGAAGGCCAAGCCGGGCCATCATACGATGCCGTGTCTCGAGGGCAACTTCCCATCCAGGTTTACAACACTTCGGCCAGCCTGCGAATCCCCTCCGCAATCTGCGCCTCCCCCATCCGTGAATAACCCAACATGAGCCCCGTCCGCTGCGGCTTGCGCCAGCAGTACGCCGAAATCCCATAGACGCGCACGCCCCGCGAGGCAGCCGCAGAGATCACCCACTCTTCACTGATTCTCCGCCTCGGCCACAGCACGATGTGCGCTCCCGATCCATCCCCTGTGACCTCGACTCGATTACCGAGATGGGCGTGAATGGCTGACACAAGCGCGTCGCGCCGCGAGCCATTCCTCCGCCGCACGCGCCGCAGGTAGCGTTCATACATTCCACTGGATATGAACTCCGCCAGTGTCGCCTGCTCCAGCGTAGCCGTGTGCCGGTCGCAAAGCCACTTCGCCGCTGTAAATGCCTGTACCAGCCTTGGGGGCGCGATCAGATATCCAATGCGGAGCGCTGAAAAGATCGTACGCGAAAACGTTCCGATATAAATGACGCGCCCATCCCGATCCAGTCCCTGCAGCGACTCGAGCGGCTGCCCGGCATAGCGAAACTCGCCGTCGTAGTCATCTTCGACAACGATTGCATGGCTGCGCTTTGCCCACTCGAGCACCGCCAGCCGTCGCGCCAGCGGCAAGATCACTCCCGTGGGAAATTGGTGCGAGGGCGTCACAAAAACCATCCGGGCGTGGGCCGGAATCTTTGCCGCATTCAACCCATCGTGATCGAGCGCGACCGGCAACGGACGCACTCCCACCGCCCGCAATACTTCCCAAATGCCCTGATAGCTCGGATCTTCAAATGCGATGCCGTCGCCCGGCTCCATCAACACGCGCGCGATCAGGTCGAGTGCTTGCTGGGCTCCGTTCACAATCACGATCTGCGACGCGTCGCAGACCACCGCGCGCGACCGCCGCACATGCGCGCAGATGGCTTCGCGCAGCCTCAGGCTTCCCGCTGCCTGGCCGTAATCGAGCTCTGCGACCCGGGTCTTGCGCGCGCAACGCAGCAGAATGCGCCTCCACATGGCAAAGGGGAACTTCTCCAGATCGCTGCGCCCGTAAGCGAAGTCAAAGGGCAGTGTCAATCGCGGGGTCGCGAGCGCAAAGTTCATCCGCGACCATTCGGCCGCCGCCGTGCGACCGAATCGCGACACTCGCAGAGGAACCGATTTTCCCGCCACTGCGGATTTGTTCGCACCCACGCCGCTGGCCACGTAGGTTCCCGAACCAGCCTTGCCATGCGCGAATCCCTCGGCGAGCAACTGGTCGTAAGCCAGGAGCGCTACGGTTCGGGAAACACCTAATTGCTCCGCCAAGTCCCGGGTCGATGGCAGCTTCTCGCCACCACGCAGAGCTCCGGAGAGAATCGCTTCCCGCAGGCGCAGGTAGATTTGCCGGTACCGCGATTCACCCCGTTCCAAAAGTGGTATCGCAAATTGCACAAGAAGTGGATATTTGAAAATACCACGCTTCACTGCATTCTTCGAGTTGAGATTGCGGTCGCAGAAATGGAGAACGAAAAATGCGGAAACATTGGTTACTGGCACTTCTGATCGTGACCTTACTGGCATGGGACGGGGCGCTACCGGCAACGGCCCGGGCGGCATGCGCTGAGGCGAAACCCGCCGAGCGACACGACGGTCAGCACGACTTCGACTTCGAAATCGGCACCTGGAAGATTCACCTCAAGCGCCTTCTTCATCCCCTCACCGGCTCGACCACCTGGGTCGAATTCGACGGCACCAGCGTGACCCGCCAGTTGTGGGAAGGCCGCGCCAACATCGAGCAATTCGAAACCACCAGTTCATCGAGTCATATCGAGGGCCTCACCCTCCGTCTCTACAATCCCTCCTCTCATCAATGGAGCATCTACTGGGCAAGAAGCGAAGACGGCACTCTCGGCATCCCGACAGTTGGGGAATTCAAGAACGGTCAAGGCGAGTTCTACGATCAGGAGGTCATCAATGGCCGAATGATCCTGGTTCGCTTCATCTGGTCCGAGATCACTCGAAACTCCGCCCACTTCGAACAATCGTTCTCGGACGACGGAGGCAAGACCTGGGAAGTAAATTGGATCACCGACCAGACTCGCGTCAGCCCGGAAGAATTCGGGGGGGAGGCGGAAGCCAGTACGCCGAAGCTCGAAGCCTCGTCCCCCGGCGACCACCAGCACGACTTCGACTTTGAAATCGGAAGCTGGCAGGCTCATCTCAAACGCCGGACGCACCCGCTCACCCGCTCCGACGCATGGGAGGAGTACAACGGCACATCGGTTGTAAGTAAGCTCTGGAACGGCCGCGCCAACTTCGGTGAACTCGACGTCGACGGCCCCCACGGACACATTCAGGGCCTCACGCTTCGCCTCTATAACCCGCAATCGCACCAGTGGCGTCTCTACTGGGCCAACCGTAACGACGCCATTCTGCAGGTCCCCACCATCGGGCAGTTTGATAACAACCGTGGCGAGCTTTTCGACCAGGAGGATTTTCAGGGGAGGTCGATCCTGGTTCGTTTCCTCTTTTCTGACCTGGCTGCAAGCTCATTCCGCACCGAGCAAGCCTTTTCGCCGGATGGGGGCAAGACCTGGGAGCCCAACTGGACCGCCACCTTCACCTGCGCAAGGGAATAGGACTCGGCCATCGAAATTCGATGCTCCAATTCACCCCGGAAACGCTGGTCCTGCTGGCGATGACCGCATGCCTTGCTCGAGCCCAGCAAGCCGCGGTCTCATCGCCGATGGTTCAGACCGCAAAATTGGAAACTTCACGCGTTCCATCGGTGTCTTTCCCAAGCAGGAACCAGGAGGTCGTCATGAGTGCGAATTTCCGTCGGTTCATCTCCTGCTGTCTCCTGGTTGCCGCCACGTTTGCTACCCGAGTTTCCGCACAAACGCCGGCTGCACCCCAGTCCACCTCGCCTGACGCTGCTCCGAAGAGCGACCCCGATCTCGAACAGGCCGTCGAACTTCGAGAGGCGGGCAAAATGGTGCAGGCCATGCCGCTGTTGGAGAAACTCTGTTCGGAATATCCAAAACGGCGCCCTCTTGGAAGGATGGGGAGTTACTACGCTTAGCTACTCGCAAACGCTCACCGACCCTGATCTGCGCAAGAAAGGTCGCGTCCGCGCCAGGGGGTTCCTCATCAAGACCCAGCAGCTTGGCGACAACAGCAATCTCCTGCAAGTCCTTCTCGGCATGATCCCTGAAGACGGCGGCGACGACACGTTCTCTCCTCGCAAGGAAGTCAACGACGTCATGCAGCAGGCTGAGGCCGATTTTTCGCGCGGCGACTTCGACAAGGCTCGCGAAGGCTATCTCCGAGCTCTCCTGCTCGACCCGAAGAACTACGAGGCAGCGCTGTTCATGGGAGACGTGTATTTCAAGCAACATGTCAACGGCAGTGCCGGCGACTGGTTCGCTCGCGCCGTCGAGATCGACCCCACTCGGGAAACCGCCTACCGCTATTGGGGAGATGCGCGTGGGCGATGGGGAAGAGCGCCGAAGCCCGAGAAAAATACATCTAGGCCATCGTCGCCGACCCTTACAACAACCGATGCTAGGTGGGCCTAAACCAGTGGGCCCAGCGCTCGAAAGTGACTCTCAACTGGGTCCGCCTGCAAGACAAAGGATCTGTCACTCAGAAAGCCGATCAGCACATTGAGATCACCATCGATCCCGCGTCGCTTGACAAGAAAGATCTCGGACCCTGGCTGGCCTACAGCATGACTCGAGCTCTCTGGAAAGGCGACCACTTCAAGCAGGAATTCCCGAAGGAGCCGGCGTATTACTGCGACAGGCAGCGGACACGAGATTCACTTTGTATCAACCAGATCGCGTGCTCCAAGGAATCCTCGAGGCCGTCACCGCCGTGCGCCAGGGAGCGCCGCAGCTTCACCCTTGACTTCAGGCAGTTGCCCCTAGTTCCGCGCCACCCGAGCCACCACATCAAACAGAATCCTGGGCCCGCGGCGCACTTCTTCCACGCGAATCCGCTCGTCGTTCCCGTGCTCCGTGTTCCCTTCTTCCTCCGTAGCTGTATAGGGACTGAATCCGTAGGCCACTATCCCCAGGGGGCGATAGCGCTGATTCTCGGTATAGCCGCTGGTAATATGCGGTACGACCGGCGTGCCCGGGAAATATTTCGCCGACACTTCCTTGATTGCCCCCCACAGCGCATTGTCGGTCCCGGAATAATTCGCCACCGCGAAGTCGGGGAACTGAGGCTCGATGGTCACGTTCGGATCATGCACAACTTTCCGCAACGCCGTCAGCACGGCCTTTGGATCGCCACCCGGCAGAATTCGGACATCGAGATTCGCCCAGGCCTCGGGAGGAATCACATTGGTCTGCCCGGACCCGCCCAGCATGGTCAACGAAATCGTGTCGCGCAGCAGAAAGTTCAGTGATTCGTCGCGCTCCACCTGCTCCTGAAATCCCTTGTCGGCGATTGCCCGGCGGATATTTCGATAATAGACAGCCTGATCCGGCGACTCATACGGCGCCATGTCTTTCAAGAACTCATCGACCACCGGCAATACGCGCAGCGGAGTGCGATAGGCGAGGATGCGGTCCAGCGCCCGCACCAGGCGATTCGGAGCCGAATCCGGATTCGGCCGCGATCCATGGCCCGGCCTTCCATGCGCCACCACATGCAGCCAGTATGTGGTCTTCTCTCCAACGTCGATACCGACGTACCTCACCTTTCCATTCTCGAAAAGGTTCTCCCCGCCTTCGTTGATCAGGAACTCGGCATTGCCCAGCAAAGCGTGCTCATTCTTGATGAACCAGTCCGTCCCCAGGTCAGCGACCTCTTCGTCGCCAACCGCGAGAAAAATTACGTCGCGATCGAGCGTCACGTTCTCGCGTTTCAACATCACCATGACGACCAGCTGGGCCAGCCCCTCGTCCTTCATATCCTGGGCGCCGCGCCCCCAAATGTAACCATCCAGAATCTCCCCGCTGAAGGGAGCCACTTTCCAATGCGAGGCATCGCTCGTCACCACGTCCATATGGTTGAGCAGGATAATCGGCCGTGGGCGCCTCGCCTCTCCCTGATCTCGGAAGACACGGGAATCCGTACTGGCTCGATTCGCCGGGATCCGGGCCCACAAATCGCCGCGGCCCGGGGCAAACTCGAACACCCGATTCTCAATCCCCTCGTCGTCGAGAATCTTCTTGTAGAAGTTCACCGCCTTCATCTCGTTTCCCGGAGGGTTGGTCGTGTCCAGACGCAAATAATCCTGCATCCACGTCACTGCCAGGTCGGAATACTGCTGCATGTGCTCCGACGAAATGTGTGCCGAAGGCAAGCCATCGGCATCAGCCGCCCATCCCGGAGTCCAAAATGACGATAAAAATAGAGCCAGCATCGAAACCTGAGCCCTCGCCCGCGCCCAATCAATTCGCAATCATTGCCTCCCAAAGCATTGCCTACCAGAAAACTGATAAAAACACACGCACGAAACGAAACAACGTGACTGACACTGACGGCGCAACCGTTCTGCACGCACTTTTTATATCAGCTTTCCCAAAATTACCCTGCCAACTCTGACAGATGCTGGCTTTCCCCCACACAGGGAGCTACAATGTCTATCGATATCAAGCACTTAGCGCTTCGACTCTGGTTACCGATTTGGCATCCCATTTGTAGTAGAAGAAGGCGGCGCCCCGCTTTTCGGTGCCCAGTGGCCAAGGCGTTGCGTCAGCGTCAGGCCGGCTCAGCGATTCCGCTGGCTTTGTTTACTGTTTCAGGGGACGCAATCTAAATTTCACACACGCTCAGGCGTGCCGGGGTAGCGCATCAAGCCCGCGCCCAAACGCTCCCCAACCATTGGAGGAAGTCAACATGAACCACCGTCTCGTGATTGCCCTGCCGTTAGCCGCGCTCTTGTCGTTGCCGGCCGTCGCGCAGACCACCTCGTCCACCCAGACCCAGCCCGCCGCGTCGTCGACCACCTCGACCGACACCGCCACCGGCAAGGCGCCACTGGCCCCGCCTTCGCGTGAAGGCTTCTGGGGACGCATTAATCCCTTCGCCCGCAAGAGATACGTGCAGCGCCAGACTGAGCCCATCCGCGACCGCGTCAACGAGCTCGACGATCTGACCGCGGCCAACAGCAAAGCGATCAAAGACACCGATCAGCGCGCCCAGGCCGGCATCAAGCTCGCCTCCGATAAGGCGGATCAAGCGGACCAGCACGCCGTCGAGGCTGGCACCAAAGCGACCGCCGCGCAGCAATCGGCGCAGCAGGTGACCACCCGCGTCCAGACCGTCGAGACCGTGGTCAGCAACATCGACCAGTTCAAGACCTCGAACCAGACCGAAATCCGCTTCCGGCCCGGCCAGACTGTCCTGAGCAAGAACGCGAAAGACGCTCTGGACCAGATGGCAGAAGGTGTCAAGGGGCAGCGCGGATACATCTTCGAAGT